>Ga0209136_1002976_pt1 | contig 9893 bp, 15 predicted proteins | sample SaaInl0LU_22_DNA_FD_184640 | JGI IMG/M metagenome (GOLD analysis project Ga0209136, IMG submission 184640) | Marine microbial communities from expanding oxygen minimum zones in the Saanich Inlet - ESP_90LU_22_DNA (SPAdes) (version 2) | ecosystem: Environmental > Aquatic > Marine > Intertidal zone... | reverse complement strand
ATCTTAGGGTCTACAGAACGTAGACCATCCCAACCGTCTGGGTTCATTCTTATGCCCTTTCTGGCGGTGCCTCACCCTCTGGCATTTCACCGGCCTCTGCTTGCGCCGCCATCTGGGCGGCTTCCATTGCCTGCTGCATCATCATCTCGCGCTCCTCGGGAGATGTGCGCAACTCAGCCGGGATACCCAGCTTGTCAGCAACATAATCTGCAATGCTGCCTGTCTTGACAGCCATTTGACCTTCTGGGCCAAGGGCTGACGACATTTGCACCCACTGCATAATCTTTTCGATGTCACCCATATTTTGCGCTTGTGCAATTGGGCTGACTGGCGTGACCTTAACTTCAAGGCCGTTGACGCGCAGTGGCATCTCAATGAGGCCGCGCTCATCCATCACATACAAGATACGCGCAATCATTGGCACCATAGTCTCGGTAATCAAACGACCGAAAGCAGAGCCAAGGTTCTGCGCCAGTTCTTTCATGCGTTCTGCAATCTCTGTCGCAGACCTTGCGCTCATGTTGTCAGGCGGCAGTGTGTCATCGAGCAAAATCTTTTTGACGTTCATACGCAAATCATTGATGACAATCTGCGACACGTTAAAGTCACCAGATCGTGGCATCTGACGCAAGCTCTCACCCTGCGGGCCACCGTTACGCGCCACCGGGATAATTGCACCCGGCGCAATGCGGATCGCTTGCGGGTTCAACACGCCGTCATCAGCAGCAGTGTAAACACCGGCAATTGACAAGCTGGCATTTTTAAGCAACAACTCTAGCGTTTTATTGAGCGTCTTGATGTCTGGGATTGCAGTAACCAACGGCCCGCGACCGTAGACCTCACCGGCCACTTTCATGTAACGCGCCACGATCCAAGGACTGGATTTCATGTAACGCTTTAATAGCTCGGCTTTGCCTTCCGGCCAAATGACGTGATAGCAGAACTCACCCATCTCAGGCTCATACAATGTGGCTTCGATAAGCTCGATTTCCTCAGTCGGCTTTTCGTCAATCATGCGCTGCATACGCTCTGGGATTTCGGCATCTTGCCAATGTTGGCTAATGGCCTCGCCCTTCATACGCATACGCCGGTAAACATTATCGACCCTGCCGTGTGCGCCCTCTTCAATAGCAACCAGATACTGCGGCACCGCAGTAAATCGGATTGGGTTTAGCTCATCGCCGGGCTGGATCAACATACAAGCTGTGCCGACCGCCAAATCGAGCAAGAACTCGCCCATAGCCAAATCAAAGTTAGATTGGCGCAAGACACTAAACATTGTGTCGCTGTACATATCCAGCGCCATTTGTGCTTCGATGCGCCGATCTTCTGGGATTTCTGGCCCCGGCTCTAAGCGGCACCACGGTGCATAAGGCGGGAATAGACCTGACTGAATGCGGTTGGCAAATCGCTGTGTCGCATTGATGGCCGTGCTATCGAACACGCGAGCCATTTTGTTCTGCCCCGGAGAGCCACCGCCCTCGTAATAACCATCGTACAGATTGCGCTGCGGCAAACCGAACTCATAACAATCTTCGTAAATCTGCCGCCAATTGTCTTTGCGGCGCTGCGCAATATCGTGACGTTTTAGGATTTCCTCAACACTACGCATTTTTCTTGTGCCTCTTCGCAAAATTTCTGGCGGCTTGCTTTGACCCAAAGCCCCACGCGCTCAGTGCCTTTTTCAACCTAGTAGGTGATCCATCTGGGTTTCTCTCAGGGCCAGCCATACCACCAAACCTGCCAGCAAAAGAAACGCGGCGAGGGTTAGTGCCGGTTTTGACTGGGCGCTTTAGGTTGCCACCGTCTTTGGCCTCGTGATGCCTGCGACCAGCTTCGTTCAAACCGCCGCCCGGTGCCTGATGCGCCTTCTTAGTCACGCGCTGCCCTCATATTATCGACAAGGTTAGGATATGGACGGCCAGCCTTTGCTGCGGCTCGCTGCGCTTTGCGCTTTTGTGCCGGGCTTAAACCCTTTGACTTGCCCAAACCCTTTGGGCGCTTCTTATCCCAAACCTCTTTTTTCTTTTCCATTATTTACCGTAACCCTTACCTTTTTTCTTCGGCATAACTACGCTCCTAATGTTGTTTTGGTTTCTTCTTGCTCACCGCCGCCGCCTAAACGACCAGCCATCATTAACCCACGGCGACCTGATCTGCGGCCACGTCTGCGAGCAGCTTCTGCGCGTTCTGATCTTTGCGCTGTTAATTTACCAGCCATTTCTTCGACACTGGTTCCGGCAGCCGTAGCGGCGAGGTCAGCAGTTTGCGTGTCAGAGCCTTTTTTCTTCCCGCTGCCCCCCGGTAAAACCTTTTTAATTACGTTGCTCATATCACTATCCTAATGTTGTTTCATCTTCGGCTGTGCCGCCGCGAACAGAAGCCATAAGCATACGCCGACCGCCGTACTGCCTAGCCCTGCGCCGAGCAGCCATTTGACGTGCTTGGCTTTCTTCTTGCGCCTCAAGGCGCTCTTCTTGACGCTGTTGCGCAGCCGTCACCTCTGGGGCAACCTCTGCTGGCGTTGGCATTTTTGGGGTTTTAAAAAGATTGCTCATTCGTAAACCTTTGCGAACATCATGTGGTCAGAATTGCCCGGCCCATATTTGCGCAGTAATCCTTCTGGCGTGAATTTTAACACCTTTGCCCACCGCATCGCAAGCTCGTTTTCTGTGTCAACAGTGATCTGCAATCGTTTTAATTGATACTCTATAGAGATCTTATCGAAATATCTAATAGCTGCCCTTGTCGCTGTAGTAGATATATTGGGAAATTCTATAGATGTTATCATCCACGCCTCTGCCACGCTCGGCCACATAACATTGCAGCCCAAGCAGGCTACAATCCTGCCGCGCCACAGCGCCGTGATAGCGCCGCCCTCGGCTTGAAACGCCTTTAACATTTCTTGATAGTCAGGAATATGATTAAAAGCCTTCTTGTCATGTTCCCGCAAATCAGCCGCATAGGGGTGCGTCCAATGAAACGGCACAATCTGGATTTGGCGATTGTTGGTTATTTCGCGCTGCCACATTAAAAAACACTAAAGTCCATATTTGCTGTGGCCTGTTTAAACTGATTGCTAAACTGGCTGTTGCGCGTAATGTTCCGCACCTCGCCAGCGCCAAGCATCAAATAGCCAAATGCGTCACCAACGTGCGAGTGCTGGTTTTTATTCGCCACATCGCGAAACCGCTCTTGACCAGCGCCAACTGCCATACGTTTAAAATGATAACCGCCAGCCAAAGACTTGCGAACCTTAACACAAGAACGATTAACCAGCAGGCCGGGCTTGCCGTCAATCAACCTATTCATCGGCATAGCACCAGCTTCACGCCGAACCATAAAGTCGTTGGTGCTGGTTGGCCTAGCGTGTAGCCCCATCGTGCGCAAATGCTCAAACGCCGTCACCTCAAATATCTCGTCACGCTTGACACCCGCCGGGTCACCCCAGATCAGCACGTCCGACTTTGGAAAGTGCTGTTGTATGTCAGCCAGCAAGTGATGGCAAAACCGCTCAAGCCCCATATCAAACGCAACAAGCTCATGCACAACGTGCCACCGCCCATTCTGCATCTTCTGCCCAAAGACAGCCGCAGGCGTCAAACCAAAGTCAAGCCCAATGTGAACCGGCCAACCCTCTTCGATATGCACGTCAGCCGACATCATACTGTCAACGAACTCATGCCAGACCGGTTTGCCGTCCTGCACATAAACATATTGCGCCCCGGCATAACATTGTATCCAGTCAATAGTCTTGCCCGCTAACTGCTGCTCGTAATAGCCGGGCGGCAGATTGTTGGTGTTTTCAGCTTGCGGGTTGTTGATCCAATATTTATCAGCCGAGAATATAGCCCCCTCGTGTTCTTTAGTTCCCTCAATCACGCCGCCGGGCTGCTTGTAAAATTTCCAAGGGTATTTTCCGCGAATAGGATTTTTCTCGGCCAACTGGTGCCACCAGTGGTCACTATCCATTGGGTTGGTACTCATCCAAACGCCGCGCCAAGTGCAACCGCCATTCGCCCTAGTCGGGAAACGACCGACACGCGATGTCAAGCCGTCAACCACCGCCTTCGGCAACTCACGCGCCTCATCAATGAAACCGCCGGTCAATTCCAAAGACAACAGCTTGCGCACGTCACGCGGCTGATCCAACGCCAAGAAGATCACCTCACAATCAAGCCCAGCCACGCCATCGCGTGGCGGCAGCTTGATGTGATGTGTAATAGGCGGCGACCAGCGCATTGGCCCCCAAACATTCTCAGGGAATAACTCTTGCCACGTCTTAATCGTTGTCGTGCGTAGTTCCGGGTAGCTGTTTCGGATAACTGCAAATCTGGTATATCTGATCCCATCTATCGGTGATGGCTCCTGCTTCACCGCCCGCAACATCACTTCCGCTAACGAACCGAATGTCTTGCCAGATCCTACTGGCCCCATCAGACCACGCACGAAACTGTCGTCTTGCAAAAATTCCCATACGGTCGGACTTTCCGAAAAATCTAAATTCAACCCCGCCAAAGCCTCAGTGGTCGGTTGTTTCCTGCGCCGGGGTGATCTGTCTGTTGCTGCTCTAGCTCGCGCCATCATAATCCTCTGGGTCAAAAATAATAGTAGTTTCTCCGCAATACTCATCGCTAGTTAACTCAAGCATAGGCCCGCTGCACACCGTGCAAACAATAGCCTCACCGCCATCATATACCCGACCCCTAGTCAACTGATTACAATAACCACACAAAATATCGTGCTTAAAAAATCTAACGCTGATGTAATCTTTCATGTCGATGACCTTACCCATCATCACCCTCAATCTCGACAATCTTCGCCGTTGGCCCAGTAATGTTAATCCCAATCATACTCGGCTTGTCGCCGTCACTGTTAGGCTCCAATAACCCGCGATGCTTCGCTAATAGCCGCAACGCCGACAACTTGTCGTGCATCTCCACCTCGATCTGATTGCCAAACTGATTGGGCGTGACCTTCACCTTCTTGACCGCCCGCCGGGCGCGATCAGACAATTGATCACTCGGCGTCAACGTGACCCTGCCCATATCATCCCACTGGATAACGTCAGTCGCCTCACCAGCGCCAATCGCCTCTAGCTCCTGCACAACGGCCTCGCGCCGATCAGCGTCAGAAGATGCAAGCGCCGAGCGCTGCTGCCTAATCGTTGGCGATTTTTTTTCTGACATCCAGACACTCCGATCCTGTTGCGGCATAGCCAGCCAGATCCACCCAACTATCCTGATGATCAGGCGTGGCCGCTAAACGCGCCAACTTTACCCCAGCCATCATCATAGCCACATGCTCCGGCTCAATCTGTATCCCAATAAGCGCCGTCCAAATAATAGCGATGCGCTCGTGATTTTCCCAGATGCTGCCGTAATCCTCGCCACGATCAGCGACAGTTTCCTTGGCGGCATCTAATAACTCGTATCTGTTCATCCTTCGGTATCCCCTTTAACGTCAATAATTTTTAAGTTGCAAGCAGTGCAATCGTATTCTCGTTTATGCACGTCATCGCGGCGCAACACAATCGCGCTGCGACAGCGCGGGCATTGCCGGTTGGTTAGCTTTCGCTCAAATGAGCCATCGCCCTCATCAATCATTGGCCTCTCCTTTTCCCCCACAAGAATAGCACGATGTCCACTGGACGCAACCATAGCCATCCGGCTCGCGGATGAAGCCGTTGTCGCAGTCCGGGCAAACGGTGCGAAAATTTTGTGTGACACCCCCTATAGATAGATAGGAAGGGCGGGGGGCAAGGGGTCGCTTTTGCTGTGGCCGGGTATCGCCGCTGGCCGCGCCGTACACCGACAAACCAACGTTTGCTTTGCTGTACATCACGGCAGCATACCCTCTGCTACATCGTACAGAGACGGCACCCCTGCCCTTCGCTCAAGCGCAGCATCGCAGGTGTTCAGCGTTGCTGCCTTCACATCAGCCGCAGTGAACCCGGCATTCGCCAGTCGCGTGGCGTGTGAGATCTCGTTATCGAACAGGCGCACCTGCCCAGTCGCTTGCATTACGACATTGATGTAGGCATGACAGAGTTCGGCAGAAGTTAACTGCAATTCGGTTAATTTTGGCTGCCCTCGACCGGCCAAGCCGTGCGTGTGAGAGAGCGATTGTAAATCCCCCAGACCCCCTGTTTCTTTTGCGTCTTCCATTTCATCATCCCTTCGCAGTTGCAATGGCTTGGCACTGTCTACCTGCTCATAGGTTGGCAACGCTTCGTCACCATCCCAAAGCACCTGATACCTGTTGCTCTTCCAGCCTGTCGCTGTCTCTTGATAGTCTTTCGGCTGTAACTGCCTGACGTACCGCTTGCGCTTCAATACCTTTATGGCATCGTGAATGCTTTGGCGCGTTGCAAAGCCTGTCACGGCGCACATAGCGTCCATTGACGGCCAACACACACCAACCGCGTTGGTGTGGATGCACAACGCCATAAGCACACGCAGTTCGCGTTCTTTCAACTCTTTGTCGCCAGTTGCTCTTGCTGGCATCACCGACCATTTCCTAGAAAGGGATTTCATCATTCAGTTCCTTTTCAGTTCTTGTCCTTACCTTTTCAACAGCGGCACCCGGCCACATCGCCTTGGCTATGTCAGCCACTTGCCCAGCCTTGTCGTTACGCCAGCCTGACACGATGGCTGCGATCTCATCAACGCTGTAGACCACCATCTCTCTATGCTCGCTGGCAACCTTGCCTGCCTCATAGCCATTGCGCGTAATCGCCAACACCTTGCCGTCATCCATCTGAGCTTCCCAATACTCACCAGTCAGCGGTTCATGCCCACCAGCTATGGCAGCCTGCTCAAGCGCAGCCAGTCCTCGCAACGTCACCGACACCTGATGCTCGACATCGTGCTGGCTTTCTATCGCCTCATTCAGCTTATCCATCTGCGCTTCAAACCTACCACGCAGCCCCTGCTCAACAAGCCAAGGCAATCTATCTATGCCCCACTTCGCTTCCATTGCTGTTGCGGCTCGATCATATTCATGCAGCGCATCCTGCATTCGGCGCATTGCCATCTGACTAGGCGCATAGTGTTGCTTGCTTGGTTTAGTTGGTTTCTTAACCATCTTAAATACTCCCCCTGCGATCATTCCCACTGTGTGATTGTGATCCCCTATAGGGGGGATCGCATCTCACACATATGTGATTTGGTATGTGATTGGTATGTGATTGGTGTGTGATTTCAATTACAGACATCACACATTTTCCCCTAAGTCTCTGTTAATCCACACCTTACCGCCGTCAATCACACACACACCCTTGTTTTGCAGTGCTGCGCGGTCGTCTCGGCGCTTGCTTGACGTTAGATCCGGGCATTTATTCTTGTGCAATTCATGCCACCGATCCACTGACATTTGCTGCACCCCGGCATCAATCAGGCCATTCTGCAACGCCTGCAATGCCAGCAACTGACCACTGGTTAGCTTTGCGCCGCGCTTCTTTGCAGCGGCTTCGACTGGCAACATAACTGCGCTGCTGTCATCTATCAGCGCGACTGGTGTCAGTTCGTACTGTGCATCGGCTATTGGTTCTGCGTCTTTCATCTTTTCCATCTTCAGCGTTACCCTGCCTTCACTGCTCGACAGTGCCAGCACAGTATCGCTTAGACCCAGTAAGCTGCTGCTGCCCCTCATGCCCCTTGCAGCGTCCTTGCCAGAGTGGTGAACAGCCAACACAGCGCAGTCAGCGTGGCGTTGTATGACGCCGCACATCTCGCCAAACTGCCCCATTGCTGTCGCATCGTTCTCATCTGAGCCGGTGCTGGCTAATGTGCGAGCCACCGTATCAATAACAATCAGGCTAAACTCTTGCTTGAAGTTGTCGATTGTGCGAAGCAGCTTGTCGAGTTCTTGCTGGTCAAGCAGCTTGACAGCCATTGGCAGCACATAAAACGGTGCATCGCCGTGCTGGTCACTGTGTGCCTGCCACGCCTTCACACGTTTCCCCAAACCGCCTACACCCTCTGCGGCGATCATCAACACGGCATTTTGCTTTACAGCCCTGCCGTGCCATTCTTGCCCATATGCAATAGACAGCGCCCAATCAATCGACATAAACGATTTACCAATGCCCGGCGCACCATACAGCACAGCAAAGCCGTGGCGCGTTAGTATGCCATCCAGCAGCCATTCTACTGGCGGCATGTTCTTGAGGTAATCGAGGTTGTATGTATCAAACACATCAGGCTTGACCTCTGGCGCTGTCTCAACCACTGGCGTTTGCCGCGCTAGTTCGAGCAATACCTTCTTGCCGTTGCCCGCTTGCAGCCAGTCGGCCACGTCACCCTTCGGCGGCAGGTTCGGCAGGTCTAATCGCTTGATCTTGCCGACCGTGCCGTAGAGCGCCGCAATCACTGTGTCTGCGTGTGCTTGCCCAGCCTCATCGTTATCGGGAAGCACTACGACATTGCGATCAGCGAAATACTGTGCAAGCTCAGGCTTCCAATTCTTCGAGCCGCCGCTGTTGGTCGTGGCGATCAGGCCAAGCTCGATCAGTGCATCAGCGCATTTCTCGCCTTCGACTATAAACACTGGCGCTTTTGGGTTCTGGATGATGGCCGGTAGGTTATATGGCAAAGCTTCAATGTCTTTGATGCTGTTGATCCAGCCGCCACTGTCATCCGGGCGTCTTTGTCTAAACGTCTTTGGGTTGTCAAAGCGCAATACCTGATAAGCCAGTACGCCGTCAGCATTATAATAATCATAAGAACGTGCGAGGCTCGGCACGACAGGCAGGCTCTTTTGCTGCTGCTTGCTGATACCAAACTTGCGCTCCAATACATCTGGGATGTTGCCATTGATGCTGGCTGGCTCGTTTGCCTTGACCATATCAATTACACCGCCGCTTTCGCCGGTTTCAAAATTACTCCAAACGCCTTTGCGTGTGCAAACCGACAGGCTGCCGTGCGTACCCCAGCGCAATTCTGTGCCTTTCGACAGGCGCGGGTTTGGCTCGCCCCAGTAATGGCGGGCAACCTGCTCAATGTATGCTGCTATATTTGTCACTGATCTTCCCCTTGTTCTTCGGTGTCGGTGCTATCAAAAAACAAGCTGTTTAATTGCTTGTGATAAATATTTACCGTTCTTTTTGATGTCTCAACCCAAGTGTTTTTGTGCGAAATGCCCTTTCTTTCGCCCAACTTTTTCCAACCAACCCCTGTCCAAAACATATTTGACGGTAAATCATCGGCGCAGCCACAAACAAAATCCTGCCTGCCTAAATCTAAACCGTGGCTTATGCCAGCCTGTAGCAATGCGTTTCCGCGCTCAATCAGTCTCGCGTCTTCTTGTATCGCTATTTGATTGACCTTTACCCATTTACCAAACGACATAAGTAAAAAACCAACAAGCTCGCCGTTTTCCTCACAAACCCAAATCTTATCATTACAGACATTCGACCATCGCTTGCCAAGTTTCTCGCCAGTAATAGCCGCCTCATATGCAGTATTTGGAATAAACCCTAAAGCGTGACTTTCTAACTTACTGAGGTGGTCTATATATTTTAAATCTTTCAGCGTTGCCAATCTGATTATCATTGCAACCCCCTAACTATCCCTTGACCCCTTTGATGCGTGACCGGCGGCGGTCAAGGGAGGAACCCACCGCCGGTCACTACCGCCTAGAACAAGTCTGCGCCTTCAACCACTGAAGGGGTAACAGCAGCCGGGGCGACTGTTGGGGCGGGTTCTGGGGCAGCTTGTGCATCCATTCCTGCTGGGCGGTCAACCCAGCCAGCAATCGACCATTTAGGCGAGCGGAACGTCTGCGTTCCCTGCGCCTTGGTTTCGATCTGGATGCGATCAGAGCCGGTGATCTCAATCACTGGCACCTTGCCGGGATTGTCAGCCTTGCCAGCCAAGTAAGCATCGTGCAGA
>Ga0209136_1002974_pt1 | contig 9901 bp, 13 predicted proteins | sample SaaInl0LU_22_DNA_FD_184640 | JGI IMG/M metagenome (GOLD analysis project Ga0209136, IMG submission 184640) | Marine microbial communities from expanding oxygen minimum zones in the Saanich Inlet - ESP_90LU_22_DNA (SPAdes) (version 2) | ecosystem: Environmental > Aquatic > Marine > Intertidal zone... | reverse complement strand
ACTACTATCTCAGGTTATGGTATTACAGATGCATTTGACGGAGTATTTGCTTCGCTTACATCTAAACCAACTAGTATTTCGGGATATGGTATAACAGATGCGTACACTAAATCAGAAGTTGACACAGCGATTGCTAACCTAATTGATAGTGCGCCTGGCGCTCTTGATACGCTAAATGAATTAGCCGCGGCAATCAATGATGATGCTAACTTTGCGGCAACCGTTACAACAAGATTTACAAACATCGAAAACAACGTGTTCGCAATTGGTGCCGATGATAGCACATTGCGAACAGTGAAACAAGGTGAAGGTATTAAAATTATTGGAGGTACCAACCTAACAACTTCAAGTGATGCTGAAGGTAATATTACTGTAGACTTTGTAAACCCTGGATTTATTACAGCAGGTTTGGAAAGTGGTGATAACGTAAGTGAACTTGTAAATGACGCAGGTTACTTTACTAGATTATTTGTTGCTGGTGATGACAGTACAGTAAGGACACTAATCAAAGACGAAACAATTCAATTCCAAGGAACAGGAAGCACAACCACAAGCACAGATGCAGACGGAAATGTAATCATTGACAGTGGTAACGAAACTATTACACTTTTTGGTGATGTAACAGGTAGTGGTACAACTTCTATTAACGTAACACTTGCTGATAGTCCTGTTGCTCCGGGCACTTATAATAGTGTAACAGTTGATACAAAAGGTATTGTACAAAGTGGAAGTTTAATTGATTACCTAGTAGATGGAAACAATGTAAGTAGACTTACAAATGATGCTGGATATTTAACAGATGCTAGTGCAATTAATTTTGATGTTGTTGGTGACGATAGTACAGGATTTAATTTACAAAATCAAGGAACATTTCAATTTACAGGAACAGGCGGAATAACAGTAGCGGCATCAACAGACGATACTATGCCTGCGGTAACTATAGACGGCAGTGCCTTTGTACAAGTCGGAGGAAATGTAAGTTCACTTTCTAACGATGCAGGTTATTACAGTTCAGGTAGTGCAATGGTTGGTGATTTGCAAGGATCTGTTTTCGCTGAAAACTCAACAAGAGTAATTGACGGACAAACAGGAAATTTATACGGACACTTATCCGGCACTATTGATGGTGACTTAACTGGTAGTGTATATACCGACGGAAGTTCATTAGTAATTGACGGACAAACAGGAAACGTTACAACATCTGTTGCAAATATTGGACAATTAATGAATATGACAATCTTGTCGGCCGCACCTAGTAATCCTACGGACGGTATGGTTTGTATTGCAGACGGTGATAACGTAAGTGGTTGGGATCCATTATCTAACGGAGTAAAAAGTATGGTTGTATATTTAGATAGTGGTTGGCGTGAAATTGCTGTCGGCGTGTAACACATAACATAAATAATTTTACTAAGGCAACTTAGAAGCATAGGCATATAGATAAAGGAGCAAAGGCATGACTTTGGATAACACACAACTAAAATCGTCCATTCCGGACACACCTACCACAGATCCAACAAAAGTGGTAAAATTGGTAAAATCAACAATTGACAAAACCTCTGAAGCAGTGTATTATAATAACAATGCTGGTAAAACTGGTATTAATAAAACAAATGGCTTTAGGAGGCACAAAATGGCAAAAAGTATAGAAGTCCTTGAAAACATCAAGAGCATCTGTCGCAATGAATGGGGCGATGAATCGGTGTATGAAGGACCATCAGGCAAATATAAATGGGAACTAGGCAGAGATACAGGCAATGGCATCATTAATGGTGTTGTGCGTAAATTTGTTGCTGAAGATAAAGACGGCAATGAAATTTACACAGTAGCAGGTAGTTTCAAAATCAACAACGACGGTGAAGTAGCACGTTGGACAGGATTGCCGAGACGATTCCAAAAAGAAGCAACAGAACTTGCTAAAAGTACAAACGGTCACACTAACGGAGACTAAAATGGTTTTCAAAAAAGCAATAGCCTTGATGTCTAAAGATGATAGGATGTCACTTTGGATGGATAGGATTGAAAGTGTTGACCGTGTTTTAGAAAGTTCTACAACAGGTTGGCAGTTAGAATTTTGGGGCCGAGTTAGAAGGCAACTGGTTAGACAATTTAGCCTGTTGAGTTTGGATGTCACAGAAAAATAAATTCAAACAGTTTCTTCCAAAAATATATAAATGGTCAGCAATCGCTGGAGTGATTGCTTCTGCATACATATATGGAACTTTTCAACCTAATAATTTTGTAAAAGGCAAAATTATACATTCGGTTGAAGCAGACATTGTAGAAACAGCACACAGTTTTGGTTTACACCAACCTACTTTTGAATACAACAACGAAGAAACGTTTATTCTTGCAGTAAAGAACTGTATAGATTATATTAACTTCAAGACGGCACCTAGCAGTAGAGTTCCTAGTGCTATTATAATTGGAATGGCAGGAATTGAAAGTGCTTGGGGTACTAGCAGATTCGCAGTAGACGGTAACAATCTATTTGGTATTAGAACATGGGATCCTAAAACACCTCAATTGAAGCCTTTAGATATACCTGATGCACGTTTTGGTGTAAGGGTATTTGAAACTAAATGCCAAAGTGTACAGGAAATGATTAGATTGTTAAACGAACACAGTGCATATAAAGAATTCAGAAAAGAACGTTCAGTACAGTATGCTAACGGAGATTGGGATTATAAACATCTGCTCGATCAACTTGACGCATGGAGCACCAATCCGGACTATGCGGATATAGTTTTTGAAGCAATTATTAGTAGACAATTACCATAAATGGAGTTACAATAACACTATGACTATGCACCTAGCACAGGGTCTTACTACCCTGAACACAAAGAAGCGTAAGGCAAAGAAACTTAGTGAAGCACAACGCAAGAAGTATGAAACACAATGGCGTCAACATAACAAGGATTGTCGACGCAATCATTTACATGATTTTCAATTTGAAAAACTAGAAGATTATATTGCATATTGTAGAGGACAGTACAAGCCAAAACGCAAGACTGAAACTGTTATGAACACACCATGGCATTACAGTGGACCTACAGTTAATAGAGAAACACAATATATTCCAAGTTTAAAAAGTGAACACAGTTTTGCACCAGCAACAAAAAAAGAACGAATGGTGTATACAGGCGAACGCAAATTAGTTGGTATTGCAATGATGCATAAATCCAATCTTGTTCCTGTATTTGCGGACGATGACGATAAGACAGGACAAAAACAAGCAACAGAAATAGCACAAATGAGGAGAAACTAATGGCAGATCCAGCACTAAAAACTTCTAAACTTGCATACCAAGTAATTGGTGATGTAAAAAGGGTACAACCACAGCCAGGTGATGTGATTGTAATAGAACATAAAATTCCACTAGCAACAGGAGATAGAATGAAAGTACAACAACAATTTCAAAGTCTGTTTCCAAAAAATGAAGTAGTTGTTATGCAAGCAGGCATGGAACTTAAACTAGTCGGAAACGGTGGAGGAAATGGATAACATCATTTTGGCAAAGTTACTAGTTGACAAAACCGGTAATGATGTTATTATATACACATAGGCTAAAAAAAGGAGGCTAATATGAAAGGCGTAATGAAACTGGTAATGGCAGGAGTTGTAGCAAGTACACTAGGTGCTTGTTCATCAATGACTACTATTGCAGAACGAGACACATATGCACAACCTAAATGGTATGCAAATTGTGCTCAAGCAGGAACCGAAGGTTGGTTCTGGTGGGAAAAAGAGTATGCATATGCGTGTGGTGCAGGTGAATCAATTTACCAACAAGCCGCAGAAGAGCAGATGTATGCTATTGCGATGAACAATTTCGCAAAACGTATCAACGGTACAGTAAACTCTGAAACTACACTAGAGTTTAAAAATGAAAGTAAAGAAACAAATACTTTTATTTCGTACAAAGTAAAAGATACACCTATTACACAACACATTGAAGAAGACAGGGCAACATATGTTTACGCAGGTAAACAATATACCTTTGTAAAACTTAGAATGCCTAAAGATGTGTTTGATGCTCTTGTTGCTGAAACTAAGACACAAAGAGTAAACTAATGAAGTACTTGGCAATCCTCATAGGATTAATCTATCTTACAGGTTGCTCAAGTACTCCTGTTAAGGTAGTAGATCAAACACAGTACTGTCATACTTCAAGTACAAAAACACTAAAGGATCAAACAGTTTCTAGCAGTGAAGTTGTAGTAGAGTGTACAGATAAACCTAATCCACGTGCTGTATTTAATAATGGATATGACATGTCTAAATGTGGATGGGCAAGACAAAGTTATCCTGTGGGCGGTAAGTTAATAACAAGTTATACAATGGCTTGCCAAATGCAAGATGGGAGTTGGACTTATGTTCCGAATGTTATTGCTCAGTAGTATATTGTTACTAGGTGCTTGTTCTACTTTTCATCCAACACATAGTCCTGTAAGTAGCAACATGAGTGTGAATAGTTCATATAATCATACAGGAAATACTGTTGGTACAAGTGTGCTTAGAATAATTGAAAATACTGTATGGAGAATGCCAGAAGAAGCGGCAAGCAAACATACACAAACTGTATATTTTGCTATTAATAATTTACACGATGGCGAACGTATGATGTGGCAAGATGCAAAATCTAATACTTCGGGCAGTGTTAAAATTGTAATGACAGAAACATACGGTGGGTCGTATTGTAGGCTATTAAACAGCCAGGTATGGTATGAGACAAAAACAAGAAATTTAAGTGAGTATGCCTGTTCAACTAACAGTGGCAATACATGGACATTTAGACCATACTAGAAAACCACAACGTTAATAGGAGCATGAGATGGGGTTAAATACTAGACTATGATATTTGGTTTATTGACATTACTTTCTGCCTTGGCTATATCGGCAGTCGCAATTTACTATTCTATAGCAGGTTTAGTAGCAATATTTGCCGCGGCCGCATTACCTATTATTGTAATGGGTACAGCATTAGAAGTAGGCAAACTTGTTACAGCAGTATGGTTACACAAGTACTGGTCGCGAGCAACATGGTGGCTTAAAACTTACCTTACAACAGCAGTATTTGTGCTTATGTTTATTACAAGCATGGGTATCTTTGGTTTCTTATCAAAAGCACACATTGAACAAACTAGTGCTGGTCAAGAAAGTGTAGCACAAGTAGAACGCATTGATGGTGAAATTAAAAGACTAGAAAATATTATCGATCGTGCCGAAGACACAATTAAAAAATTAGAAACAACAGGCACGGGCAACGATGTCAAAATACAAAATCAAATTGACGCAGAACAAGAACGCATTGACAAAGCATACGAAAGAATTCAACCTGCTATCAACGAACAGCAGGCTATAATTGATCAACAAGCAGAACTATACGAAAAGGAACTTGCCAAAATAGATCAAGATATGGCTACACTGCAAGGCTATATCGATAGCGGAGATACTAAAAAAGCACAGCAAATGATTGGTGCTAGTGCTGATGGTATCTTTGGTAAAAAGACTGCTGATAAAATTGGTGATTGGCAAGAAGCAAAGCAGGCAGAACGTGCAGAACTTATTGAAAAGATCAAACAAGCAAGAAACAATCCCCAAGCACAGGCGGCCGCAGACGAAATCAAACGTCTAAGGGCAGGTGTTGAAGAACAGATTAAACAGTCAAATTCTTTAATTGATAGATTACGTAAACAACTAGGCAACGAAGACAAAGCCGCAAACATTGATGCTGATATTGATGAACAGAATTTACGTATTAAAAATGCTAACGCAGAAATAGATACACTATTCCAAGAAAAATACGCACTAGAAGGCGAATATAGAAAACTAGAAGCAGAAGTAGGACCAATCAAATATATTGCTGAATTCATTTATGGTGAAGAAGCAAACAGAGATATGCTTGAAGAAGCAGTTCGTTGGGTAATTATTGTTATTATCTTTGTGTTTGATCCTCTAGCAGTTCTATTGTTGATCGCAAGTCAGTACACATTCCACTGGCGTAGAACTGGCGGTAGTTTGCCCCCAAAGCACAATCCGGACCCAGAGCCGGATAACACACCACCATTCACAGATGAAGAATGGGACGAAGCACACCGCGACAACTATGAATATGATCGTGCTAAACGTATAGACGAAAACGAACCACCTAGTTTCGAAGAGCCTAAACAAGAAGCAGTTCTTTCTAAAAAAAAGACTGACCAATATTTACTTTGGCCAGACGTAGATCCTGATCCTATAGAACCCGAACAATTTGTTGAACAAGAAAAGTATGTTGATCCTGATCAATTAGAACTAGACTTTGACGAACGATTTGAAGACGAAACAGAAGAAGATTATGTAAAGCGTATTTGGAAAAAAGAAAATCCAAATCTTAGTATCGAATATATGAAAAAAGCCAAAGATGATGGTAAGATAGAACAACTCCCATGGGAAGTTGATGAAACTATTAACGACATGAAATCTAAAGGTGAATGGCCTGATCAAGCAAGTCAAAAATCACAAGAAGCAGTTAGTGAACAATTAAAACAAATTGATGACTTAGATGCTTGGAATAGTTGGGTTGAAAAAGCAAACGAAGAAGCAGAAAAGAATCCAGAAAACTTTGAACAAAATTCAGAACAAAACGACACTAGTATTTTTAATAAAATAAATCAAGCAAGACAAAATTTTGATCCTGCAAAAATTAAAGAACTTGAAATAACAGAAGAACAATATCGTGATGCAAGTCAAAAGCATATCATTTCCTTAATTGAAAGGTTAAAGAAAGGACTAATTAATGTAGAAGACTTGACAGAAACTGAAGCGAATAATATAACCAAACTGTTAGATAAGAGTTAATATGCCAAATAAAATTAATTTAATCACACCACCGGATACACTGCACAACAAAAACTTTAGTTTAAATCTAATTAACACTACAGATGATGAAAAAGAAAAAATAAGTTTATATCTTGGAAAACAAGACGACAATAGAGAAATAAACTTATACGCATATACAAATGAAAATAATCCAAGTTGGTTATTAAGCAGAATAAACGGTAACATTCCTACCTATATTAATCTTGACAATACCAGTGATATTAGTGTAAAATATACTAGTTACATATTAAGCATGAGCAATGTATATTACTTTACCGCAGATAAAAATACAAAAGAAACATACAGTCTTATCAGTGCAAACTATGTTACAGGACTTAACAATTTTTTAGACAAGGTGTATAATGAGTAATAAAGATAACTATCGCTGTCATTTTTGTGGCAAAGACAAAAAAGAAGTAACAAAACTTATTGTAGGTGATGACAGTGCAATATGTAATGAATGTGTGACTCTTTGTGTAACTATCTTAGACAAAGAAAAAATCCAATCATTAAAAGAAGAAAACAAAGTAGAGGTAAAAAATCTAAATCCAAAAAGCATAAAGAACTATTTGGATCAACACGTGATTGGACAGCAAGAAGCCAAACTTGCTATGAGTGTTGCTGTTGCACAACATTACAAAAAACTAAACAATCCAAGTAATGACGTAAAACTAGACAAAACTAATGTAATGGTTATGGGTCCTACAGGTAGTGGTAAAACTCTTATTGCTCAAAGTATTGCTGACTTCTTAGACGTACCGTTTGCTATCTGTGATGCTACAACACTTACAGAGGCAGGATATGTAGGCGATGATGTTGAAAGCATTGTAACTAGATTGCTCACTAATGCAAACGGTAATGTTGAACTTGCTCAACGTGGAATTGTTTTTATTGATGAAATTGATAAAATTACAAAGAAAAGTCAGAATGTAAGTATTACACGTGATGTAAGTGGAGAAGGTGTACAACAAGGGTTACTTAAAATTATTGAAGGTAGTACAGTAAGAGTTGCTCCACAAGGTAAACGTAAACATCCAGGTCAAGAAATGGTAGACTTAGATACATCAAATGTGTTGTTTATTGTTGGAGGTGCTTTTGTTGGGTTAGATAAAATGTTACAAGATCGTAGTAATGCCGGCGGAGTAGGATTTGGTGCCGATATTAGAGACCCTGATCACCAAAGTGATTTATCTACGGTTCTTCCGGAAGATTTAATTAAATACGGATTCATTCCGGAGTTTATTGGTCGTTTTGGCTTAATTACTTACGTTAATGAGTTGACAACTGACCAACTATGTAGTATAGTTAAAGAGCCTAAGAACAGTTTAGTAAAACAGTTTAAATATTTGTTTGGACTAGACGGTATTAACTTAGAGTTTACGGACAGTGCTTTAAGAGCGATTGCTGAAAAAGCACAAGAACTTAAAACAGGTGCCCGCGGACTTAAGAAAATAATTGAAGAGGCACTGTTAGAATATCAGTATGATGCTGAAGATCTAGCAAAGGATGGTTTAGATACTATCACAATACAGAAGGAAACAATTACTAACAATGAAACACCATTGTTGGTATATAAAAACAAAAGGACAAATGGCAAAAAACATTAGGACAAGGACAATGGCGCAAGTTAGAGACCCTAAGGAAGCAGGGCTGAGTGTACAGGTTCGTGGAGATTCACCAAACGAGTTTATGAAAGCATTACGTAAGTTTAAACGTAAAGTTGCTGAAAGCGGAATTATCCAGGATTACAGAGACAAGCAGTACTACGAAAAGCCAAGCGACAAAAAACGCAAGGCTAAAAAGCAGGCAATCCGAAGGCAACAACGTGCTATGCGAGAAAACAAAGACAACTTTTAATAGGCAATAAAATGGCTGTACATGCAATGATAGACCTAGAAACTTTAGGCACTAAACCAGATTGTGTGATTTTAACACTAGGCGCAATTAAATTTGATCCGTTCACAAATGAAGAACCACACAGTGGTATCTATCAAACAGTAGACATTGATCAACAAGATGCACTAGGTAGAACACAAGACGAAAGCACAATCGAATGGTGGGGTAAACAAACGCAAAGTGTACAGGACGAAGCCTTTAAAGAAGACGGTCGTATTGGTTTAGATACTATGACCAAAGAACTAAACAAGTTCTTAGTTGGTGTTGATGTTATCTGGGCACAAGGTCCTGCCTTTGATATTGTTATATTAGAAAATTTATATCAACAACTGAAACTACCTATTCCGTGGAACTTCTGGCAAATTAGAGATAGTAGAACACTGTTTAGTTTGCTTAAAAAAGATCCACGTAAAGCAATTCAACAAGAAGCACACAACGCTCTAGCAGATTGTTACTATCAAGCACTATCAGTTCAGACAGCATACAAGGAGTTAGGTATCAATGCGAATTGAAGCAGATTTAAAACTAGACTATAGTGACGTACTATTACGTCCTAAGCGTTCAACACTAGGCAGTAGAAAAGATGTAAGTGTAGAACGTTCATACAAATTTAGAAACAGTGAACAAACGTATACCGGTGTTCCAATTGCGGCGGCTAATATGGATGGTGTTGCTACTTTTGAAATGGCAAACGAACTAGCAAAATTAGGCTTGTTTACTTGTCTTGTAAAAACATACGATGCTAAACCGCTTATCAATTTCTTTGACGATGCTGACGAAACTGTTCGCAACACAAGACGTGAGCATGTAGCATATTCTATGGGAATTACTGATCGTGACTTTGAAAAGTTTCTCAGTGTCATGGAACAAACTGATGGAAATATTAAATACGTTTGCGTAGATGTTGCAAACGGTTATACTAGATTCTTTTCAAAATATATTGCTAAATTACGTAACCAATTTAAAGACTTAGTCATTATAGCAGGTAATGTTGTTACCGGCGATCAAACACAGGAGTTAATATTAAGTGGAGCGGATATTGTTAAAGTGGGTATTGGTCCCGGCAGTGTGTGTACTACTAGGATACAAACTGGGGTCGGATACCCCCAACTATCAGCAGTCATCGAATGTGCTGACGCCG
>Ga0209136_1002970_pt1 | contig 9909 bp, 8 predicted proteins | sample SaaInl0LU_22_DNA_FD_184640 | JGI IMG/M metagenome (GOLD analysis project Ga0209136, IMG submission 184640) | Marine microbial communities from expanding oxygen minimum zones in the Saanich Inlet - ESP_90LU_22_DNA (SPAdes) (version 2) | ecosystem: Environmental > Aquatic > Marine > Intertidal zone ... | reverse complement strand
CGCTGGAATTGACGGCGCCACGTTGGGTGCCGCAATTGCTTTGACCATTGGTATTGGAATCCAAAATTTCCCGGAGGGAATTGCCGTCAGCTTCCCTTTGCGACGCAAGGGAGTCTCTCGATTCCGTAGCTTTTGGTTTGGCCAATTGTCTGCCATCGTGGAGCCCATAGCGGGGGTCGTAGGGGCTATTGCTGTGATGTACATGCAGCCAGTCCTCCCTTTTGCTCTCGCTTTTGCCGCGGGCGCCATGATTTATGTCGTCGTCGAAGAGGTTATTCCTGAGACCCAAAGAGATCGCTACACAGACGTCGCGGCCTTGGGGTTCATAGGGGGCTTTATCGTGATGATGTGCCTGGATGTAGCCCTAGGCTAGTCCTTTTAGACACGAGGGTTAGGACGTGCGCGTCAAAATAAACCCATCCTCCACCTTCCAACCCTAGGCCCTTCGGGGCCGAATCCTTGTTCGTTGAGTGATTATTGGAACATTTTCACCACATCATTCCCGTTGACAAGCAAAAGCAAGCCGAGCAGCAAGAAGAAGCCAATCATTTGGGCCACTTCCATTACGCGCGTGCTAGGCACTTTGCCCGTGACCATTTCAATGATCACGAAGGTCGCATGTCCGCCATCCAACGCTGGGATGGGCAACACATTCAGAAAGCCCAAAGCCAAACTCAAGAAAGCGGTGAAATTCCAAAAACGCTCCCAATCCCACTCCGTAGGATATTGCTTCATGATCGTATAGAAGCCGCCGGCCTCCTTATAGGCGCCTGTTTCGGGCTGGAACATCAGCTTTACCTGTCTCACGTAGTAAACCAGTTTACTCACCGCTTGATGATAGCCTTCTGTCACCGCATCGACGCCGGAATATTTCTTCGTCGTTAAGGGAAACAAATCCGCGACGTTGTCTTGCCAATAGACGCCCATGCGTCCCGAATCTGTTACTGAAAAAGAAATCTCCTGGGCCTCACCCGCTCGAAGGAATTGCAATTGAACCGTTTGGCCCGCATAGGCCGGAATAGAATCTAAAAACTGATCAAAGTAGGGCATGCTATGGCCGTTTAGCCCTGTGATTTGGTCTCCAACTTGAAGCCCCGCAATCATCGCAGGAGAGTCCTCTGAAAAACTCTTCACATAGTAGGGCACACGCGGAAACATCCAGGGGGCCTGGCTTTCAATGGCACTTTTTACGAAAGCGGTCGTGATGGGGAGCGTCAAAACTTCACTCCCGCGTTGGATGGACATGTCCTTCCCAGAACCTAAGAGGATTTCAATGTTGACCTCATTAAATTTCTCCAGGATTTTATCATCCACTGCCAAAATTCGGTCTCCTGTTTGAAGCCCCAAATCTCTACCTAAGTCATTTACCCAAATCCCATCTTTCAGACTATCATTGGCCACGTAGCTTTCGCCGTAATAGGCCATCATGCCCGAATAAATAATGATCGCGACGATGAAGTTTACCGTGACGCCACCTAAGAGAATGATCAAGCGCTGCCATGCCGGCTTAGAGCGGAACTCCCAAGGTTGTGCAGGCTGTTTCATTTGTTCGCTGTCCATGGATTCATCTACCATGCCGGCAATTTTTACATACCCCCCTAAAGGCAACCAACCAATTCCCACTTCGGTACCCCGAATTTTGGTCTTAATCAATGAAAACCATGGGTCAAAAAAGAGGTAGAATTTCTCAACGCGCGTTTTGAACGCCACGGCCGGAATAAAATGTCCCAGTTCATGCAAGACTACAAGCAATGAAAGGCTGAGAATAAATTGAAGAATCTGTATGGTCATAATCGTGTGTGCGAAGGTACAATGCCTGCGTAACTTGTATGCCGAAATGAAGCACCGCGTCAACGGAACCAAAATCGTGCCGGAGAGTTCCCTCCCGGAAGTGAGCATTCGCGCCTTGGGCGGGCGTGAATACATGATTCAAAATGGATCTAACGTCCATCGCGCATTTCTCGTTTCCGAAGACCGGGCAAATAAAATGACCACCTGGTGGATTGACGGCTTCACCTATGAAGTGCATAGCCAATCCCCGCTCGAGGAGTTATTAGAGTCTATGGGAATGGGGGCGGTAGCTTCTTCCGGCGCCGACCATTTGAAGGCCCCTATGCCTGGGATGGTCCTCTCTGTGCACGCCGAAGCGGGTCAAACGGTTACCAAAGGCGATACACTCATCGTTTTGGAAGCCATGAAGATGGAAAATGCCCTTAAGGCGCCCCATGATGGGGTGGTCGAGTCCGTAGAGGCCGCTGCCGGGACTGCGGTAGAAAAAGGGGCAGTCTTACTCACCTTTCAGAAATAAGCGCTTAGAACGCGTCTTTATGCCCCACAGGCAGGCGTCTAACCTTCACTTTTTTCAAAATAACGTTGCAAAAAAAAGCGCGCCCATTGCTGGGCGCGCTTCCGTTTTAAGCGCTTAGCGCTTTTAAACGTTTAGAAGTTGATGCGAACACCACCGTTCCAGTTGCGTGGCAAGCCCAAGAACACTTCTGCGTCGTCTGCAGAGTGCGTCTTGTCGCCGTACGCATTGTAAGGAGAGTTGTCCGTAGCATCTTGGATGTACACCGCATCGGTCAAGTTGAACACGTGTGCGAAGACGTCCATGGTCACACCATTGAAGTCGATGGGCAAACGGTAGTTCAAGTTCAAGTCGATTACGCTGAACGAAGGCACCTGCCAAGACTCTTGCGTGTCAGACGCATCGGTACGACCGAATACGTTCCAATCGGCGTAGTACTTGGAGTAGTTGCGGTAGGTCAACGTAGCGTTCAAGTTCTTCACGCCCGTGTACTGAACCACAACCGCCTGTTGGTTCTGAGGAGCGTCACCTACGTGCAAGCCCTTCAAGTAGTAGTTCACTTGGGTCGTTACAGGAGAACCAGAAGAATAGTCCGTGTACTCACCAGAAACGTCGTCCATCATCGTCCAGTCGCCGAAAGAAGCGCTCAAGTCGATGCGAAGTCCTTTGATCGGCTTCAAGGCAGCTTCCATTTCCAAACCGCTGTGCTTCGCATTCATGCCGGTCAAGTAAACCGCATCTTCAGAGCCGTCCGTCAAGTAGACGAAGAAGCTGTTAGTACGGTTCAACCACAAGGTGTAGTAGTAGCTCGCGCTCAAGGCCAATTTGCCGTTGGGAGCACTCCAGTTCAAGCCAGCTTCGTAAGAGTTAAAGGTCTCGTTGTCCGCAAAAGACTGCTCGTAAACCTTACCCGAAGCGTCGTTGATCGCCTTGTCAAACGTAGGGGTAGCCTTCACCCAACCCAAGTTGGCGAATGCGTTTACGTTGTCGTTGATCGCGTACTTCGCGCCACCCTTGATTTGCATGCCAGGGAGGTTCTTGTTCTCAGCGTAGTACTCTTCGCCGTTGCCGTTGTCACGGAAGTGGTCGGTCAAGGTGTACGAAGCCATTGTGAAACCAGCCACACCATTAGCGGTCAAGCGATCAGCGCGGTAGTCGCCCTGAATGTATGCACCTGCCCAGTTGATGGTTGTGGTGTTGTGGTAAGCGATTTTGTCGCCCAAGCCCGCCTGGAAGTCGGCAGCACGGAAGTCGCTGCTGTTGTCTACGTAGTAGGCACCGCCCAACAAGTCGCGCACCTCACGAGCGTGCTCTACCTGTGCAGAACGCACGTCCAAACCGTAGGTCAAGGTCAAGTTGTCGTTCACTTCGTGGTACAACTTAGAAATGGCACCCAAGGTCCACTGATTGTTGATAGAGTTACGCAAGATGCCGGTGGAAGCAGGGCTGCCATCCGTAGCGTCCGCGTTCTCAGCGATTTCAGCGTCCCAGTTACGCGCGAAGCCCAAAGCGGAAGAGCTCTTTACAGAACCCAAGGTGCCAGAGCCACCACCTGAACCTCCAGAGAAGTAGAAGATATTACCCAAGCGCATGTTGTCGTTGATGGTGTGATACCAGTTCAAGTTCACTTGTGGCTTGTGGAAGTAGTTCTCACGCTCGTTGATGTAGCCTGAGTTGTAACGAGCACCCTGGCGAGCACCGTACATGTTGTAGTACTGCTCGCCTGCGTAGGAAGGATCTACTGTGTTGTAGTTCTGGCTGTAGTTGCGGCCCAATTCAGAAAACTGGTCAGCTGCATTCGGGTCATATCCATCCAAAGACAATGCGTAGTCACGTGAGTAACGGCCTACGTTCTGACGGAAAAGGTTTTGACCGTGGCGCTGGGGAGCACCAATCGCGTATAATTCCAATTTGTCCTTCTTAGACGCTTGATACGACGCGCCGAAATAGTACGCGTATGCATCCGTCCAGGTGCCTTGATAGAAGCCGTCACCGGTCTTGCGTACCAACGTACCAGAAACCGCCAATTTCTCGCCGATCATACCAGAGTTAAAACCAACCGTCGTCTTCAAGAAGTTCCAGCTGCCCAATTCCTGACGGATGTAACCGCCTTTGGTGCGAGCTGCAGGGTCAGAAATGATGTTGATGGTTCCACCGATAGAGGGAGTAGCCAAGTTCACACCAGACAAACCGCGCTGAACCTGAATGTTGCTCGTAGCGTCACCCACACCGTCCCAGTTCGACCAGTATACCCAACCGTTCTCCATGTCATTCACGGGCACACCGTTGATCATGATCGCAACGTTACGTTGGTTGAATCCACGAACGTTCAAACGAGAGTCGCCCGCACCACCACCTTGGTTGGTAGAATAGATTGAGGGAGCCGTGTTCAAAACGTTAGGGAGGTCACGTGAAGCCAATCGGTTCACGATGTCTTTCTTCGGCAAGGTCGTCACCGCAAAGGGCGATTTGTTGTCCGAACGCGAAGACACAATCTCAAGCTCAGTGAGCTCTACTACCGTGTCCATGGCAGCTGTTTGGGCTTGAGCTCCAAAGGCAAGCAACAAGGCCCCAGCAAGGGTCATAAGTTTTTTCATCAATAGTTAGTTTAGGATGATTCACACAAAGAAAACACAGAAGATCCGAGCCACCATATAAGGCTAGTTTAAGGCTGCGTTAAACTTGAGTAATTAACTAAAAACCGGCGGTGTTTTTTGCCTAAATCCAGTCTTCCAAATCGCGACGATCACGCTTAGTAGGTCTTCCAAGCCCTTGATTCCGCTGGTGTTTCCGGGCGAGAAGGATCATTTCGCGCTTTTCGAGCTCCTCTTTCTGTGTAGTTTCTAAGAGAAAGTTTTCAACAAGGGCGGCTCCAACGCGACTTTTTGGGATGTCCAGGACTTTAAATGATCGAAGGAAGCCCGTATACTTCAGCGTGAAATGGTCCCCTGCCTTTAGTACTCGGCTAGCTTTGATCGGTTGGTCTTGAATATGCACTCGGCCCAGCTTGATACTATCCGCAGCGAGGTTGCGCGTTTTAAATAATCGGACGGCCCAAAGAAAGCTGTCTACGCGCATGGGCTCAGTGGACGTGAATCAGTTGGGTAAACTGCGCTCGGCGTTCGGCCAACTCCGCATCCGAAATGTGCTCCAGGCGTTCGGGTCCAAATTTCTCGACACAGAAAGAAGCCATTGTGGCGGCATACATCAATGCGCGCTTCATGTTGTCAAAGGAGACGTCATCCGTTTGGGCCAAATAGCCCATGAAGCCACCTGCAAATGTGTCGCCCGCCCCCGTGGGATCAAAAACTTCAGCCAAAGGCAAGGCTGGTGCAAAGAATATATCTCCTTCTGGGCCAAATAGTAACGCCCCGTGTTCGCCTTTTTTAATGATCAAGGTTTGAGGGCCCATCCCTTGGATCGCTTTGGCCGCTTGTACCAGGTTGTATTCGCCCGAAAGTTGGCGTGCCTCCTCGTCATTAATCGTGAGAACATCAACTTTCTTGAGAACCTTTTTGAGGTCTTCAAGCGCCACGTCCATCCACAAATTCATCGTGTCTAATACCACCAATTTTGGGCGGTTTGGGAGTTGCTCGAGCACACGCATTTGGATGGCTGGAACCAAATTGCCGAGCATTAAATACTGGCAATCCTTGTAGGACTCAGGAATAATGGGATCAAAATGTTCTAAAACATTCAGCTGGGTATCCAGCGTATCCCGTGAATTCATATCCAAGTGATATTTGCCCTTCCAAAAGAAGGTTTTTTGACCTTGGATCACCTGTAGGCCCTCCGTATGCACCTTGTGGGCGTTGAGCAGATCAATGTGCGCTTGTGGAAAATCCTCCCCTACCACGGAGACCAGATTGATTCGGTCCACAAAATATCCGGCACTCATGCCGATGTACGTGGCCGATCCGCCTAGAATGCGCTCTCGCACTCCAAAAGGGGTTTCCAAACCATCAAATGCGACCGTGCCAACGACTAACAAGCTCATAGAAACAGATGTTTTTTGAATATCTCCGGCAAATATACCCTTGCCTATTGCACCAATTTCAGTCTATTCGTATTATTGCAGCCCTTTTCGAGGGAAAATTCCTCCTTAGCTCAGTTGGTTAGAGCATCTGACTGTTAATCAGAGGGTCGCTGGTTCGAGCCCAGCAGGAGGAGCACTCAAAATCAAGCACTTACGTCAACCGATGTAGGTGCTTTTTTCAATTCTAGCACACAATCTAGCACACAAATTCCGTCCAAAACGCCCGCAGCTCAGCCTCAACAGTGGGCAAGTGGGAGGCTGAAGGGTCTCGCTAAATTTTTCATCAGGCGTCATTGTTTACGGTTGTTTCGCGTAAGCGGAAGGCACGGCCCCCTTCATCCTCTGTATGATTTACATGTCTAGACATAGACGCCGAATTCGATTGAGGACGGTCAATTAAATGCGACATAGGATCTACAATAGGGTGATTCCTGTGTCCCGAACCTAAATTCGTAATGCCCTCGAAGACTGACGCGAACTGCTCAGACACACAAAATGGGACACTACCAACCTTGTAAATTATATAGTTGCGGATCATGAATCAAAAATAACAGAAAGCAAGTTTGTTCTACTATTTCTCATTTCTGTGAATAGTAGTACCACGCGAAAGGATTCGCGCGGCAGCGGGGGGACAGAACACTGGATTTCATCCCTTTCAAAATTATTTCGATGTTGATTTTCAATTACTTAAGCTGCCGAATATGCGCCAAGCACTAAATTGATACATCACCCCCATTTTCCCGGTAGCTTATAATGTGTGACGGGTACGAAGTACTCTCCCGTGAAGAATAGAGGTATTCCTAATTGCTTGTGAATTCTAATTCTTTCGATAAAAACTAATATTGATCCATCGGTTCTACCGTCATTTATCCACTTTATTCCATCGGATATAATTATGTTTCCAACATAAGAAGTATCACTTGATGAATAAACTATTAATATGGAATGTGGGAAAACTTCTGCTCCGCCTTGAATCTCGTATTCAATTACTTGCATCTCCCCAACGCTTAAGATGTTGACCGTTTTGTTATAGAGCTTAATAAGCTTACCATAAGGGAAGGCATTGTTGAAAAGGCATGACATAATGCTATCTTCCTTATTGATGAAATTCTCAAATTCAACTTTGTCTATTTTAAATCGTAGCTGTTGCTTATCATTCATCACGTACTCGACCAAAGTATCTATTTCTGGATTGACGCTAAAGGCCTCTACAATACTCGGGATACTATCTTCTTGCAACTCGGATTCCGAGACAAGATATGACTGTACTTTATCAGTAACAGATTTGGATTGGAAGGCTAAACACTCGTATTTGTCTGGAATACTTGGGTTGTGACAACCTACCCAGGAAAGCGTAATAAGTAAAATAAGTGTTCTCATAATCAATCTAATAGTTCTCTTGGGAAGCCCGAACAGAATTGTCTATCATGTCATTAACTGACTGTGAATAACCTGTAGTCCCACCACCATTGTACGACTCAACTGCTTTATCCCAACCTTGAAATTCAAAAGTCCTTACGCCTGTTGTGGAATTATAATCAATGCCTCCTTTAAATCCTTTGGTTGCGAGTACACGTATTCCTGCATTTATAGATAGAGTTGAGTTTGTAGCTCCACCATTACTTAGGCCATATTGAGATTTGAATTCATTCCAGTCACCACTTACATTTACTTGCATAACATCGTCAACACCGCCACTTCCAATTGCTGATTCTTGCATTGCCACTGCCTTCACCAAAGTTGGGTCTAGGTTCGGAATATCTGATAGTGCTGAAGTAGGTATCGAAGCATTACCATCCGTTACGAGTTGAAGTGTACCATCATTTTTTGCTTCATTAAACAAATGAGTTGATGCAGCAATTTGATAATCGAGCTTTTGATATCGTGAAGTTGTAGTTGGACTACCGCCCTTTTCCTGAATGACATTTGGCATTCTTGCTTGTACCCAACCTGCCCTTGATTCATAGTGAGTTTGATCCATGACATGATCATCAGCATTTTTATGCATTACATATGTTTCAAAAGATGTTGATGACTCGATTCTGTGAACTTCTTTCCCTTGTCGATTAAAGAAGACAACATCTCTTCCATCTGGATCAATAAGAATGACCGGATTATTATCCGTAAAATTATACGGCGAACGTGTCATATTATCACCACTCATGGCTTTCGGATCCACACTCATCCATACGCTTAACTTGGGATGGTGGTACCGCGCTCCGTAGTAGTGCATCCCCGTCTCTGAATCCAATTCCTTCGAATTCAACCGATACGGTGAACTCCAGCTGTTGGTGCTGCTGCTAGTCCAGTGGTGGAGACTTTCGCCCCAGGCATTGTATAAGAACAGCTCATAGGCCTCTCCCGACTTATCGGTCACCATATCCACATTGCTCACATAATCCGGATGGTACCAATACATGATGCGAGTGCCTAAATACAACGGGAGCTCCGACTCTATCCCTTCCCCTGAATTCACCCCAGCGCTTAAGTCCGGGTAAAAACTCTCAATCGGTGCCAAAGCCTCACTTAGATCCTCAACTCCGATCTCACCGCTTAGGCCCAAAAGCACCCTTTCCAGGTCCTGCTTATAGCCCAAGCTCTGGAAAGGAGTCTGGTCCGTCTCTAACCCTTGGGGGGTTTCTCCCGCCGTCGCCGCATCATCGCCGCCGCGCGCACCCGACAACTGCTCCGGCGAGGGGCTCACCCCATAATCCACACCGATGTCCGTGGCAACCCTCTGAGTGCCCATGTAATAATGCTTCGAGCGCTGGTCCGCATTGCTAAAGGACGTGACCACATAGTACGGATTCACATACAGGGTATAAGGCTCCAACGTCGTAACCGTGTTGATCGTCTCATCATTGAGCTGTACCGTCGTCTGGGTGATCGAAGATTTCATGATGCGCTCGCCCGCGTGGTCGTATACATAGTGGTGGATGCCTTGAGCATTCTCCACACCACACAACCACTGCTCCTGGCCCCAGTAATAGCTCGAATGATCCACACCCATCAGGTCCGTGATCTCGGAAATACTGCCCGAAGCATTGTAGGAAAATGACATCGCGTAAGGCACCCCCTGCGAACTGATCACCTGAGATAACTGGTGCGGCTTAGTGCCACTGTACTGGTACGTCAAATCATAGGTCATTTCCTGTGAAGTCGCAGCAAACACCTGAGCCGACGCGTCAGGACTCGAAACCTTTGACAATAAACCGCCCGCCTTATTATACGACGTCGAAACAGCATATTTATTGCCAACCTTGCCCACAAACTCAATAGATCCCGTCATTAAACGGCCCATGTGATCGTACACATACTCAGAGCTCTGGACATTCTCTCCCACCGCAACAAGACTCGTACTCATATCTCGCGTTAATGTCCCTATCATACCATTACCATCGTAGGTGTAAGTGTGATACAATAAGGTAACGATGCGCGTGCAATACTTCCGCAAAGAGCTTGGTCTGTAGTATTTCGGCACTTTCCGCTCATGAACCCCCTTAAACTACGAAATTCGATGAAGATTGATGAAGATTTCAGGTTGTTTTTGGAAGTTTATCATTGCTTT
>Ga0209136_1002967_pt1 | contig 9920 bp, 7 predicted proteins | sample SaaInl0LU_22_DNA_FD_184640 | JGI IMG/M metagenome (GOLD analysis project Ga0209136, IMG submission 184640) | Marine microbial communities from expanding oxygen minimum zones in the Saanich Inlet - ESP_90LU_22_DNA (SPAdes) (version 2) | ecosystem: Environmental > Aquatic > Marine > Intertidal zone ... | reverse complement strand
AGCAGCGGATTTAGGTGTCAGTAGCGTAGAAAAAGTGGGGCTTTGCTCCGCTTTGCCACATACGTCGTATGTGCGTGTCCTTCATCAACCGAAACGCAGTTAGGCATGCCGCGAGGGCGTTGTTCTCGCGAATGGCGTAGCTTTGTTTTGATGGTAGTTGCGGTGTGAGCGCTTGTGGGAGGCGCTTGCTTGGAAAAATGAAGGGGCAGAATGGAATGACGAAGCAAACGTGGGGTATGGCGCAAGAAGCGCTGGCGCAGACTGTCGGTCAAAACAATTATAAAACCTGGATCGAGCCGATCGGTTTTGCCAGTTTTGACGATGGTGTTGCAGCCCTCACTGTTCCAACCGCTTTTATGGGCAACTACGTCCAATCCAACTATGCAGATGCGATTCTGTACCAACTGAACATGAACGGCTTGCAGGCTGACCGTCTGAACTTTCAAGTCAGCCGCGGTGCCCCCCGTGCCACCCCTGCTCCTACACCCACAGCTCGCCCTGTTGCCGCAACGCCAAAAATAGATATGCAAGGCAACCCGCTTAACTCGCAATTCACGTTTGATACTTTTGTTGTGGGCAAGCCAAACGAGTTGGCTCATGCTGCCGCGCGCCGTGTCGCCGAGGGTGGCGATGTTACGTTTAATCCACTGTTTTTATATGGTGGCGTAGGTCTGGGTAAGACCCACTTGATGCATGCGATCGCGCACGAGTTGCAAACCCGTCAGCCTGAGAAGCGCGTGCTGTATTTATCAGCTGATCAATTCATGTACCGCTTCATCCAAGCGATCCGCAGCCGGAAAACCATGGACTTTAAGGCCATGCTGCATTCCGTTGATATTCTGATGATTGACGACGTGCAGTTTATCGCGGGCAAAGACAGCACACAGGAAGAGTTCTTTCATACCTTCAACGCGTTGATCAGTGCCAATAAACAGATCATTATTTCTGCAGACCGTGCACCAGGTGAAATCAAAGACCTTGAAGAGCGGATCAAGTCCCGTCTTCAGTCAGGTCTGATTGTGGACTTACACCCCACGAACTTTGAGCTGCGTCTTGGTATTCTACAGTCCAAAGCCGAAATGTATGGCGCTTCCTACCCTGACGTGAAGATCAACGATGACGTGCTAGAGTTTTTGGCGCACCGTATCTCAAAGAACGTCCGCGTTCTTGAAGGGGCGCTAACGCGCTTGTTCGCCTTTGCTCATCTTGTGGGCCGCCCTGTTGATCTTGAGTTGGTGCAAGAGTGCTTGACCGATACTCTTCGCGAAAGTGATCGCAAAGTAAGCATCGAAGAAATCCAGCGTGTCGTTTGTGATCATTACAATCTTCGCCAATCTGATTTGGTGGGGCCCAAACGCCTACGTGCTTTTGCGCGGCCTCGTCAGGTGGCGATGTTCTTGGCCAAGACCATGACACAACGTTCGTTGCCTGAAATCGGACGCAAGTTTGGTGGCCGTGATCACACAACAGTGATGCACGGGGTAAAGAAAATCACTGAGCTTTGTCAGATTGATAGCCATATTGCTGATGATCTGGAAATGCTGCGTCGTACTCTGGAAGCGTAGCAGAAAAGCACTTGCTGCGAGACTGTTATGAGGTAATCTGCCCGTCCTAGCACCGTGCTTAGTGCGGTCAGAATTGGCGGCAGGAGTGAGTCGATGAAACTCAGCATTGAACGGGCCACGCTTTTGAAAGCAGTGAGCCAAGCGCAATCGGTTGTTGAGCGGCGCAATACAATTCCGATCCTTGCGAATGTTTTGATCGAGGCTGAAGGAAACAGCGTTTCTTTCCGTGCGACCGATCTTGATATCGAGGTTGTTGATAAAGCGGATGCCATGGTTGAGCGCGCTGGTGCGACGACTGTGTCTGCCGTGACACTACATGAAATCGTCCGCAAATTGCCGGACGGTGCCATGGTTACTTTGACAGATGACAGTGCCGCTGGCCGATTGACCGTTGAAGCTGGACGTTCCAATTTTAATCTCGCGACCCTGCCGAAAGAAGACTTTCCGGTCATGGCGTCGTCTGAGTATCAAACGAATTTTGGCGCTCCGTCACCGGTGCTGCGCCGTTTGTTTGACAAATCAAAGTTCGCGATCAGCACCGAAGAAACACGGTATTATTTGAACGGTGTTTACCTTCATATCGCAGACAGTGATGGGGGCCATGTGCTACGTGCAGTCGCAACTGACGGTCACCGCCTGGCGCGAATTGATGCGGATATGCCGGAGGGCGCGTCTGGCATGGCTGGCGTTATCGTGCCGCGCAAAACTGTTAATGAGCTGCGCAAACTTCTGGATGATGATGAAGTTCAGATCGCCGTGTCTGTCTCAGAGACAAAAATTCGGTTTGCGACACCTGCGATTACGCTGACATCCAAAGTTATTGACGGTACGTTCCCTGATTACACGCGCGTTATCCCACAGGGAAATACGCGCAAGATGGAAGTTGATGCGGCGGACTTTGCAAAGGCTGTCGACCGTGTGGCAACTGTATCCTCTGAGCGCAGCCGTGCTGTGAAACTTCAGCTTGATGAAGACCGTTTGGTGCTGTCAGTGAACGCCCCCGATGCGGGTGCGGCCGAAGAAGAGCTTGCCGTTGCATACGGGGATGAGCGTCTTGAGATTGGCTTCAACGCAAAATATCTGCTTGAAATCGCCAGTCAAGTAGACCGCGAAAATGCTGTCTTCTTGTTCAATTCAGCGGGTGATCCCACGCTGATGCGCGAAGGCAATGATCAATCGGCGATTTACGTCGTCATGCCGATGCGCGTGTGAGTGGACTTCATCTTTCACGCCTGAGCCTGTCCCATTTTAGATCGCACAAACGCGCTGTCGTTGAGTGTGATGCGCGGCCTGTGGCAATATTTGGCGCAAACGGTGCCGGAAAAACCAACCTGATTGAAGCGGTAAGCTTGCTGTCGCCAGGGCGTGGTTTACGCCGGGCATCAGCCGAAGCCATGACCCGCCGTCCAGAAGCATTGGGCTGGAAGGTGACGGGTGAACTATCTGCTTCCGGTCAAAGTTATGAAGTAGAGACGTGGTCAAAAGATCACGCTGCTCGCCAAGTTAAAATTGATGGTAAAGCGTCCACTCAGATAGCGCTTGGACAGATTGCACGGGTGTTGTGGTTGATCCCTGCGATGGACCGTCTTTGGATTGAGGGTGCCGATGGGCGCCGTCGTTTTCTGGACCGCATGGCCATGAGCTTCCACCCGACCCATGCGGAAGCAACCCTGTCATATGAAAAAGCTATGCGCGAGCGGAACCGCCTTCTGAAGGACATGGTGCAGGACCCTCATTGGTACCGCGCGCTTGAACTGCAGATGGCGGATAGCGGCATGGCCATTATGCGCAATCGGCGTGATGCGGTTATGAAGCTGACGGCTGCACAGGAAGCGGCGCAGACAAGTTTTCCGACAGCGACGTTGTCGTTGCTGGAGGTTGAGGGCGAGCCGATCGGCAATGAGGATGACTTGTTGCAGGCATTGCAAGTCAGCCGTGCACAAGATTTACGGGCAGGCCGCACGCTGGTGGGTCCCCATCGCAGCGATCTTGATGCTGTTTATGCAGCCAAAGACGTTCCTGCACGAGATTGCTCAACAGGTGAGCAGAAAGCGTTGCTGATCTCGCTGATCTTAGCAAATGCGCGGGCGCTTATTGCAGATGTTGGTGCGCCACCTCTACTGTTGTTGGATGAAGTAGCGGCACACCTTGATGCAGGACGTCGCGCGGCGCTTTATGATGAAATTACTGCCTTGGGTGCGCAGGCGTGGATGACGGGGACAGAACCACATTTGTTTGATGCATTGGGTCAGCGGGCCACGTACCTTGAAGTTGACGCGGATACAGTTCGCGAAGCGAGCGTTTAGTGATGGAGTGGGTACAGTGCAGGCAAATAGAGTTACATTAATCACTTTAGGTGTCGCTGATTTGGCTTTGTCGAAAGCTTTCTATGCGGCGCTTGGTTGGGTGCTAGAAGAGGCGACGGATGATGTGGCCTTCTACGATATCGGCGGCGCTAAGTTCGGGCTCTACAGTCTTAGGAAAATGGCTGAAGATCTTGATTTGAGCATCGAAGATTTGGGGCGCGGTGCGTCAAATCTGTCTCAAAACTACCCAACCGAGGCCGAAGTCGACGCGGCGTATGACTTGGCATTAAGCGCAGGCGCCAAACCCGTGAAGAAACCAGCGGCTATCTTTTGGGGTGGCTATTCTGGGGCGTTTGCTGATCCAGATGGCCATATTTGGGAAGTTGCGTGTAATCCGTTTTGGCTGCTGAACGACGAAGGACACATTGCATGACCATCGATTTGGCGGGCGCGCTTCTTTATGCAGGCTCGTTGCTTGTCTTGTTCATGACGCCCGGACCCGTTTGGGTTGCTTTGATTGCCCGTGGTTTATCCGGTGGATTCCAGTCCGCTTGGCCGCTCGCCCTTGGTGTGGCTTTGGGTGACTTCTTGTGGCCAATCGTGGCCATTTTCGGCGTGTCCGTCTTTGTCACTCAGTTTGAGGAATTTATGATCGTCCTGCGGTATGCGGCTTCGGTCATATTTTTCGTTATGGGATACTCGCTGATCCGTAATTCTGACCGCGCCCTTGGCTCAGACAGCAGGTTAACCCGACCGGGCATGATGGCTGGGTTTGTGGCGGGTATTGCGGTGATTATTGGCAATCCCAAGGCGATCTTGTTCTATGTTGGCGTCTTGCCGGGGTTCTTTGATCTGACGCAGGTAACGTGGCGCGATGCGTTGATGATTTGTACATTGTCGTTTGTTGTTCCGCTGACAGGCAACATGATTTTGGCCGTATTTGTTGAGCGGATCCGCCCAGTTTTGACCTCCAAAACAGGCCTAAAACGGATCAATCTGACCAGTGGAGTATTGCTGATTTTGGTTGGGTTGGTCATTCCGTTTACCTGACGCAAAATATAGCGGTGAGGCGTGACAATCAGCGCTAAACCTCGTATAAAAGTGTGAAAATACGAGGTTACAATCGCATGTCCGACACGCCAGTCACGCCGCAAGAATACGGTGCCGATTCTATTAAGGTTCTCAAGGGGTTAGAGGCTGTTCGTAAGCGCCCTGGAATGTATATCGGTGATACCGATGACGGTTCTGGTCTACACCACATGGTTTACGAGGTCGTTGATAACGGCATTGACGAGGCGCTGGCCGGTCATGCGGATTATGTCACGGTTACAATTCACGGTGACTCGAGCATTTCAGTGCGTGACAACGGGCGCGGTATTCCTGTTGGAATGCACGAAGAAGAAGGCGTTTCTGCAGCAGAAGTCATCATGACACAGCTTCACGCAGGCGGTAAGTTTGACAGCAATTCCTACAAGGTTTCTGGCGGCCTTCACGGCGTCGGTGTGTCAGTTGTAAATGCGTTGTCGGACTGGCTCGAGCTGCGCGTTTGGCGTGATGGGTCCGAGCACATCGCGCGGTTTGAGCGTGGCGATACAGTCAAACACCTTGAGCGTGTCGGCCCCTCTGACGAGACAGGTACTGAGGTGCGTTTTCTTTCGTCACTGGAGACGTTCAGTAATCTTGATTACAGCTTTGAAACCCTTGAAAAGCGTTTGCGCGAACTGGCGTTCTTGAACTCAGGCGTGCGGATCATCTTGGTTGATGAGCGTCCAGCAGAAGAATTGAAGAGTGAGTTGTTTTACGACGGTGGTGTGAAGGAATTCGTTAAGTATCTGGATCGCTCAAAGTCTTCTGTGATGGATACGCCCATCTACGTTAAGGGTGAAAAAGACGACATCGGCGTTGAAGTCGCGATGTGGTGGAACGACAGCTATCATGAGAATGTGCTGCCATTCACCAACAACATTCCGCAGCGTGATGGCGGCACCCACATGGCGGGTTTCCGTAGTGCGTTGACGCGGACCATTCAAAAATATGCTCAAGATACAGGCATCGCCAAACGTGAAAAGGTGAACTTTACGGGTGATGATGCCCGTGAAGGACTGACGTGTGTTTTGTCGGTAAAAGTGCCCGATCCGAAATTCTCTAGCCAAACCAAAGACAAACTTGTGTCGTCCGAAGTCCGTCCCGCGGTTGAAAGCCTTGTGGGGGAGAAACTTCTTGAGTGGTTTGGCGAGAACCCCAATGAGGCCAAGATTGTTGTCGGCAAAATCATTGAGGCGGCAATGGCGCGCGAGGCTGCGCGCAAAGCCCGTGAACTGACGCGTCGCAAGACGGCCATGGATGTAAACTTCCTTGCGGGTAAGCTGAAAGACTGTTCAGAAAAAGACCCGTCAAAAACTGAAGTTTTTCTCGTTGAGGGTGACTCTGCGGGGGGCTCAGCACAGACTGGTCGTGACCGTCAGACGCAGGCTATTTTGCCTTTGAAGGGTAAGATTTTGAACGTTGAACGCGCGCGTTTTGATCGCATGCTTGGCAGCCAAGAGATTGGTAACCTTGTGATGGCGCTTGGTACTGGCATTGGCCGTGACGAGTTCAACATTGAAAAACTGCGCTACCACAAAATCGTTATCATGACCGATGCGGACGTCGATGGTGCCCACATTCGGACGCTTTTGTTGACGTTCTTCTTCCGTCAAATGCCCGAGCTAATCGAAAAAGGTTACCTCTATATCGCGCAGCCGCCGCTTTACAAAGTGGCACGCGGTAAGTCTGAAGTTTACCTAAAAGACCAAGCGGCTATGGATGATTATCTCATTGATCAAGGGATCGACGGTGCTGTTTTGCAGTTGCAATCGGGTGAAGAGATTTCAGGCCAAGATTTGCGCCGTGTCGTCGAAGATGCGCGTCAAATGCGCCGAGTGCTGGAGGCATTCCCAACCCATTATCCGCGCCATATTCTTGAGCAAGCTGCGATCGCCGGGGCTTTTGTGCCGGGCGTTTTGGACGCTGATTTGCAGGGTGTTGCCGACAAAGTTGCAGAGCGTTTGAACTTGATTGCGCTTGAGTATGAGCGCGGCTGGACGGGCCGCCCAACCCAAGACAAGGGCATGCGTTTGACCCGAATTTTACGCGGTGTTGAAGAAGCGCGGGTTCTGGATGGGCCTATGCTGCGTAGCGGTGAATCGCGGCGGACAGGCACTATGACTGAAGCGCTTCAAGAAGTGTATAGCCTGCCGGCCAAGCTGTATCGCAAAGACCGTACTGTTCCAATTTACGGGCCTCTTGATCTGTTGACTGCTGTCCTTGAGGAAGGCGAAAAAGGTCTGTCGCTGCAGCGCTACAAAGGTCTGGGTGAGATGAACCCGGATCAGCTTTGGGAAACAACTCTGGACCCCGACGCGCGGACACTTTTGCAGGTCAAAATCGAAGATGTGGCGGATGCCGATGATATCTTTACGAAGCTGATGGGCGATGTTGTTGAGCCGCGCCGCGACTTTATTCAGAACAACGCATTGTCGGTCGAAAACCTCGATTTCTGATCCGTCTACATGACCTAAACATTGATGGCGTAGCTTTGTTGAGCTGCGCCATTTTGTTTTTGGGGCACACACAGCCTCCATCTTTTCAGCGCCTATTACTCACGCTGAAACATTCAGATACGTATTTCTTATGATGCACGCGGTACTTCACTATTAACCGGTTCCGCATTTAGTGCCTTTAGATTTTACACTCAGGGCGGCTATGACCTTGACCGTTGGCTATTAAACTAGCAATATCAATAGATAAATTAGTACACTTATGATTTTTGGGTTCGGGTATGGTAACGAGTATCTGGCGGCGCGCGTTAGCTGCTGTAAATGGCAGCGTCGCAGTCGCTTTGCTGGTCTTTGGTGCGGTAAGTGCCGACGCGACGCCATTCACCATGACTGTGCCTGGGGCTAACATTCCCGTTCCAGCAGAGTACCCAGAAGCCGGTGGCGCGGTCATTATCATGGTTGGCGTCAACGGGCAGATTTACTACCAGTTCAGTGACCCAACAGGTGCCTTCCGGGGCCGAAACTTCCGTGGGACTCCCGCCCAATTTCAGGGCAATCCATTCACGATCAATAACCCCATCCCGCTTGATTGTGGCATTCGGACCTGCACTGATTATTTCGGTGGCGCCATCGCAAACCTGTACATCAGATTTTCTGCATACGACGGTGATACCCAGCCGGGTGGTTTTGACGAGAATGACATCAACATGGTCATCAACGGTTTTGATGTAGGCAGTTGGTCGGGCATTCAGACACAGCGTACCAATCCCACTGGGACAGTTGATCAGGGTTTCCAAACCGGCTTTGGGAATAATTCGTTTAACACTGCGTGGTTCAGTTCAAGCAATCCTGCTTTGCTGAACAACCTTCTTACGGTCGGGACAACAACAGCGCAGGTGCGCGATGATGATCCAAATGACAATTACTGGGATTTCCGTCGCGGTGATCGCCTTGGGCCTGATGATCAGGGTTTGCGTACCATTGCGCCCGGGTATGAAATGGACAAACGCCTTGCGGTGGGTCAGTCACCTAACTTCAGCGCCGTTGGCGAAGTGGTGATGTATGAATATGAAGTCACTAACATTGGTTCAGTAGATATTACGGGACTGTCTGTGGTCGACGATAAGGTCACAGCGCAAGGCGGGACGGTAAGTTGTCCTGCAACCTCACTTGCTGAAACGACAGATGGTGGCCCGGCTTCAACGGTCGTTTGTACGGCCTCCTACACGATAACGCAGGCTGACTTTGATGCAGAGGAAGTCACCAATACTGCCCAGGCAACAGGTATCCCGCAGTATGGATCCCTTGGAACTGTTACAGACGCAGTCACCATAAATGGCGTGACTGGTCAGCCTTCTGTTATATTCACCAAAACGGCTGACAAAGCATCCTTCACAACTGTTGGCGAGGTCATCAACTATACGTTTACCATTACTAACGATGGCGACACGACACTTAGAAACATTGTGGTTACGGACCCTAACATTCCGACATTGTCATGTTCCACAGCTGCCTTGGTCCCTCAAAACCTCAGCCCTCCATTGGTGCCTGTGGGCTCTGATAGTCAGCTGGTTTGCACGGCGCCGTACGTTGTAACTCAAGCAGATGTGGATGAGTTTGCGCTCAACAATGGCCCACTCGTTAACACGGCCACTTTGTCCGTAGACGACCGCGATCTGGGACCCATTTTACCCGCTCCCACCGCCAGCGTGCAACTTACAGGCCCTGCCGCTGCCCCGTCCATGACGATTGCAAAAACCGCGCTTCAACCCAATTACACCGCTGTCGGTGATCTGATCCAGTTCCGCATTGAAGTTCAAAACACGGGTAATGTGACTTGGCCCGCAGCCCCAACGATTGCGGATCCGTTGATTACAGATGCCGGCGGCAGTGTGGTTTGCCCCGTAGGTCCCGTGGCGCCGCAGACGATTGTGACTTGCGAAGGAACGTTCACTGTCGACCAGCCAGCACTTGATGCAGAGCAGTTGGTTAACACTGCCACGGCTGCTATTTCCGTTGCTGGTATCACCGTTAGTGAGACAGCAACCGTCACAGTTCCTGCGCTGGTGCGCCGCGAGCTTGGGCTTGTGAAGCAACTCAACCAAGCAAGTCTGACCACTTTCGCGCAGGTAAATGACGCGCTGATTTATGATTATGTACTGACCAACAATGGCAACGTGACACTTAGTGCGGCCAGTGTTGTTGATGACAAAGTGGCTGTTTCTTGTCCTCAAACTGATATTGCACCGCGCACATCGGTTACGTGTACATCTGCGAATTATTCTGTCCTGCAAGCTGATCTTGATGCGGGGCAGGTGACAAATACCGCTACTGCCACAGCAACTACGGATCAGGGCGTTGATGTTGATAGTCCAGAAGTCAGCTTTGTGGTGCAAGTGTCTAGCCCCCAATTTCAGTGCCACTAATTTTGGATTTCTCTAATAAGGTTTCTGGCATGGGAGGTCGCATTCCGAGTGCATGATGGGGCCTGATGTGATTGTATTCTTTGA
>Ga0209136_1002964_pt1 | contig 9929 bp, 9 predicted proteins | sample SaaInl0LU_22_DNA_FD_184640 | JGI IMG/M metagenome (GOLD analysis project Ga0209136, IMG submission 184640) | Marine microbial communities from expanding oxygen minimum zones in the Saanich Inlet - ESP_90LU_22_DNA (SPAdes) (version 2) | ecosystem: Environmental > Aquatic > Marine > Intertidal zone ... | reverse complement strand
ATCAACAGTATTAATGCTAGCAGTTCCTGCACAAATAGCGGGATGTGAAGAAATTGTGTTATGTTCTCCTCCTGATAAACAAGGTAAAATCAATCCAGCTATTTTGTTTACGGCTAATTTATGTGGCGTTACAAAAATTGTAAAAGTTGGAGGCATTCAAGCAATTGCTGGTTTCACCTTTGGAACAGAAACTATTCCACAAGTGTATAAAATTTTTGGACCAGGAAATCAGTACGTTACTGTAGCTAAGCAATTGGCTACAAAATATGGTGTTGCTATAGATATGCCTGCTGGGCCAAGCGAATTGCTGATTGTTGCAGATGATGCAGCTACACCAAGTTATGTTGCTTCAGATTTATTAAGTCAAGCTGAGCATGGAGTAGATAGTCAAGTTATTTTAGTTTCAACTTCAGAAAATTTAATTGATGAAGTTCATAAAGAAATAGAAAAGCAAATTGAAGTATTACCAAGAGTAGCAATCGCTAAAAAAGCCATTGCAAATTCAAAATCTATCTTGGTAGAAAATGACTCTATTGCATTAGAATTGATTAATGAATACGGGCCAGAACATTTTATTGTAAACACATTAAATAATAATTTTTATGTAGATAATATAACCAATGCAGGTTCTGTATTTATTGGGAATTATACTCCAGAGAGTGCAGGAGATTATGCTTCTGGAACAAATCACACCTTACCAACCAATGGATTTAGTAAAGCGTATTCAGGGGTAAATTTAGATAGTTTTTTAAAGAGTATTACTTTTCAAGAAATTAGCAAAGAAGGTATTTTAACTATAGGTAATGCAATAGAATTAATGGCAGCAGCAGAAAGTTTACAAGCACACAAAAATGCGGTAACTTTGCGCTTAAATGATTTACAATAATTAGGTTATTCCCATGAAAATGGGAATCCAAAAAATAGATTCCCAATCAAATTAGGAATTGTAAGATAATGAAGACTGATTTTAATATTAATAATATCGTCAGAGAAAATATCAAATCTCTAAAACCATATTCATCTGCAAGAGATGAATACAAGGATGTTAATATACAGGAGATGGTTTTTCTAGATGCTAATGAAAACCCCTTTGAAAACGGTGTAAATCGTTATCCAGACCCTAAACAAAATGATGTAAAAGAGTTACTTTCAGCAATCAAAGGAATTGCAAAATCACAAATTTTATTAGGTAATGGAAGTGATGAAGTATTGGACCTCATATTTAGAGCATTTTGTGAGCCAAATAAAGACAACATCATTACATTGCCACCAACATATGGAATGTATTCGGTTTTGGCGAATCTAAATGCCATTGAAAATAGGAAAGTACTTTTAACAGATGATTTTCAACCTAAAGTTACACAAATTTTAGACGTTGTAGACGCTGACAGTAAAATCTTGTTTTTATGTTCTCCAAACAATCCTTCAGGTAATAGTTTTTCAGGAGCATTAGTAGAAAAATTATTAGAAGAATTTCATGGTTTAGTAGTTATAGACGAGGCATATATCGACTTTTCTGACCAAGAGAGTTGGATGAAAAGATTGGTGGATTTTCCAAACTTAATCATTACACAAACGCTCTCTAAGGCTTATGGTATGGCTGGTATTCGTCTAGGAACTTGCTATGCATCTAAAGCAATTATTACAATTTTAAACAACATCAAACCACCTTATAACGTAAATGAACTAACACAACAAAAAGCTATTGAACGTTTGAAAGAAGTTGATGAGGTACAAACAGAAGTAAAACGTATTATTATAGAAAGAGAAAAACTGTTAAAAGAGTTAAAAAAAGTAAATTTTGTAAAAAAGGTTTACCCAACAGATTGCAATTTTATTTTAGCTAAAGTTGATGATGCTACAAATCGTTATCAGCAGTTAATTGAAAAGGGAATTGTGGTTCGTAATAGAACCAGGCAGTCTTTATGTGAAAACACATTGCGATTTACTGTTGGAACATCAATAGAAAATGAGAGATTAATAAGTGCACTCGTAGCTTTACAATAACGTATTATTCACATGAAAATGTAATTTTACAAAAACTAGATTTCCAATTATGTTGGTAATGACAAAACAAATCAAATGAGTAAGAAAGTACTATTTATAGACAGAGACGGAACCCTAGTATTAGAACCACCAGTGGATAACCAGTTAGATAGTTTAGAAAAGTTAGAATACTACCCAAAGGTATTTCAATACTTGGCAAAAATTGCCGCTGAATTAGATTTTGAATTGGTAATGGTAAGTAACCAAGATGGTTTAGGAACTGAATCTTTTCCTGAGGAAACTTTTTGGCCTGCTCATACTAAAATTATCAGTGCTTTTGAAAAAGAAGGGATTGTATTTTCTGAAATTTGTATCGATAAAACTTTTCCATATGAAAATGCTGAAACACGTAAACCAAGAACTGGTTTATTAACAAAGTATTTTTCGGAGGATTATGATTTAAAAAAATCTTTTGTCTTGGGCGATCGAATTACAGACATGGAATTGGCTAAAAATTTGGGAGCAAAAGGAATTTATTTGTCTGAAAATAGCGAATTAGGTGTTGATGAAATTGAAGCAGATAAACAAGAAATTTTAAATTGTATTACATTAACTTCAACAGATTGGAAAAGTATTTACGAATTTTTAAAATTACAAGATAGAGTTGCAGAAATTACTAGAAACACTAATGAAACAAAGATTTACATAAAACTCAACTTGGATGGTTCTGGTACAAATGATATTGACACAGGGTTGAAGTTTTTTGATCATATGCTAGATCAAATCGGACGTCATGGCGCAATGGATTTGACTATTAAGGTCGATGGTGATTTAGAGGTTGATGAACACCACACTATAGAAGATACAATGATTGCTTTTGGAGAGCTGTTTAATAAAGTGCTTGGAAGTAAATTAGGTATTGAACGTTATGGTTTTTGTTTACCAATGGACGATTGCTTAGCGCAAGTTGCCGTTGATTTCGGTGGAAGAAATTGGTTGGAATGGAACGCCGGATTTAAACGTGAGAAAATTGGTGATATGCCTACTGAAATGTTTTATCACTTATTTAAATCGTTTACAGATGGAGCAAAATGCAATTTAAATATAAAAGCAGAGGGCAATAATGAGCATCATAAAATAGAAGGTATTTTTAAAGCCTTTGCTAAAGCAATGAAAATGGCGGTAAAACGAGATGCCAACAACATGTTTTTACCATCAACAAAAGGAATGTTATAGATTAGTTGTTGGTTTTTAGTTGACGATTGTCAGTATAATTAGCAACTAAAAACTAACAACCAATAATCAAAAATATGAAGTTAGTAATTATAAATTACGGAGCAGGAAATATCAAAAGCATTCAATTTGCCTTTAAACGCTTAGGAGTTGATGCTGTTTTATCCAACAATATTGAAGAAATAAAATCAGCAGATAAAGTTGTTTTTCCTGGAGTAGGAGAAGCAAGTTCGGCTATGAAAATGTTAAGAGAAAGTGGCTTAGATATAGTAATTCCTCGACTGACACAGCCTGTTTTAGGTATATGTTTAGGGATGCAACTAATGTGTAATACATCAGAAGAAGGAAATACCAAAGGTTTGGGTATATTTAATGTTACTGTAAAACGTTTTTCTAATGAAGAGAAAGTTCCTCAAATGGGGTGGAATGTTATTAAAGATTTAAAATCAGATTTGTTCAAAGGCATTAAAGAGAATGAATTCATGTATTTGGTACATAGCTATTATGCAGAGCAATGTGATGAAATGATTGCAAGGACCGATTATAATATTGAATATACATCTGCATTACAAAAAGATAATTTTTATGGTGTACAGTTTCACCCAGAGAAAAGTGGTCTCAAAGGTTCAAAAATTCTTGAAAACTTTTTAAACCTTTGATAACCGTTCTGAACTCGTTTTAGAATTTCTACATTGAAAACACAAAAATTATGATTGTTACATGTCATAAAAAAAACTGATGTAATTTATTTTGAAGTATTAGGAAAGTAAAAAAAAGCTAGAAAAAGTAAAAAGAATAAAATAAAGATTGGAAACAGAATTTGATTAAAACAACCAATCTAAAATTAGAAATTTATGAATCTGAACTAAGTTCAGGGTTAATTTACAAGTAGATCAATGAGGATAATACCAGCCATAGACATTATAGAAGGTAAGTGTGTTCGCTTAACCAAAGGAGATTATAGTACTAAAAAAGTGTATAATGAAAATCCTTTAGAAATAGCTAAACAGTTTGAAGATGCAGGCATTGAATATTTACATGTGGTTGATTTAGATGGTGCTAAAGCGAGTCAAATCATCAATTATAAAGTATTAGAGGAAATTGCTCTCAAAACCAACCTAAAAATTGATTTCGGAGGAGGTTTAAAGTCTGATAAAGACTTAGAAATTGCTTTTAATTCTGGAGCAAATCAGATAACAGGAGGAAGTATTGCCGTTAAAAATAGGCTTATTTTTGAAAATTGGATAGCTAAATATGGTGCTGATAAAATTATTTTAGGAGCAGATTTTTATCCAGATAATTCTGGAGGAAAAATTGCAACTAATGGTTGGCAAGAGGAAAGCAATTTAGAATTAATTCCTTTTGTAAAAGAATATCAACAAAAAGGAATTCAATATATAATATGTACAGATATTTCTAAGGATGGAATGTTACAGGGGCCAAGTTTTGATACCTACGTTACCATGCTAAAAGAATGTCAAATTGAGCCTTTTGAAACATCCTTAAAGTTAGTTGCTTCAGGAGGAATATCAACTTTTGAAGAAATCCCAAAATTAGCTACGATCGGTTGTGAAGGAGTTATTATAGGAAAAGCGATTTATGAGAACAAAATCAGTCTAAAACAGTTAGAGGATTTTATTCTTAGCAATTCGTAGTTGATTGATAGTGTTTGGTATGAAGAAGTTTGAAGCTTTTAAAATTTGGAAAAGATTAATGGATTTAATGAAGCAAGACCACGCTAACTTGAATAATTTACCAAATTATAAACGCTTTGGTTTACTACCTCAATTTGATATATATGGTAAATTAATTTATCAAATACAGCAGAAGGTACAAAAAGAAATTATTACAAAAACAGCTTTTTTTAAAATAACCAATAGCCTCTTATAAGAATTAAAGACACAATTAATTTTAAAAGTTAAAAAAATATATTTTAAATCAAGATATTTTAATTCATTTACATGAAAAAATCTAAAAATGAATTATTCATTGCAAAAGTCATTAACTAATTATTTGATACTTTTTACTTAAAATTTATGTTAACAAAACGAATAGTGCCCTGCTTAGATATAAAAAATGGACGAACTGTTAAGGGTGTTAATTTTGTCAATTTAATTGATGCAGGAGATCCTGTAGTTTTAGCAAAACAATATGCAGAATTGGGTGCAGATGAACTGGTGTTTTTAGATATTGCTGCAACCCTAGAAAATAGAGGAACTACCTTAGAAATGGTATTAAAAGTTGCAGAGCAAGTTAATATTCCTTTTACAGTTGGTGGAGGAATTTCTTCTGTTGCTCATGTAGATGCTCTGCTACAATGCGGAGCAGATAAAGTATCTATTAACTCATCGGCAGTAAAAAGACCAGAACTGATTAACGAATTGGCAGATAAATTTGGTAGCCAGTGTGTTGTTGTTGCTATAGATGCAAAACAAATTAATGGAGAATGGTTTGTACATTTAGCAGGAGGAACAATTCCAACAGCGATTAAATTATTTGATTGGGCAAAAGAGGTAGAACAACGTGGTGCTGGAGAAATATTATTTACCTCTATGGACCATGATGGAACAAAAGCAGGCTTTGCAAATAAAGCCTTGGCACATTTATCAAGTTTGGTAAATATTCCTATTATTGCTTCTGGAGGTGCTGGAAATGTTCAACATTTTGTAAATACTTTTACAGAAGGAAAGTCAGATGCAGCTTTGGCTGCAAGTGTTTTTCATTTTGGAGAAATTTCAATTTTAGAATTAAAACAAGAATTACAACAAAAAAATATTCCAGTAAGAATATAGAGTAGTAGAAATTCTCATAAAAATGAGGGTCTAGAACAGTTGTACATATAGAATAATAATCAATTTAAAACATCGATTCTCAATTACGTTGGGAAGTAAATAAATAAATAAATTTTGGACACTAAAGAACAAACATATGGGTTTCTTTCAAAACTTGAAGATACCATAACCAGTAGAATAGAAAACGCAGATTCTCAAAAATCATACGTAGCTTCACTGTTTGCTAAAGGGATAAACAAAGTAGCTCAAAAAGTAGGAGAAGAAGCAGTAGAGGTTGTTATTGAAGCTAAAGACAATAATGATAATTTGTTTTTAAATGAAAGTGCAGACCTATTGTTTCATTATTTAATGTTATTACAAGCAAAAGGCTATAAGTTAAATGATGTTGTAGAGATTTTAAAAGGAAGAGAAAAGAAGTAAGTGACTTCTTTTTTTAATGAACAATTCAATGAAACTGCTCATTTTCTAATTGAGCTGTGCTCAGTAAATTATTATATTTGTAACCCGCAAAAAAAGATTCCAAAATATGTTTAATAATTTAAGTGATAAACTAGATAAAGCTTTACATAATCTTAAAGGTCATGGTAAAATAACTGAAATTAATGTTGCTGAAACTTTAAAAGAAGTAAGACGTGCATTACTTGATGCTGACGTTAACTTTAAGATTGCGAAAGAATTTACTAAAAACGTACAAACGAAAGCTATTGGACAAGATGTATTAACAACATTAAATCCTGGGCAGTTAATGGTGAAGTTGGTTAAAGATGAACTAACTGAATTAATGGGTGGAGATACTGTTGGCGTCAATTTAGGAGGTTCGCCAACTGTAATTTTAATGTCTGGTTTACAAGGTTCTGGTAAAACTACTTTTTCAGGAAAATTAGCTAACTTTCTAAAAACAAAAAAGTCAAAGCAAGTTTTATTAGTAGGTTGTGATGTTTACAGGCCAGCTGCAATCAATCAGTTACAAGTTGTTGGAGAACAAATAGGCGTAGAGGTTTATGCAGAAGTAGGCAATCAAAATCCAGTTGAAATTTCTCAGAATGCTATTGCACATGCAAAAGCAACAGATAAAAATGTGGTTATTGTAGATACTGCTGGTCGTTTGGCGGTTGATCAAGAAATGATGACTGAAATTTCTAACATTCATAAAGCGATTAACCCTCAAGAGACCCTATTTGTTGTAGATTCTATGACTGGTCAGGATGCCGTACACACAGCAAAAGCATTTAATGATATTTTAAATTTTGACGGAGTTGTTTTAACAAAGTTAGATGGTGATACTAGAGGTGGAGCTGCTTTATCCATTAAAGCTGTTGTAGATAAGCCAATTAAATTTATTGGTACAGGAGAAAAAATGGAAGCTATAGATGTCTTTCATCCAGATCGAATGGCAGATCGTATTTTGGGCATGGGTGACGTTGTTTCTTTAGTAGAAAGAGCTCAGGATCAATACGATGAAGAGGAAGCTAGAAAACTACAAAAAAAGATTGCTAAAAATCAGTTTGGATTCGATGACTTTTTAACTCAAATTCAGCAGATTAAGAAAATGGGAAGCATGAAAGACCTCATTGGAATGATACCAGGTGCTGGTAAAGCAATGAAGGATGTAGATATTGATGATGATGCTTTTAAAGGAATTGAAGCCATTATTCATTCGATGACACCATCTGAAAGAAGTATACCTTCAACAATAAATGCTAGTAGAAAGAAAAGAATTGCAAAAGGCTCTGGAACTTCAATACAAGAAGTAAACCAATTGATGAAACAATTTAACCAAATGAGTAAAATGATGAAGATGATGCAAGGTGGAGGTAGCCGAAAGATGATGCAAATGATGAAAGGAATGCGTTAAACATATAAAGCTGCGTCTCGCAGTTTTTTTTATACCCCAATGTTAGCAGTAAGCAACTTTATTTTTGAATCTAAATTAAGAAGAAATTTATTTTTCCTTGTTTTAGCATTACTTATCTTTTTGATATCCAAGAATTTTGGAATGTTTGATGATGATATTCTATTTGGTTCTAAAATGGGAAATCACCTTTATAATACCTCTATTTTTAATTGGTATATGCCAGATGTTTTTGATCCTGGTCATCCTCCGTTTCTAGGAACATTATTAGCTTTTTTTTGGAATTTATTAGGACATCATCTTTGGGTAACTCATCTTGCTATACTCCCCTTTACTGTTTTTTTCTTTATACAATTACATAAGTTTATATCGTTTTTTATAAAAAACAAAACTCAACAATTTTTAGCTTTTCTACTTATTTTAATAGATCCTACTCTATCTACTTGTTTCGTATTAGTAAACATAGAAATAATTACGCTGCCTTTTTTCTTCCTAGTAGTTAATGCAATTTTAAGATTGCATAAAAATTGGAAATTTATAGGTCTTTTTTTTCTAAGTATTATTTCTTTTAGAAGCATGATGCTCTTTGGAGGTTTGTTTCTATTTGAAATTTTGTTCAGAAATTTTATTCAGAAAGAGAATTTAAAAAAAATTATTACTTTAAAGTTTCTCCTTTTTTACTTTCTAGCAGGTATACCCGCTTTTATTTATGTCATATGGCGATTCTTAAGTAAAGGATGGTTACAAACTCATAAAGATTCTCCTTGGGAAGAAATGTGGCATTTTGCAGATTTAAATTATTTTATCAGAAATTGCATTGTATTAGTTTGGAGGTATTTAGATTTTGGAAGGGTATTTATTATGTTGTTTTTACTCACGGGACTTTTTTTATTTGGAAAAAAAATAATGAAGTCTACTAAAATTAAGACACTGCTATTGTTGGCTATTTCTTCAGTAATTTATATTATTCTTACTATTTTAATAGTAACAAATTCAGTTGGAATACGTTATTTTATAGTTTCCTACATTTGCTTTAATTTATTAGTTTTCATTATTCTAAATCATCTTTTTACACACAAAAAAATAATTTACACCATAATTTTTTTAGGACTTTTATCTGGAAATTTTTGGATTTATCCAGAACCTATATCTACTGCTTGGAGAGCAACACTAGGTCTAATGCCTTATCATTCTCTTAGATTAAAAGCTATAGATTATCTTGATAAAAATAATATTAGTATAGAAGAAACCGCAAGTTTTTTTCCTAATTACACAACCTTAGATTTAATCGATTTTAGTGGTGATGAAAGATCTTTTTCTAGATTTACAGGAAAAGAAAAATATGTTTTTTATTCAAAAGTTTACAATTTGTCAGATAAAGACATAAATCTGTTAGAAAATAATTATACTATATTAAAAGAATTCAATAATTTTAACATCAGTATTAAAATATATATTTTAAACACAATATGATTTTATTAGACGGAAAAAAGACATCATCTGATATAAAAGATGAAATTGCAGCAGAAGTTGCTCAATTGAAAAGTAAAGGAATAAAGACTCCACATTTAGCTGCAATTATAGTTGGAAACAATGGCGCAAGCTTAACTTATGTAAATGCAAAAGTGAAAGCTTGTGAAAAAGTTGGTTTTGAATCTACTTTAATAAAATTATCTGAAGATATTTCTGAACAAGGCTTATTAGACGAAATTGAGCAGTTGAATAACAATACTAAAATTGATGGTTTTATTGTTCAATTACCGCTACCAAAACATATTGATGAACAAAAAGTAATTATGGCTGTCCATCCAGACAAAGATGTAGATGGTTTTCACCCAACAAATGTGGGAAAAATGGCTTTAAACTTACCTACTTTTATTTCGGCGACACCTTATGGAATTCTAGAGTTATTAGATCGTTATAATGTAGAAACTTCTGGGAAACATGTGGTGGTTTTAGGTAGAAGCCATATTGTAGGTAGCCCAATGAGTATTTTACTCTCTCAAAAAAGAAAGGTTGGTAATGCAACAGTTACCATGTGTCACAGTAGAACTAAAAACTTAAAA
>Ga0209136_1002952_pt1 | contig 9963 bp, 7 predicted proteins | sample SaaInl0LU_22_DNA_FD_184640 | JGI IMG/M metagenome (GOLD analysis project Ga0209136, IMG submission 184640) | Marine microbial communities from expanding oxygen minimum zones in the Saanich Inlet - ESP_90LU_22_DNA (SPAdes) (version 2) | ecosystem: Environmental > Aquatic > Marine > Intertidal zone ... | reverse complement strand
GAAAATCCAAAGCCAAGCATATCCAGCGAAATAAGGCGGTAGTGCTCAGAGAGTGCTCGCCACATTGGCTGCCAGTCCCAGCTAGAGGTGGGAAACCCGTGAATCATCAAAACAACCGGCAGCGATCGAAGGCTCTCGTCACCGTCACTGCTGTCAATTACAAAAATGGACTGGCCGAGCAGCTCGATCGTCTCTCCCTGCTGCCGCCAAGCGTTTGGGCTGGAGGCGAGGTGGGCGATGGCGTCTTTGTGTGGGCGTGGTCATAGCAACTTGGCACCCTATAAAAATTTATATGTCCTCTATGCGGTGAAATGGGAAGCGACCGCAGGCACAAGAATCTGTTAGCGTACACCTAATTATAATTTTAAGAGTTAAAAAATGCGCTCGACATCAACCGGCCTGAAGTTAGTTCTTGTAGCCACTCTTTTCACGGCATTGAATGCCTGCAGCAGAGGCACTCCGTATCACTTCGACACTCTGATCCTAGACGGGACTATTTTCGATGGTTCGGGTAGCGCGTCTTACGTGGGCGATCTGGGTATTATAGATAGCCGTATTGTCGCGATAGGTCAGCTTGATAGCTCGACCGCAAATTATGTGATCAATGCCCAAGGCAAAGCAGTCAGTCCAGGGTTCATCAATATGATCGGCTGGGGAGTGACCAGCTTGATTAATGATGGAAGAGGTCTCAGCGATATCTCGCAAGGAATTACCCTTGAGGTATTTGGCGAAGGCAATTCGATGGGGCCTTTGAGTCCTTCGATGCAAGCTGATTTTCCAAAATACTGGGCTGGCATTGAGCCTCAATGGACCACGCTCGGAGAGTATCTCGAATTTCTGGAGGCCAAAGGCGTAGCACCCAATATAGCCTCATTTATTGGCGCCACTACACCCAGAATAAATGTGCTGGGTTATAACGATGTTGATCCTACTCCCGATGAGTTGAACCGCATGCAGGACCTAGTGCGTGAAGCAATGCGCGAGGGTGCTGTGGGAGTAGCGTCGTCTTTAATCTACACGCCGGCGAGTTTTGCAGAAACCGAAGAACTCATTGCACTGGCAAAAGCCGCGGCTGAATATGGTGGTATTTACGCGTCGCACTTGCGCAATGAGGGCAAGCAGATTTTCAATGCTCTCGATGAACTCATTACAATCGCGAGGGAAGCGAGAATTCCGGCAGAGATCTATCACATTAAAATCGCGCACCCGCCTTCATGGGGGCAGTTCGATGAAGTGCTGGCCCGCATTGAGCGAGCACGCAGTGAAGGGCTGCAGATAACAGCAGATATGTATCCCTATCCTGCTGGGTCGACAGGGTTAGATGCCATCATGCCCGCTTGGGTCAAAGCAGGTGGGATTGACGCATGGATCGCGCGACTGAAAGATCCAGACGTTCGGAAAACGCTTGCGCAGCAAATGCGGGAAGATTCAGATGATTGGGATAATCGTCTCGCCAGCGGCGGTGCTGATACCGTGATGCTGGTGGCCTTTCGAAATCCAGAGCTCAAACATCTGGCCGGTAAGACGCTTGCTGAGGTGGCCAAGATTCGTGACCAGAGCGCAGAGGAGACGGCTATGGACCTCGTGATTGAAGATGGAACCCGCGTCGGTGCGATGTATTTCAACCAGTCAGAAACGGTTGTTCGTAAAGCGATGCAGCAGCCATGGGTCAGCTTTAGTACTGATGCGACAGCCATCGCTGCTGAAGGAGAACCACTGTTGAACCACGTTCACCCACGGACCTACGGCACCTTTCCTCGGGTGCTAGGTCATTATGTGAGGGAGCTGCAGCTACTATCTCTTGAGCAGGCAGTTCATCGTGCCAGTGGGTTTCCAGCAACGAATTTGTCGCTGCGTGACCGCGGATTTTTGCGGGAGGGTTATTTTGCGGATGTGCTTGTTTTCGACCCAGAGACCATTATCGACGAGGCAACATTTCAGCGGCCCCACCAGTACTCCAAGGGTATGGAGCACGTCTTGATAAATGGTACCGCGGTTATTCGCGACGGTGAGCCAACGGGGGCAACGCCCGGGCAAGTTGTTCGAGGGCCTGGCTGGAGTGGGTGGGAGTAAGCACGTGATGTTCCTGCCCCACTTAGCGTGAGGCTACTGACAAGCGTCCTCTACGCCCTTATTAGCAAGGTAATACCACGCAGAATTGGAATTACCGTCTATGACGGTTGAGTTGCTCAGTAAGCGCTGAGGGTCTTGGTGGGTAAATTGTTTGCCACGTGGTCGGGCACGAAAAAATCGCGAAAGAGATCGGAGCCTGGTGCAACAGCATATTGATCGAAATCGGTCACGCCTTCCTCACGTAATACTTCTTCATCAATATAGAAGTTACCAGTGCAGGCATTGGAGTCGCGGCAAAGGATTGCGTAAGCAGCATCTGCCATGATCGACACGAGTCGGCAACCTTTTGCCATTTCGTCGCTGCCCAAGACATTGCGAATAGCGGCGGTATCGATGGCGGTGAGCGGCCAGAGTGAATTCACTGCAATACTGTCTGTTGCGAGCTCTTTACTCATTCCCAATGTGCAGAGACTCATCCCCATTTTAGCGATCGTATAAGCGACGTGCGGTGCAAACCACTTCGCATCCATGTCAAGAGGTGGCGCGAGATTGAGGATGTGGGGATTACTACCTTTTTTCAGGAAGGGAATGCAAGACTTTGACACGAGGAACGTCCCGCGAGTATTCACTTCGTTCATCAGATCGTAGCGCTTCATTTCTGTTTCTAGGGTGCCGGTTGGGCTGATAGCACTGGCGTTATTAATGCAGATATCGATGCCTCCAAACGTATCTACCGTTTTTTGCACCGCGCTCTGCACCTGATCTTCAAAGCGTATATCACACAGAATAGGCAGAGCCTTCCCACCGGCATCTTCGATTTCTTTTGCCGCCGTATAAATGGTGCCCGGCAGTTTGGGGTGGGGTTCGGCTGTTTTTGCTGCGATGGCTATATTTGCCCCATCTTGTGCTGCACGTTTTGCAATAGCCAGACCAATGCCACGACTAGCACCACTGATGAAAATAGTTTTGCCTTTTAAACTCATTGCGTTCTCGCTTCGTTTTAGGATGGACCAGTATAGGTTTGAAGAAGTGCCAGACTGAGTCAAAGCATACCAGAATGAGAAGTCGAAAAATTTAACCCAGTTTGGCGCTGCTGTGTCAGCAGTGGTTTATGCACCAGGGGGCGCTAGGTCCTTGCAGAAAAGTTCATAATGACGCGGGTGTAGCCCTGCGCTGCAAAACTTGCAATGCGTGTCAAATCACTCGCCTCGTGATCTAAGCTGAGAGCAGTTAAGCGCTCAAGCAAAGTTTCAAAGGCTATTCTTGCTTCTAGCCGCGCAAGTTCCGCGCCGGCACAAAAATGGGGGCCGTATCCAAAGCCCATATGGGTTTTTCCCGCAGGCCGATCGATATCGAAAATCTCTGGATTTTCAAAGGCCTTGGGATCCCAGTTTGCTCCGGCCCAGGCGGGAATAACCATGCTTCCTTTGGCAATGGCCGCGCCGTTGATACTGCCCTCGGCGGTTGCTCTTCGATAAGTGCATTGAATAGGCGCATCCCAGCGTAAAACCTCTTCGACCATAGCGGGAATGTCTTCCGGCTGCTGTGTTAGCCGTGCCATCAGCGTCGGATCGTTTAGTAGTACCAACATACCATTGCCAATAAGGTTGGTGGTGGTTTCATGCCCAGCCAATAAAATCTGATCGATGATCGGGAGTAATTCTTCTGTTGTCAGTGCAGGCTCGCCATCAATTTGAGCGTTAACCATTTCGCTGAGGAGATCATCCGTTGGTGTGATACGACGCTGTTCAATCCGAGGGACAAAATAATTGTGTAGGTCGACCACTGCTCGAGCCACATCGCGACGCTTTTCATGGCTGAGCACATCGATGTTGCCCGATATCATCAAGTCGCCCCAATGCTTGAAGGTCCACATGTCGGCTCGGTCCACGCCAAGAATATCTGCGATAACGGTAACCGGTAGCGGAATAGCAAATTCATTGAGTAAATCAACCTGCGGATTCTCAATGAAGTTGTCAATCAGGGCGTGACACACCTCACGTATTTGGGGTTCAAGCGCACGAACGCTTCGAGGACTAAGCGCCTTGCTGATCAATTTTCGATGGCGTGTATGCACCGGCGGGTCAGCAGTAAAGAGTGCATTGACGATAGGGTGTGCGTGAGACAGTATTTCTTCCACGTCGTCTTGCACAGGATCGCTACCCACGCCCATATGCCGTGGGCCATGCTCATCTTCAGTAATGCTTGAGGAATATTGAGCGGTATTTTTAGCCAGGTCGACAATGGCATCGTAGCCAACAACTAGCGTACCCACCGCGGGATCATCGCCAACGCCGCGCTCTTTATGCAATCGCTGATAAAGCGTGTACGGACACTGGATATGCTCTTCAGCGAGTAAATCTACTTGAGGTCGCAATTGTTCGGACATAATCCAGATCCTTATTAGTTTTTACCCGCTAACTTACCTCAAAGTGAAGGCATTAGAAAATAAGCAGAAAAACTCATGAGGAGGATGGTGTGCTATCTGGGGCGCGTTTTTAAGTGCCAATAAAAAAGGGCTGCATCTCTGCAACCCTTTGATACTGTTATAAAAACAGCTAAATATGGCTCCGCCTGCTGGGCTCGAACCAGCGACCCAATGATTAACAGTCATTTGCTCTACCAACTGAGCTAAGGCGGAATAGTCTCTTTCGAAAGAGGGCGCGACTATACATGATCGTTTTTTTTAAAGTCAACACCTGCGGGGCATGAGTGTCATCTTTCTTTAAAAAGCGCAATACTGTGCGCCGTCAAATTTCCCCATTTTGAGGCACCATGGCCCGACAGTTTGAAGTTAAATCGAGTTATCAGCCGGCTGGAGACCAGCCACAGGCGATCGAAAAGCTGGTAGAGGGCCTTGAGGCGGGTCTTGCTTCGCAAATCTTGTTGGGTGTTACTGGCTCAGGTAAGACGTTCACCATGGCCAAAGTTGTCGAGAGGTTGCAGCGCCCGACTATAGTCATGGTCCACAACAAAACCCTCGCGGCCCAGCTATATGGTGAATTCAAAGAGTTCTTTCCTAATAACGCGGTTGAGTACTTCGTTTCTTACTACGATTATTACCAGCCTGAAGCTTATGTGCCGTCCTCTGATACCTTCATTGAAAAAGATGCTCAGGTAAACGATCACATTGAGCAAATGCGTCTGTCGGCGACTAAAGCGCTCCTAGAGCGAGAAGACTGCTTAGTGGTAACTACGGTGTCGGCGATTTACGGTTTGGGTGACCCCCAATCCTATTTCAAAATGATTATGCACCTCTCGAGGGGTGAGATCATCGATCAGCGAGGTATTCTTCGGCAATTGGCCGAACTGCAATACACGCGCAATGATATCGACTTTCGCCGAGGCACTTACCGAGTCCGCGGTGACGTCATTGATATATTCCCCGCAGATTCCGAGGATCTTGCTGTACGCGTCGAACTTTTTGACGAGGAAATCGAAAATATTGCAACATTCGACCCCTTGACGGGGGCGGTCGCTGAAAAACTGCCCCGCGTTACCATTTTCCCTAAAACACACTACGTCGCTTCGCGAGACACTATGCTGGGAGCCGTCGATTTCATCGAAGAAGAGCTCGAGCAACGAGTAACGCAATTCAGGGAGATGGATAAGCTGCTCGAGGCGCAGCGCATCCAGCAGCGAACTCGGTACGACATTGAAATGATTCGAGAGTTGGGTTACTGCCAAGGCATCGAGAATTACTCCCGGTATTTGTCAGGTCGCGCACCTGGCGAGCCCCCACCCACTTTATTCGAGTACCTGCCCGACAACGCACTGCTGTTGGTTGACGAGTCTCACGTGACTATCCCTCAGATCGGCGGCATGTACCGTGGCGATAGATCGCGTAAGGAGACGCTGGTCGAATATGGGTTTCGCCTACCGTCAGCACTCGATAACAGGCCCATGAAGTTTGAGGAGTGGGAGGCGCTATCCCCTCAAGCCATTTACGTCAGTGCCACGCCAGGGAAGTATGAAAAAGAAAACGCGGGAAGAACGGTTGAGCAGGTGGTGCGTCCGACGGGGCTCACTGATCCTGAGATAGAGATTAGGCCTGCACGAACACAGGTAGACGACTTGCTTGGGGAAATTCGCAGGACCGTCGAGATAGGCGATAGGGTGCTCGTGACTACGTTGACCAAGCGCATGGCCGAGGATTTGACGGAATTCCTGAGTGAGCATGACGTGCGTGTGCGCTACTTGCATTCAGATATCGATACCGTTGAGCGAGTGGAGATTATTCGTGATTTACGCCTAGGCGAGTTTGATGTCTTAGTGGGGATCAACTTGCTGCGCGAAGGTCTCGACATGCCGGAAGTGTCGCTGGTTGCCATTCTCGATGCTGACAAGGAGGGCTTCCTCCGCTCAGAGAGCGCACTTATTCAAACCATCGGTCGTGGCGCGCGAAATTTACGTGGCCACGCGATTTTGTATGCCGATAAGATTACCGGCTCCATGGAGCGTGCCATCGCCGAAACAGATCGGCGTCGTATGCTGCAAGTCGAGCACAACAAGAGGCACGGTATCACCCCTGTGGGTATTGAAAAGAGTGTGCAGGATATCTTAGAGGGCTCGCGTCGGATGCCCACCAAGGCGCGTAGCGCAAAAGAGCGTCGTATTGCCGAGGAGCATGCAGCCTTCAGCGAGGATGTTGCCAAGTTAACGCCAGCAGCGCTTGCAAGAAAGATTGATAAAATGGAAACGCAAATGGTGGAACATGCGAAGAATCTTGAGTTTGAAGAGGCGGCTCGACTGAGAGATCAAGTGACCCAAATTAAGCAGCTCGCGTTTATAAGCTAGTTGGCTGCTGAGATCGTCGATTAGGCATGCCTTATTAATCGAGTTGGTAGCATTGTGAAGTCAACCATTAAACCTGTTCAGCGCGTACTCGCTAGGCATTAACTGTGAAACCAACCTCGGCCCCTGATTCTGTGCTGCGCGCCCACGGCTCGCCGTGATGATGCTTGGCAACCAGCGCAACGATATAAAGACCAAGACCTAAGTGATGACCCTCTGCAGCGCGCTTCTCGCGCAGGCTTTGCATAGGCGCAAACAGTATCTGGTGGTTGCCGGGTAGTGGCGGACCATCATTTTCAACCGATAGGCGCCACCACAATCCTCGGCGTCTAATTCGTAGAGTGATTATGCTGTTGCGAGGCGCATAGGAGGTGGCGTTGGAAATGAGTTTATCCAGCGCTTGTACGATGAGATCGGGAGCAGCCAGTGTGACGGCGCTTTCATTGTCTGTATCGAGAGTAAATGTCCACCCAGGGAATGTCGTGCCATAAGCTCTGCTGAGTTCACTGAGTAAACTCACCAAGTCAATTTTTTCCTGAGTTTCTGTGCCAAGACTCGCTTCTAGGCGATTCGCCTCATTCATTGCATCGAGCATGGTGCTTAACCGCGTTAAGCCAGCTTGGGCGCGTTCTATTAAGACCCTGTGTTCTTCAGGTTCAGTGGGGTTCTTTAGGTGTTCGAGGGTTGAGCTAATAACGGCGACCGGTGTACGAATTTCATGTGCCAGCGCACGAGGAAGGGCGCGCAGATACTCCTCCAAGCGAAGCTGTTCCCAAAGAAGGTCGTTGAACTGTCGCGCAAGCTGGTCAATTTCATCGTTGGCTTTACTGACGGGGAGCGTAGGTCGGTAAGGGTCGGTACCTAGGGAGGTCAATGTGCTATTGAGCCTTGAGATACGTAAGCTGAGCAGCGATGCGAAACCAAAAAGGCCTAATGCGAGTAGTAGGCTCGCCAGCGCTCCTTTAAGCAATAGGCCTTCAAAGGCGGTATCAGTAAGCGACAGGTATTTCTCTCTAGGCTGCTCCACTACGACAACGCCCATGACGCCATTATCGCTGCGTACGGGTGTGGCATAGCGCGACCAAAATTTATTGCCCTCCGTGACGAGATTATGAGTTGAGGCACCGCGTAATGCGGAGACGATGTCGCCGCTGACCTCTCTGTTGCTCTTATTCCACAGAGGATCGAGGCTTTCTATAGGCGCTTCTAATACGCGCCGATAAAGCCATTGAGTCACCCCATAGTTTTTTTCAGCTGACAGGCCCTCCTGATCAGGGCTGGAGTTGCCCAACAGCCAACCCCAGCGATCGTAGATTTTGACGCGCACAGTTTCATCGTCAAAGTTGCTTAGCACTCGCCTCAGTGCTGGGGGAGAGTCAATAAGCCAGGGTGGGGCAGCGGTCGATAACGGATCAATATTGCCGCGAACGCTTACTCCGCCCTCATCGACATCGATGTAGTGAATCCCAAGGCGCTCGGAAGCGATCGCTTTTGGGAGTGTAATTTCGAGTTGGTAGCCATTGGGCACATCGACCCACACTCCGCGGATGCTTTCGGGTTGCGCGCCATTTAGGCGACGGCCCACCGTTTGTCCTCGCACAGTGCCGGGGGCCGAGGTGGCAATGACATACTGCTGCCTACGATCGTTAAGCCATGTTGTGAGGATAACTCGATCGCCGCTTGCGTCACCCAGCCCACCTGATCGATCGTAATTTTTAGAATAATCGCTTATTGCAAGCGCGAGAAAAATCACCTGCTCTTGGCGCGCTACAGCAACATCCATGAAACGTTTAGTGTCACCAAACCGTCTTTTTTTGGTGTCTTGCCATTCGTCGAAAAAACCATCGAGTGCAGGAGGGCTGTTTACTAGCGTAGCTTGTAAGCTCTGCTCATCGAGTGGCTCCCGAGCGCGCCGTACGTCGTGGTAAAACAAATCGCCGCGATTATTGAGACCGTTGGCGATGGCATTTCCTGTGGCAGCAAGGCCCTGTTTTTGCAGCGCTAAAAGAGCATGTTCATTACTTCGTAGAAATTCGCAGCCAGTCCAGGGTATGCCTAAGAACACAAGAGACACAGCGAGTAGCTGGCTTTTGAGCTTCATGACTCGGCTTTCCAGCGATACCCCAATCCATAGGCCGTCTCTATATTTTCGAAGTGTTTGTCATGCTCTTCAAACTTCCGTCGAATTCGACGAATGTGTGAAGTGATGGTGCTGTCGTCGAGAACCACGTTGGCTGCGTCCATCAATTGGGCGCGGTTTTTGATATGGCCAGGATGGCGCGCCAGTGCATGGAGCATGCAAAACTCGGTATAAGTGACATCAATCGGTACGCCCTGCCATCGAACGGTCAGGCGCTCAGTATTCAGCTCGAGGTCGCCACGCTTGAGAATTTGCTCAGTATTTTCCGGAGCCCTTAATGCGGCGACGCGACGAAGCAGTGCGGTAATTCGCGCGAGTAGTTGAGGCTGGGAAATATCTTTAGTGAGATAGTCATCCGCACCAATTCGCAATCCTGAGATGACATCGACCTCGGTGTCTCGCGCTGAAAGAAAAACAATGGGAAGAGTCGGGTTCTGACTGCGTAAGTCGCGGCACAAATCGAAGCCCGCTTCTGCATCATCGCCCAGTGCAATGTCTAAAATAGCGAGATCTGGACTTTTAGCTTGCAGCCCTTGTCGTGCATCTTTGGCATTGTCATACAGGGTCACTTGATAGCCTTGGCGCACCAATAAGTCTCGATAGTTCGCAGCCAATGCCGACTCATCCTCAACAATAACAATATGCTGCTTCATAATTAGTAGGTTCTCTTATCGAGGTTAAATAGTTGCACCTTAAGGTGAGTAGCTCAAGGTGTTGCCATAATTGCGCACAATTGCACACGGATCGGACATTGTTGCCAACTATAGAGTCAGAGTTCGCAGTTCTGACGGGCGTCGCGGGCGCGCGCTTGAGGCAATCCCAACACGCATCCCCCTGTTGATATTTAACAAGCGGTTCGCGTCAGCTTTTTTGTTTTTTGTCGCCGCTTCTGCGAAACTGTGCGCCGATTTGCCATGCGGCCCTTGGTAGGGGTCGCCACTGATTAGGAACCTTTT
>Ga0209136_1002946_pt1 | contig 9977 bp, 12 predicted proteins | sample SaaInl0LU_22_DNA_FD_184640 | JGI IMG/M metagenome (GOLD analysis project Ga0209136, IMG submission 184640) | Marine microbial communities from expanding oxygen minimum zones in the Saanich Inlet - ESP_90LU_22_DNA (SPAdes) (version 2) | ecosystem: Environmental > Aquatic > Marine > Intertidal zone... | reverse complement strand
CTCGACTGCATTCGATGCCAACACCTATCTCTTGATGACGAAGGCGCTGGACTACTTTGACCCAGCCGGCGAGCATGATAACGACCTCGCAAAAGCACTAGCACCTGCTACCTGCGGCTTTCTTGTCGCTTCGTTCACCACGGACTGGCGTTTCGCACCCGAGCGCTCACGCGAGATTACAGATGCGTTAGTAGAGGCGGGTAAGGATGTTTGCTACGCCGAGATTGAGTCTGAGTTTGGCCACGACGCTTTTCTTATCTCTAGCCCAAGATATGATGCCGTACTCAGCGCTTACATGTGCCGAGTCAAGCAAGCGGCGCTTGAAAAAAGAGAGACAGGGAAGCAGGAGACGCATGATGCGGGCTGATTTAGAGATTATAAAACCCTGGTTTACCAAAGGGTCACGCGTGATTGACCTTGGCTGCGGTGAAGGTGAATTGCTTGCTAATCTGCGCGATACACTTGATGTGCGTGGCTTAGGCTTAGAGATCGATGCCGATAATATAACCGCGTGTATGGCGCGAGGCGTTAATGTTATCGAGAAAAATATCGACGAAGGGCTCGCTTCGATAAAAGATGACAGCTTCGACACTGTTGTAATGACTCAGGCGTTACAGGTAATGAACCGACCTGATCTAATAGTGGATGAGATGCTGCGTATCGGTAAGGAAGGCATTATCACCTTCCCGAATTTTGCTCACTGGCGTGCTCGTTTCTATCTTGCCATGCGCGGTAAAATGCCTGTATCCAAATTCCTATCCTACGAATGGTACGACACGCCCAATATTCACTTCTGTACCTTTAAAGATTTTGAGCGCCTATGTATCGCAAAAAACATCCGAATTCTCGAGCGCACCGTAGTTGATCATGCGCACCGAGAACGCTGGAGTAATACACTCTGGCCCAACATGCTTGGTGAAATCGCGATCTACCGAATCACCCGCTAGGAGCTCTTAAGATGCAAACCTTTATCGCGCTCTTCTTACTACTTAGTGCCCTCGTAATCCCTGTTGCATCCGCGGAACAACGCATAGTGGAATCGGGATATGAGGTCCATTACAACGCGTTTAATTCAAGCTTCATCACGCCAGAGGTTGCTCAGGCAAACGGCCTAATCCGTTCAAAAGTTATGGCGCTATTAAACCTTTCCGTTCTGAAAGTTGCCGCTGATGGTTCAACTACGCCCGTGTCAGCGGTGGTGAGGGGTGAGGCTCGCAACTTGCTGCAGCAGATAAGGCCGATCGAGTTCACAAAAATCGATGAAGGCGATGCGATCTACTACATCGGTAGTTTTCGTTTTAGCGACGAAGAGATGATGAATTTCACATTGACCGTACAACCCACCCCCGATATTACACCGATTGAGGTTCGCTTCAGTCAGACCTTCTACGAGGATAGATAAACCCCTATGCGCCAGATCGTTCTAGCATCAGGTAACAAAGGCAAACTCAAAGAGTTTGGTGAAATTCTTCAGCCGTTCAATATGGAGATTATTTCGCAGGGAACGCTTGGTGTTGAAGATGCTGACGAGACAGGCCTAACCTTTGTTGAGAACGCTATACTCAAAGCCCGTAACGCTTGCGAGCATACGGGTTTAGCGGCCATCGCGGATGACTCCGGACTCGAGGTTGACGCTTTACACGGCGCACCTGGAATCTACTCTGCGCGCTACGCAGGCGCTGGTGCAACTGACTTGGATAATCTAGAGAAGCTTCTAAGCGCGCTAGAGGGCGTTCCTAGCGAGTTGCGAACCGCTCGCTTTCGTTGTGTACTGGTCTGTATGCGCCATGCGCTTGATCCTACACCGCTTATCTGTCTTGGAACCTGGGAGGGACGCGTACTTGAGAGCCCTAGAGGAGAGCATGGCTTCGGTTATGACCCCATTTTCTGGAGCCCCGAATTTAATCGCGCGTCAGCCGAACTCACCGCAACCGAAAAAAAATCAGTGAGCCACCGTGGAAAGGCAGTGAGTGAAATAAGCGCTCAACTTGCTCGATTCTTGGCATAACGCCTGTGTACAAACCGGAAATACCCTTATCGCTCTATATTCATGTGCCTTGGTGTGTTCGTAAGTGCCCATACTGCGACTTCAACTCACATCAAGTACGCGATGACATTCCCGAGCAGCCGTATGTCGACTGCCTGATCGAAGACCTAGAGGCTGAGCTTAAATACACCCAAGGCCGGGCAATACATTCAATCTTTATCGGTGGCGGAACCCCTAGCCTGTTTACACCTAATGCCTATAAGCGCTTACTCAACGCAATACATGAACGTACAGACCTAGTGCCCAACGCTGAAATTACAATCGAAGCAAACCCCGGCACCTTTGAGCTTGAGCGTTTTAAAGGCTATCGCGAAGCCGGTATCAACCGCATCTCTATTGGCATTCAAAGTTTCAATAACCAGAGCCTAAGTGCACTTGGGCGCATACACAATGCCAACGAAGCAGTCACCGCAGCGCGCGCAGCGCGCACTATCTTCGAACGCATTAATCTGGATTTGATGCATGGATTGCCAAACCAGACACCTGAAGACGCACTCACGGATCTGCAGCAGGCGATCGATCTAGAACCCGATCAGATATCCTGGTATCAGCTTACGCTGGAGCCCAATACCGAGTTTGCCGCTAAACCTCCACGCCTCCCTGTAGAGGAGGCACTTTGGCAGATTCAGGAAGAGGGGCAGCTACTATTAGAGTCCAAGGGTTTCCGCCAGTATGAGATATCCGCATTCGCTCGCACCGGCGGTGAGGGTATGCACAACATGAATTACTGGCGCTTCGGAGACTACATAGGTATTGGAGCTGGCGCTCACGGTAAACTGACAACCTACAATGAGGGCCAGATCGAGATCATGCGGCGCCATAAACAGCGTCAGCCAAAAGGCTATATGAAGTTGGAAAGTCGTATCGCGGGGCAACACCCCATAGCCGCGGATGAGCGTGCATTCGAGTTCATGCTGAACGCACTGCGGTTAACTGAGGGGTTTGAGATAGCGCTTTTTGCAGAGCGTACAGGCCTGGATATAGGTCTAATCGCCAAGCAGCTACAACAGGCTGAATCTAAAGGCTTATTAACGCTAAGTGCCACACACGCCGCGCCAACAAACGAGGGTCGGCTTTTCCTTAACGATCTACTCGAGCTTTTCCTGGACTAGATCGAGTCGAAAGGCTCAGCTACCTGCTCGATTAGCTAAGATCGCAACCGCTTCGGGTATCTCGGATATACATTCGATGCAGAGATCAGCATCAACGGGTTGCGGATAATCTAACCCTTCTGGGTTAACCCAAATGGTTTTTATGCCCAGATCACGCGCCGCCCTAACATCATTAATGGGGTGATCCCCAATGTGCACAGTCTCTAAGTGGCTAACACCCGCATGCGCAAGCGCCTTTTCGAACATCAGCGGGTGAGGTTTGGCGGTGCCAACTGAGTCGGCATTAAACTGAAAATCAAACCAATCAGCCAAAGGCGTACGACTCACTTCTGCATTACCGTTACTTAGAGCGCCAATCTGATACCCCGCCTGCTTTAACTTAGCCAGCATGGGCTCGACCTCAGAATAGGGCTCCACAGCATGGCGATGCTCATGAAAGTACTCAAATGCGCGATTAGCCCAATGCTGAGCCTCCTCATGTGAGTATCCGACCTGTTGATAACCTAACTCCAACACGCGCAAACGTATCAGGGTCATTGAGTGTTTTATCTCAGGGAATCGCGCCAACAGCTCCTTTCGCAGTGTAGAGCCCTCTAGTAAGTCGCGCATCTCGAAGCGGTCTGTAAAGGCCGGAGTATGCTCCTGCATCCAACGCCAGGCTAGTTGATTGGCTTTGATAACAACGGGCATCACTGACCAGAGAGTGTCATCCAAATCGAAGGTTACGAGCTTAATCATTTTCGCCTCTTTTTGCGCGCGGATGGGCAGAACGGTATATCTGCTGTAACTGTTTGAAATCTAAATGGGTATAAATCTGCGTGGTGCTAATATCAGCATGGCCAAGCAACTCTTGCACCGCTCTCAGGTCGCCGCTGTGCGCTAACATTTCAGTGGCAAAGGAGTGTCGCAATTTATGCGGATGCAGTGTGCCGCTTACCCCAGCTAATTGACCCCAGCGCTGTAAACGCGACTCTACTGAGCGACTGCTTAGGCGTTTCCCTAGCTGACCCACAAACAGTGCCATCTCGTTGGGAACTACCAGCGTTTGGCGCACAGCTAACCAACGTTTTAAGGCGTTTTGTGCCATTTTTCCTATGGGAACTTGCCGCTCTTTACGGCCTTTACCCAGTACTCGTATCTGCGCTTCGCGCAAGTCCAGATCGTACAGATCTATGCCAACCAATTCTGATACGCGCAGACCACTGGAGTAGAGCAGCTCCATTATCGCAAGATCACGAATCTCTAGAGGCTCTTGAGTATCAATATCGAGCAGCTCGTCTAAGGTCTCTGCCGACAGCGTCTTTGGCAATCTACGAGAAACTTTAGGGGCTTTAATGTCCAGTGCCGGATTGTTAACGCACAGATTTTGCTGGCAAAGGTATTTATAGAAACTGCGCACCGCTGAAAGCATGCGCTGAAGTGAACGACCCGAGAGTCCATCAGCATGCAGCTCGGCAATAGCGCGGCGTAAGGGCTTATCTGACAGACTAAGCCAGGTTTGAAACTCGAGCCGATTAAGCTCCTCACGCAAGCGTATCAGATCGCGCGCATAGTGTTTTAATGTCTCAGCCGATAACTGACGCTCTACACGCAGATGCTCTAAAAAGCGGCGTTCGAGCTCAGTATCAGTCATTGCTTAGCTACCGGGGTTCATATGTCGCGCCAGAATACGGCTTAACACTTCGCCAATATAGCTGAGGAAAACAGTTCCCTGACTCGATTGAAAATAGAGCGGATCGTGCGAGCCAATGGCCAATAAGCCTAGCGTCTCACCTTTAACCAGCGGAACAGCGGCGCATGAACGAACCGGTGCTTTAGGATGTCTAAACAGGAAGCGGGTCATCGAATCACTGAACTGACCGCAACTTGGAAGGTTAGTCTCAACCAGCGGCTGCACCAGTGAAGTTTGTGAGCGCGGAAGCACGCGCAAATTATTGACGATCAGCGGTGTATCGCTGAACAAAATGAGTTCAACCTCATCGCCGCTAAAGTCGCTACACAGGCTCTCTTCAAGAGCGATACTGACCTCGTCAAAGCTCTCGGCCTCAAGCAGCGCCAGTACCATACGCTTGGTCTTTTCAAACTGGCCGTCATTGTGGCGAGCCGCATCGATCATATCCGATAGGTGTGTCTGCAAGGTCTTAGCTTTTGCACGCAACATACTGGTCTGGCGTTCAACAAGTGAGACCGCCGTACCCGATTGATGCGGTACGTATAGCTTCTCTAACAACCACGACTGGTGCGAAAAGAAATCAGGGTTAGCCGCTAACCACTCGGCCACTTGCTGCTCGTTAATGACCTGACTCATAGAAAAATTTGCCCTTCATATACACTGGCTACCGGTCCCGTCATCATAACGGAGCTATCTTGACCATCCCAACGGATCTGTAGATCACCGCCCGTTAAACGTACCCGAACATCGGCGTCTAGAAGGCCTCTGAGTACGCCTGATACAACCGCAGCGCAGGCACCCGTACCACACGCCTGAGTTTCACCAGCCCCCCGCTCAAATACACGTAGACGAATCTCGTTGCGATTAACAATTTGCATAAAACCGACGTTTGCACGGTTTGGAAACCGCTTGTGGGACTCTAATATAGGTCCAAGTTCCGCCACCGGTGCGCTATCGACAGAGTCGACCAAGACCACTGCATGGGGATTTCCCATAGAGACAGCGCCCAGCTCAATCTCGCCGTAGCCCTCAAGTTCAACTCTGTAAACAGCGGCCTGCTGCTCGGCCTGCAAAGGGATCTCGGCTGGTTCAAGATCCGGCGGACCCATGTCGACCTCGACTAGGTCGCGACCGGTGAGTTTTAGAACCGCTTTGCCGCGGGCCGTCTGCACAAAAATGGTATCGCGCAGCACTAAACCCTTTTCGCGAACGAATTTTGCAAAACAGCGTGCGCCGTTACCACAGTGCTCAACCTCTGAGCCATCTGCGTTGTAGATACGGTAACGAAAATCCATATCAGGCTCGCTAGGCGCCTCAACTAACAAGAGCTGGTCAAAACCCACACCTGTATTGCGATCGGATAACTGGCGCACAAGCTCAGGTGTTAAACGTACTTTTTGAGAGATCGCATCGATCACCATAAAGTCATTTCCAAGCCCATGCATTTTAGTGAAGCGCAATTGCATCACTGCACCTCGGCCAGTATCTGCTCACCCCGAATCAGGTCAGCAAATGTCTCGCGTGCGCGAACGATCTGGAAGCGATTATCATCAACCATTACTTCAGCCACACGTGGACGTGTATTGTAATTAGAGGCCATTACAAAACCGTAAGCACCGGCCGAACAGACGGCCAGTAGCTGGCCTGGCTGCAACGCCAGCGCACGGTCTTTACCCAGGAAATCGCCGGTCTCGCAGATTGGGCCAACAAGGTCCCAGGCTTTAACTTCGCTATCCAGGCTCTCGTGAACAGGAATTATCTCTTGATACGCGCTGTAAAGGGCTGGACGAATCAGGTCATTCATAGCGGCATCGATGATAGCGAAATTCTTTTCACCGTTCTCTTTTAAGAACTCAACCTGCGTTAGCAGAACACCGGCATTTGCGGCAATCGAGCGACCCGGCTCAAATACAAGTTTGAGATCACGATCGCCAAGCCGTTCAATTACCGCATTGATGTAACTTGCAGGCGTAGGAGGTGTCTCATCTGTGTAGCAGACGCCTAAACCACCGCCGAGATCGAGATGACGAATCACCACACCCTGCGCGGCCAACTGATCGATTAACGCAAGTAGACGATCGAGCGCATCAAGGAAGGGGCTAACCTCCGTCAATTGGCTACCAATGTGACAATCGACACCGACGATTTCAATATTGCTAAGCGCTTGCGCTTTTGCGTAGACACTGGGTGCTGTCTCTATCGCGATTCCGAACTTATTCTCTTTTAGCCCGGTTGAAATATAGGGGTGGGTGCCGGCATCAACGTCGGGGTTTACACGAAAAGAGACCTTAGCGATATGACCCGAGCTAGCCGCCACCTCATTAACACGGTAGAGCTCGGCCTCTGATTCAATATTAAAACAGTGAATACCTACCTCAAGTGCGCGAGCAATCTCGTGAGCCTGTTTCCCAACACCCGAAAATACGATTTTGCTGGGCTCTGCACCTGCAAGTAGTGCCCGCTCAAGTTCACCGCCTGACACTATGTCAAAGCCGGCACCTAAGCGTGCCAACACATTGAGTACAGCAAGGTTAGAGTTGGCTTTTACCGCAAAACAGATGAGCGCGTTACGCCCCTCCAGTGCTTGGGCATAGCTAAGATAGGCGCGCTCAAGCGCTTCACGAGAGTAGACATAGGCTGGTGTACCGACCTGTTGGGCGATCTGGCTAAGTGCAACGTCTTCGCAATGTAGTTCGCCATCGCGATATTCAAAACTGTCCATTATCTGTCTCTTATCCGTTGGATTGCTCGGCGGTTGATGCATCAGGCATCGCCAATGGCCCTTTCTGACCACAGCCGACCAGTACTAGACTGACTAAAATTGCTGCCACAAGTCGCATGTGAGCGTCTCCAACTGTAAATTTTGAAAGGCATTACACCTTATATTGTATGCGCCGATTATAGCCCGAGAGCCTCTGTATAAGCGACTCTTGAACCCACATCTTGGGCTATTTCAACTCCTATGCTGGCGTGAAACTGATATACTTGTTTAAATTTTTTCATATAACAGGATTAGTCATGAAAGATGCCCTCTACCTAAGCCGCGTAGAAGAGACTCTCAACCAGCTTGAACAGCTGCTAGATGATGCCGAATCGGATCTAGATTATGACAATAACGGCGCCATGATGGTCATAAAGTGCCCCGACCGTAGCCAGATCATTTTGACTCGCCAGCCCCCGGTAATGCAGCTTTGGGTGGCGACGCGTACCAAGGGCTTACACTTTGATTTTGATGAAACTTCAGGCCAGTGGGTACTCGACAGTGATGCAACACCTCTACGTCAGCATCTTGAGGCAGCCTTTGCTGATCAGTCAGATGAGCAGATCGACTTCAGCTCTATTTAAGCGAAATCAGCGCTTTTTAAGAGCTGGGTTAAAGAGCAGGAAGTAAAACAGATGAAAATACTGGTTAGCGGTGCAGCAGGTTTTATCGGGTTTCATGTCAGTAAGCGGCTGTGCGAGCGTGGTGATCAGGTGGTGGGTATCGATAATCTAAATGATTATTACGATGTTTCACTCAAGCAGGCGCGCTTAGATCAGCTATTACCACTAGAGAAGTTTAGCTTCAAACAGCTTGATGTCGGCGATCGGTCTGGCATGGAACAGCTTTTTGCAGATGAGCAGTTTGATCGGGTAGTACACCTTGCTGCTCAGGCGGGTGTTCGCTACTCCATAGAGAACCCTCACGCCTATGCTGAATCGAACCTAATCGGCTTCTTGAACGTGCTAGAGGGTTGCCGTCATAACCGAGTCGAACACCTAGTCTACGCCTCTTCAAGCTCAGTCTATGGTGCAAATGAGACCATACCCTTTAGTGAAGAGGATAACGTCGATCACCCTGTATCGCTCTATGCCGCCACCAAAAAAGCAAATGAGGCGATGGCGCACAGCTATAGCCAGCTTTACAGCTTACCAACCACAGGCCTGCGCTTCTTTACCGTTTATGGGCCTTGGGGCCGACCCGATATGTCGCCAATACTTTTTGCGGATGCAATTAACCAAAGTAGACCGCTAAAAGTATTCAACTTCGGCAAACATCGTAGAGATTTCACTTATATCGATGATATTGTTGAAGGCGTCATTAGAACGCTCGATCGCATAGCAGCGCCAGACCCAGAATGGACAGGTACCCACCCGAACCCATCAACCTCCAAAGCCCCTTGGCGAATATACAACATCGGCAACAGCAAGCCCGTCGAGTTACTCTACTATATCGAGTGTTTAGAGAAGGCTTTTGGAAAGACAACAGAGAAAACGCTACTGCCACTGCAACCCGGTGATGTTGAGCACACCTACGCGAACGTTAGTGCGTTGATGCGCGACACAGGTTATGAGCCCAATACACCGATTGAAGACGGTGTTGCACGCTTTGCACACTGGTACAAAGAGTACTACAGGGTTTAGTTACAGCTTGATTGAATAACAGGCACTTCAACGTCTATTTTTCTATCTTTAAATCAAACGTGCGCTCGATGCGGTTCAACATTCGCTCAAGCGCTCCTCTATTGCGCTCAACAACCCGCTTACCGGCTGATGCAGCACGCTCTTTTTGCGCAAAAGCCTGCTCAATCTTAATCGCAAGATCACCCGCATCAGCCGCTTGAAACAGAGCACCTTCTTGCTCTAACTCATCGCATATAGCCGCGAAGTTATAACGGCTGGGACCCATAATTATCGGTAGCCCTATGGCCGCTGGTTCAAGAGGGTTATGACCGCCTGTACCCGAAAAACTACCACCGACAAAGGCAATATCAGCCGCTGCATAATAGGCGAGCATCTCACCGAGGCTGTCGCCAATCCAAATCTCAGTCTCAAAAGAGGCAGGGCGCGGATCTGATCGACGTGTGACACCCAGATGAAACCCTTTTGCTAACTGATACACCGAGTCAAAGCGTTCTGGATGACGCGGCACCAGTATCAGCGCCAGATTGGGCTGCTTTTCTCGGGCTAAACGCCAGGCCTCAAGAATCGTCTGATCCTCACCCTGATGCGTACTAGCCGCAACAAGCACTGGGCGACCCATACCTAGATCAACACGCCAGTGCGCGCCCTGCTCAATGGCAGACGCGGGTAACACTAGATCATATTTAATGCTGCCCTCAACGCTTACACGGTCTGTAGGCATCCCCAGCGATATAAAACGCTT
>Ga0209136_1002943_pt1 | contig 9987 bp, 5 predicted proteins | sample SaaInl0LU_22_DNA_FD_184640 | JGI IMG/M metagenome (GOLD analysis project Ga0209136, IMG submission 184640) | Marine microbial communities from expanding oxygen minimum zones in the Saanich Inlet - ESP_90LU_22_DNA (SPAdes) (version 2) | ecosystem: Environmental > Aquatic > Marine > Intertidal zone ... | reverse complement strand
TTTAGAGAATTTTTCAGTCTCTGAACCTAGTTCAACCTCAGCGATGACCAAGCCTTTGTTGGCGCCAAGAAATTCATCAACTTCAAAAGTATGATGACCTACAGACACGTGATATCGGGTTTTACTGATGATGTGGTCTTCACACAACTTTAGAAGTGCTTCAGCATCTGCTTTAGAAATTTCTTTTTCCCATTCAAACCGGCTAAGACCGCTAGCATTACTTTTCCCTTTTACCGTGATAAATCCTGTTTGATCTTTAAGCCGAATCCGAACGGAACGCTCGGGATTTGAGTTTAAATAGCCTTGGATAATACTAGAGTGTTTGGAAGCCGCCGCACGATAGCCGTCCGAGTTTACCAAAAATTTACGTTCAATTTCAATCATAAAATAGAAAACAGAAGTTAGAAGCTCTAAATTTACAGTAAGTCAGGCGATTTATCAATAGAAAACAGAAAACAACGTCTTTTTATATCAATCTGGTGGAAGAGTGCTAGAAAATATGAAACGATTCCTCTGGTTTGCTAAGATTTTGCCCAGAGAACATAACCAATAATTGAATATTCGTAAAAATATTGTTTTTATAGATGTGTATTGGACAGGCTTTAGTAATTTTGGGCGCACTAAAATGTAATCAAGCAATGTCGACACAGCCAAAAATCACGAGGTTTAATCAAAACGTATTATCAAAATATCAAATATACAACAGTATATTTATGACTTTGCCTTTTGATACCATTACAAAAACAGGCGCATTGTTGCCTCTTTTTTTTGAGACTTGCCAAAAAGGATTTGCAAACAATGAAGACCCTACGGCAATTGTAAACTCATTTTTCAAGAAATACCAAGCTCGACGCTCTCCTAAAAGTCAAATTGATTTACTGTTTCGTTTCATACAATACATCGAACGTCAAGTCGTATTGTTTGACGCTATTGAAGACGCTGCCTTTCCAGTAGTCAACAACATGGATGGTATTGGAACATTGCGAAGTCTGAAAGAAACGGTTACGTCTGAAAATAAAATAGAAGTACTACAGAAGTACTTAGAAGAATTTAAAGTGCGTATCGTGCTTACGGCACACCCTACACAATTTTACCCTGGCTCTGTTTTGGGAATCATTACTGATTTAACGGAAGCCATTCGTGAAAACGACTTGTTTCGTATCAATGAACTGTTAGCGCAATTAGGAAAAACACCATTTTTCAAACAGAAGAAACCAACGCCATATGATGAAGCCGTGAGCTTAATATGGTATTTAGAACATGTCTTTTACAAGTCTTTCGGGACTGTATATGACTATATCCAACAAAACATTTTTGATGGCAAACACATTGATAATGATATTATAAATATTGGATTCTGGCCCGGTGGCGATCGAGATGGAAATCCGTTTGTAACTCCAGAAATCACACTGAAAGTAGCGGCAAGACTCCGAGAAACGATTATAAAAAATTACTATCGTGACGTTCGTGGACTTAAAAGAAAATTATCTTTTGCGGGTATTGAAGATCGTATAATAGCGCTAGAAGTAGAGCTTTATAAAATCGTAACTCAAAAGAAATCGAGTCTTACGCTAGAGAATTTAACCTCAGAGCTAAAAGAAATTAAAGCTATAATTGTTGACAAACACCAGTCGATGTACGCCTCTGAGGTGAATAGTCTTTTGAATAAGATTCACTTATTTGGATTCCACTTTTCTACTTTAGATATCCGACAGGATAGTCGTGCCCATGCCAAGGTTTTTAATACGATGGTAGATGTGCTGATTGAAAGCGGAAGTGAAGTGTTTCCTAAAAACTACCACAGCTTATCAGAAAAAGATCAAGTTGCAATACTATCAACCATTAAAGGGTCTGTTGACCTATCATTAATATCAGATAAAGACACGCTAAAGGCGCTCAAAACGATGGCGGCTATAAAAACAATCCAACAGACAAATGGAGAAAAAGCTGCGAATCGTTATATTATAAGTAACAATCAAAGCACGCTTCACGTGATGCAATTGTATGCCATGCTAAAGCTTGTCGCTTTTCAGGAGAAACTTACAGTTGATGTGGCACCCCTTTTCGAAACGATAACCGATTTAGAAAATGCACCACAAGTGATGGAAGATTTGTATTCCAATCCAGAATATGCAGCACACCTAAAATCTCGCGGCAATAGACAAACGATTATGCTTGGATTTAGTGACGGTACTAAAGATGGTGGGTATTTGATGGCCAACTGGGCGATCTATAAAGCCAAAGAATTATTGACAGCGATGTCTAGAAAATATGATGTTACTGTGATTTTCTTTGATGGTCGCGGTGGACCCCCAGCAAGAGGTGGTGGAAAAACACATAATTTTTATGCGTCTTTAGGGCCAACAATAGAAGATAAAGAGGTACAGTTAACAATTCAAGGGCAGACGATCAGCTCTAACTTTGGAACACTAGAATCCTCACAATATAATCTTGAGCAGTTAATTAGTTCAGGAATACATAACAGTCTTAGTGATAAAGACCTTAGAATGACGCCCGAAAACAGAGTTGTGATGGCACAGTTGTCTAAGTTGAGTTATGAGGCGTATGTAGATTTTAAAGCGCATCCTAAGTTTATTTCATACTTAGAGCACATGAGTACTTTGAAATTTTATGCCAAAACCAACATTGGAAGTCGCCCATCTAAACGTGGAAAAGCGGAAGATTTGGTGTTTGAAGATTTACGTGCCATTCCATTTGTGGGTTCATGGAGTCAGTTGAAACAAAACGTTCCAGGATTCTTTGGTGTTGGAACCGCACTTAAACATTATGAAGATATAGGAGAGTTTGACAAAGCACAACACTTGTTTCAAACCTCTGATTTTTTCAAAACACTGATTGAAAACAGTATGATGTCCTTGTCGAAATCTTTCTTTGATTTGACAAAATACATGTCTAAAGACCCAGAATATGGTGCGTTTTGGAATGTGATTTATAGCGAATATGTTACCACTAAACGTTTGTTGTTAAAGCTTACGGGGTATTCCGAATTGATGGAAGAAGAACCCGCAGGAAAGGCGTCTATTTCGGTAAGAGAATCTATTGTATTGCCGTTATTAACGATTCAGCAGTATGCTTTAAAGAAAATTCAGGACCTTGAAAAAGAAAGCCCTAAGGACAAAGCTCAAATAGAAATTTACGAAAAAATCGTTATGCGCTCGTTATTTGGAAATATAAATGCGAGTAGAAACTCAGCATAAACGACACTCTATATTAAATTAAAAAGCCTCTAGAACTACTTCTAGGGGCTTTTTGTTGACTAACTAAATAAACAACTTAATGCTCATTTAATCTAAAATCTGGGTAAGCGTCCATTTGGTGTTCGTGTGCATCAAGACCTTCAAGCTCTTCACGTTCTGACACTCTGATACCAACTGTTTTCTTCAGCACGAATATTATAATAAATGAGGTTGCTATACAAAATACAGCGTAACATAACACACCGACGAGTTGCACTAGAAATTGATCAAACCCAGCCTTGGCACCAAAAAGCCCCACAGCTAGAGTTCCCCATATTCCGCAAATAAGGTGTACGGCAATGGCCCCTACAGGGTCATCTAATTTTATTTTATCGACTAGACTAACAGCAAACACAATGAGTGCTCCAGCAACAGCTCCAATTAGGATGGCGTCGCCTGGACTCATTTGATCAGCACCAGCCGTAATTCCTACAAGACCTCCTAAAATACCATTCAGGAACATTGTTAAGTCTAAGTTTTTATATAATAATGTAGAAGTAAGCATAGCTATAACTCCTCCGGCAGCAGCAGCCAAACAGGTGGTTACTAGGGTTAATGAGGTTGCTTCTGGGTTTGCAGAAAGTACAGAACCACCATTAAAACCAAACCATCCTAACCAAAGAATAAGTACACCTGCAGTTGCCAACGGAATACTGTGTCCTGGAATAGCTTGTGGTTTTCCATCATTAAATTTTCCAATTCGAGAACCTAAAAGGTAGACAGCGACTAAAGCAGCCCATCCCCCAACAGAATGTACAAGTGTTGAGCCTGCAAAATCATAAAACCCCTCGGCGTCTCCGATTGAAAGTGAGGATAAAAATCCACCACCCCATTGCCATGATCCTGCAATTGGATAAACGAACCCTACATATATAACTGTAAAAATCATAAATGCACCAATTTTCATACGTTCTGCTACAGCTCCAGAAACAATGGTTGCTGCAGTTGCCGCAAACATGCCTTGGAATAAAAAGTCAGTCCAATAGGTATAGCCTTCGTTGTAAGCTAAGTCAAGTGCGCCATCTGCTAATGGAGCATCCAGTCCAAATCCAGCAAATCCGAAAACGCCGTTAAAATCGCCTGGATACATTAGGTTAAAGCCTACGATGTAGTAAAGTAAAAGCCCAACGGTAATAATAAAGATGTTTTTAAATAATATGTTAATCGTATTTTTTTGTCGTGTAAGCCCGATCTCTAAAAAGGCAAATCCGGTATGCATAAAAAATACGAGTGCCGTACAGATCATCATCCATACGTTATTGATAGTCAGTAATTCCATTGTGTTATTTTAATGTGTTTCCGCCTTTTTCGCCGGTTCTAATTCTATATACTTCATCGACCTGTGAGACAAATATTTTTCCATCTCCAACATCGCCTGTAGAGCCTGCTGTGAGAATGGCATTGATTGTCACCTCTTCATAGTCATCATTAACAACTATAGATAAATAACGTCTTTGAATATCACTTGTGCTGTAAGAAACACCTCGGTATACGTGGCCTTCTTTTTCGTTTCCTAGGCCTGTAACATCCCAGTACGAAAAGAAATTTATACCGACTTCATGCAGTGCTTTTTTTACATTAGAAAACTTGGATTTTCTAATGATTGCCTCTACTTTTTTCATTGGATTAATTTTTAGTTTGTCCTCAAAAGTAAATAAAAACCAAAGATCCCCTATAAAATTCAGGGGTGTACTTAATATTTTTATCATATTAATAAAATTACCCCGCTTATAGTAATGGTCTGTCAAGCATTCGATAAATAATAAATAAAAACCCCAGAAGCATACAGCCCCTAGGGTTTTTTAACACAAACTAAAAATCACAAACTTATTTTTAATTTTTTGAGAGCATTTAAATACTCAATATCACTTTGAAATTACTCTTGACCTCTTTCTCTTTTTCCTGGATATGCAATAGATCCATGCTCAGAGATATCAAGTCCAGCAACTTCTTCTTCTTCTGTTACTCTTAACCCAACAGTTTTCTTAAGGATTCCAAACACGATGAAAGAAAGGACAACTGCCCATACAGCATAAGCTAATCCTCCGGTAAGTTGTGCGATAAGTTGCGCAGAACCACCACCATTGAATATTCCTAGGCCAGCATCGCCGTCTACACCCCAAAGTCCGATCACAATCGTTCCCCAGAATCCAACAACTCCGTGTACAGAAGCAGCACCAATAGCATCATCAATTTTAAGTTTCTTTTCGATAATTTCGATAGAGAACACTACAATGACACCACCAATAAGACCCGCTAATACAGCGCCACTAGCCGACATGTTTCCGCAGCCTGCAGTTATACTAACCAGTCCGGCTAAAGCACCGTTTAATGATTGTGCTAAATGTGGCTTCCCGTACCAGATCCATGTGGTGATCAGCGCACCTAATGCACCAGCAGCAGCAGCAAGGTTCGTGATCAATACTACTGTTGAAGCGGCAACAGCATCGTCTCCACCCCAAGCTAGTTGAGATCCCCCATTAAAACCAAACCATCCTAACCATAGAATGAACACCCCTAAGGTTGCTAATATCTGGTTGTGACCTGGAATAGGCATTACTTTTCCATCGATAAATTTTCCAATTCTAGGACCTACCATGTAAGCAGCAACTAGAGCAGCAAAACCACCTACAGCATGAACGATTGATGATCCAGCAAAGTCAATAAAACCTAGCTCTGTCAACCATCCTGATCCTTGCCATTGCCATCCCCCTGCAATTGGGTAGATGATAGCTGTCATTACAATTGAAAAGATAACGTAAGTTGAATATTTTGTTCTTCCAGCAATTGCTCCAGAAACAATAGTAGCAGCAGTAGCAGCAAACATTGTTTGGAAGAATAAATCAGCGCCTTCGCCTTGCATGATTCCACTCCAGAAAAACCATCCGTTTGTGGTGTCACCATACATTAAAGAGTACCCTACAAACCAGTAGGTAAGAGATCCTACAGCGATATCAAGCAAGTTTTTCATTGCGATGTTTACTGCATTTTTTGAACGTGTCATTCCAGATTCTACTAAAGTAAAACCAGCTTGCATAAAGAATACTAAGATACCAGATAATAGCATCCATAACATCCCCATGTCGTCCTTGATCGCTCCAGCAAGACTCTCAACCGCAGCGGCATCCTGTATTACTAGAGGTAAGTTGTTAATTAAATGTGACATAATTATATAATTTATTGGTTAATATTGGTATGGGCACTAGAAAGAATATATTGCAGCAACAGTAAAGGCAGCTAAACCTTTAGCAGCAACACCGTCAGCATCAACATAAGGCTCATCGTTAGACCATGAATCTAATCTTACTTCTGGCTTAATTGTTAAGTTTTCTACAGTATAGCTTCCAGTTAATGTCGTAGCAAATACGCTTGGTAAATCGTCAACATCTTTCGCGTGTAGTCCAAAAAGCTCACCTCTTAATCCAATAGAAAAAGAATCAGATGTTGTTAATTGTGGGTATAGTGCTGCACCGTAAAAACCAGCATCGTCACTAACTTGGTATGCCCCATTTATTCCTAAGAAAAAAGAATCAGATAAATCAAATCCACCTGTATAGTCAATCTCGAAACCTAATACTGAATCATTGTCGTAGTAAAGGTTTAAGTACTGTCCTGAATAGCCTAACTGAGCACCAAAACCATAATCACCAGTAGTGTTGTTGTTGGTGTCTGTAGGATTCATTACCGCTAACATTAAGCTGAAATCTTCACCTAAAGCAAAATCAGCTTTTAACCCAACATGAGAAAAAGGACCGCTTGAGAATAAATAAGATGTACTGTAGTTAAAGTTTCCTGCAGGAGAAATAACCTCATACCCTAAGTAGGTATTAAAACGACCCGCTGTTAATGTCGTTGTTTCAGATACATTCCAGTAGGCATATAACTGGTTTAGGTTGTAACCGCCAGCTGCTGAATCACCTCTTGGGCCATATACTAGATCGGCAACAACACCTGTTTTTTCACCTTCATAGCTAAGAACAAGGTTCGCCATACCTAAAGCAAATCCTGCTTCATCTGCAAATGATGTTCCAAAAGAACCAGACACATCATCAGATGCTGTTAGGTAAGTTTGGTAGTATGCATCCACAGTTCCAGATATTGATAGCTTAGGAGCATCTTCTTGTGCGTTTAGAGTCATCGCTCCAACAAAAACAATTGCACTTAAAATAATTTTTTTCATAATAGTTAATTTTAGTAGTTAATATTTTTAGTTAACGGTTCAAAACTAAGTATTAATTATATACACCCCCAAAAAATAAAGGGTAAGAACATAACTTTTAGATAATATTTAATTTACCCCCCTAAAATTTTAGGGTATTACAATTTTGTTTATATTTTTTTTGACATTTTAATAATCCATAGTGTTTTGGATATTCATTTTTTTATGACTAAAGACCTTACATCACTTGTGCGGAAAACGACTGTTTCTCCTATTGATTATTCGATAGTCTAAGGAGGGTTTCATTGCTCAAAACGCATTAATAGGTATTCTAAATTGGAATTTCGAAAAAGTGACTTGGCTTTTTTTAAAATCGACTTTTACCAATTATCTTACATGCCCGTTAAGGTTAAACCAGAAATAATTTTAAGTATGTTAGAAAAGCAAGGACTTTATTTACCAGAATTTGAGCACGACAATTGTGGTGCCGGTTTTATATGTAGTTTGACAGGCAAGCGCTCCAACGACATTATCCATAAAGCATTAGAAATCTTAGTTAAACTAGAACACAGAGGTGCAGTGAGCTCTGATGGTGTAACTGGAGATGGTGCAGGAATTCTTATCGATATTCCTCATGATTTTTTCAAATTATTTTGTGAATTTGAACTTCCTGAAGCGGGTCAATATGCGGTGAGTAATGTGTTTTTACCCCGAAAAGAAAACCAAAGAGCGTATTGTGTTGAGGTTTTTGAGGCCGAAATAAAAAAACAAGGATTACAAATTCTTGGCTGGAGAGACGTACCTGTAAACAGCGCTGTTTTAGGAGAGATTGCCAAAACAACCGAACCCTTTGTTAAGCAGATATTTATCAGTAAATCGGATAGCAAACAAACAGAATTTGATTTTAATCTTAAATTATTTGCTGCACGAAAAATAGCAGAACATACTATATATGACTCAAAACTATCTGAGTCAAAATTCTTTTACCTTCCAAGTCTTTCCACTAAGATTATTATTTTTAAAGGGTTATTGAAACCAGAGCATATAAATGAATATTATTTAGATCTTTTTAATTCAGCGCTAGATACCCGATTAGCGTTGGTGCACCAACGGTTCTCAACGAATACATTTCCTACGTGGGATCTGGCACAGCCGTTCAGATATATCTGTCATAATGGGGAAATAAATACCTTAAGAGGAAATGTGTCTCGCATGTTTTCTAGAGAAGAAATTATAAAAAGTGATGCCTTTGGTGATGATATTAAAAAAATCATTCCAACAATACTTAAAGGAAAATCAGATTCTGCAACCTTGGATATGGTGGTTGAGTTGTTATTAATGACTGGGCGATCTTTGCCAGAAGTCATGATGATGTTAGTGCCAGAAGCTTGGGAGAAAAACCCAGACATGTCCGACTCTAAAAAGGCATTCTATGAATACAACTCTTGCCAAATGGAACCATGGGATGGGCCAGCGTCTATACCGTTCACAGACGGTAACTTTATTGGTGCGGTTTTAGATAGAAATGGGTTAAGACCATCAAGATATACGGTCACTAAAGACGGAAATGTAATCATGTCCTCTGAAACAGGTGTTGTAGATATTGAGCCAGAAGATGTAGAATTTCACGGACGTTTAGAGCCAGGAAAAATGTTTCTAGTGGATATGAATGAAGGGCGCATCGTAAATGATGAAGAAATCAAAGAAAAGATCGCAGCTAAACAACCGTATAGAAAGTGGTTGAATGAAAACTTAGTGCATTTAAAAGACATCTCAGCAAAGCAAGGGCCTATCAAATATGATGAGGTTGATTTAAAGAAAAGAGAAGTTGCTTTTGGATATACAAAAGAAGACCTTAATACCATTATCCGCCCAATGGCACAATTAGGAAAAGAACCTATTGGGTCAATGGGAAGCGATACGCCAATAGCCGTTTTATCGGAACGTCCGCAACTGATTTATAATTATTTCAAGCAAATATTCGCACAAGTAACGAATCCGCCCTTAGACGGAATTCGTGAAGAATTAATCACCGACATTAGTTTAACCCTTGGAAGCGATACCAATATTTTTGATTGTAACTCAGAAGCCTGTAAAAAATTAAAAATTCAAAATCCTGTGATTTCAAAACACGATTTAGATAAAATTAGAAATTACGATTCAAATCCTAATTTCAAAGTGGAGTCTATTTCTATTTTGTATGAAGTAAAAAGAGGATTAAACGAGCTAGAGAGCGCACTTGAAGCATTGGTTTTAAAAGCATCTAAAGCCATCGACGAAGGGGTAAATATTATTATTTTATCCGATAGATTTGTAGATGAAAATCACGCACCAATTCCAGCACTTTTGGCATGTTCGTATGTGAATCATGGACTTCATAAGCTCAACAAACGCTCAAGAATTAGTCTAATAATCGAATCTGCAGAGCCAAGAGAAGTACATCATTTTGCACTCTTATTTGGATTTGGGGCAAGTGCTATAAATCCATATATCGTAAACGAGATTGTAGAGAAACAAATTGAGGATTCAGACATATCGGATTTAGAATACCTTACGGCCATAAAGAACTAC
>Ga0209136_1002939_pt1 | contig 9994 bp, 17 predicted proteins | sample SaaInl0LU_22_DNA_FD_184640 | JGI IMG/M metagenome (GOLD analysis project Ga0209136, IMG submission 184640) | Marine microbial communities from expanding oxygen minimum zones in the Saanich Inlet - ESP_90LU_22_DNA (SPAdes) (version 2) | ecosystem: Environmental > Aquatic > Marine > Intertidal zone... | reverse complement strand
GTGCCTGCTGGAAAAGTTCGCGTACGCGCTTGGCTCCAACACCTACGAACATCTCAACGAAGTTTGCTGCGGAACACTGGATGAAGGGGACGTTGGATTCACCAGCGATGGCTCGAGCGAGGAGGGTCTTACCCGTACCTGGAGCACCAGCGAGGAGGGCACCACGAGGAATCTTGGCACCACTTCCATAATAGCGTTCAGGTTTCTTGAGGAAATCCACAATCTCTTCGAGTTCCTCTTTGGCAGAGTCGATACCCTCAACATCAGTGAATCGTGTCTCAACCTCTTGGTCCATCGTAAACTCCGTGGACTTTCCGAAGGGGTTGGGCATTCCCATACCACCCCCACCACGAGCACCAAACAGAGCTCGTAGCACAGAGAAGAGATAGATACCGAGGATGACCATGATTCCAGTTTCAGCGAAGGACATAGGGGGTCCCGAAGTATCCACGAGAACCTCAGCATCGCTATCCATCAGGGTCTGCCAGAGCTGCTCCGTTTGAACGATACGAACATCACCATAGTCACCATTCTCCTCTTGAAATTGGGCGACATTCTCACTTGGCTTGACGATGACAGCGGGGAGCTCCTTGTTTTTAAGACCCCTGACAAACTGACTGTAAGTCCTTGGATGGTACTCAGGCTTACGCTCAGATGCGATTTTGACGGGGGGAGCCGTAAAATTATTTGCGATACTGAACATATTGTGTAATACACGTGGCATTGTTTTAAACCACTTTTCATTCAATGCATCTACTCTTTGTACAAAGTTGACCCTGTTTGGGCCATATATCATCAAATTTATCTGTACATGGTTTCATGTTATCCAGGGGTGGGGCGTGTCCAATGATTATACTCGAGTCATCCGACTCGACTCTGTGATACATCATTGGTCGAATATATAATTCGTCACCCGGTTCTAAATAGTGATCATGTGCCTTTATCCCGTGCTCTTTTAAAAAAGTCTTCAATTGATCGATTGACATATTCTTAGTGTATTCGATGATATCTCTTTCATTGGGATTGTTGTACATGTCAAACACCAGAAATCTCTTCGTGCCATGTAAACATACCACCCGGTTATGCGCACAGTCAAAGTGTGATTTGAATTCCCAGTTTTTAGAACAAACTCTTACCGTGTGAAAAGGTCCCGGGAAATAATGCTTCATGACTTCACACAACGGATGCTCATCATCTACCATATCCGTCTTGTATTGTAGTCGCCCATTCACATCCGATGTATTGAGAATTTCTCTGATGGAAGATCTTTTAAAATTATGAGCCCATGTACCATTTCGGTTATCGGTTTTATACACCGCCGCTCGTTCAATGGGAACATCCTGTATTTTCTCAATTTCCCTAACTATACCACTAACATCATGTTTGTTTTTGGAAAGTGAACTAATCTCATCATCTGTGCGTAATAACATGAATATCAATGAAATAATTAAAATGACAAAGATGGTGATCATTCTTAGTAATGACCTATATTTTATTCTTAAAGAGATTGTTTTATGTATACACAATGAGGTTCGACCTTGTTAAAGTAAACAATGGGATATACGACGTGACTGTAATCGCAAACGACGAGTATATCGGTCCATCCATCAGACGTGGGTACGAATGGGATCGATGGATGCGCCGTGAAGCTCGTTTGTATCATAAACCCGGTACACATATTCTTGACATCGGCGCAAACATCGGGTACAATACCCTACTTTTTTCGGATTATGGTCCTGTCATCGCATTTGAACCCGTGTTTCATCAGATTGTAAAAATGAATGTCGAGAATAATACATTAAGACACCAGGTTCAAGTCGGTGAGTGTGCCTTATCAGATGTAAAAGAGGTGCGTGAGATAAACATACCAGTACATGGATGTGAATCGAATACACATATAAATTATGGTGGTGCGAGTTTGTATACAAGTGAAACGGTGAAAACCACACCGATCACGGTCAATTGTGAACGACTCGACGACATCTACGATGGTGTTCCATCGCTCATGAAGATTGATGTGGAGGGGCATGAATTGAACGTTCTCAAAGGTGCGACAGAGACAATTAAGAAACATAAACCAGCTATACTAATCGAAATTCATGATTTTACGGAAGAGAACGAAGTACACGTCTATTTAAAGTCTCTGGGATACGACGATCCAATTAAAAAACCAGAAGCTATATATCTCTATACCTAGCAAACCCCATCTTCTCCATCATGTAGTACATTTGATAGGCATCAACAATACTCGGACATCTGTACTGTTCAGGCATACACTCGGGAATTCCTTCCTTTGAGTAGTACGCCGTCTCACTCTTGCGTTCCTCAAAGTGAGAAGGGTTGTGATTTCTCAGCCACATCAGGTGTTCCGCACAAGTGTGTACCTTACCATATCTACGTGTGTACTCGAGGGTCAATGCGATCCCAATCTCACACGCGTAGATATAGTTTTTTAGGCTTGAACCGACCCACATAGTCATCGGATGTTTCGGGTGTGCGGGGCGGTAGCCTCTCCGCTTCCCATCTTTGGTGAAGGGTGCGTTTTCTTCGATGTAGTCTTGTTGGTTTGAAAAGAACCAGGCGGTGTAGAGCATCTGGCAGATTTCCAGTTGAATCTTGACGACATGCTGGTCACACGACATCTCAGCAATTTCAGCAGGAATCAAAGAAAGAAAGAAAATATTCATTCTTATAGTCGTCGGTGTTGTACACTCTCACTTCGACGTCCCCGAAAAATACAGAGCCGTTGGGGAGCTTCCAGATTTTCTCTTTTGTTTGTTGGTTGGCGTGATACGTCGCTTCCTTCAGGGTGTGAAAGAAGCCACGGTCGAGGATATGGTTGGCAAGGACAACGTTGGTCACAAACATATTAAGATGAATAATTACAAATTCACAATCTACTTAGGTTTCCGGTTCCGAAAAATACTCTTCTTCGGTAACTTCTTCATCCTCATCAGGTTCCACGTCTAATGCTTCTTCTTCTTCGTCACCGGTGGGGACTGGTGGTGCATCATCCACATCCTCGTGTACATCATCATCACTCTTCTTCTTCTTTTTCACCTTCTTAACTGGTTCTTTGTCAAATATTTTTTCAATAATTTTACCAACCTTTTGCCTGAATAGATCTGCCTTAACCTGGGACGCTTTGATCCTTTCAATATACGTGTCGCTGAACCCATATGATTTAAATGCCTGAATGATCTGCCTCAAAGGTGGAACTTTAGATTTACGCCAATAGAGCTCATTTAATACAGCAACAGACGGATGTATCTTTACACGCACGATACCACTCTTCAAAACTCGAAGAGAAACTCTGATATGATCACAATATGGTAGGTCTGGTTCTTTTATGGGAACTGGCGCAATATACGGATCACTGATTGGCAATTCCGGATCTACGTACGGGATACCCAACTGTTCGTTGTTTTTTTTCAACAGTTTCAGATACGTATCTTGTTGATACACTGGTCGTTGAATCTTTATAGGATAGTCTATGGGTGGAGGATTTATAACATTATATAAGAAACTTCCCACTGGAGCAGGCTTGTGTTCACCCATGGGTGACACCCTAACACGCTGCGACGGTCGTTTGTACATGCTCATCTTGATTATCGAAGATTTTCTCTTCTAACTTAGGCCTCAGAAAAAAGTCAAGTTCACATCCGATGAGATGCGCAGATTGCTGATCCTGGTGGGTATAGTATGGACCCCAGATCTCAATAACCTTCCGTTCCTTATCATACCATAGGTAATCGAGACCCAACTTTTGTGTGAGCCAGTAAAACTTCTTACCAGTCTTACCTATGAACGCAAACACCTGGTCCTCAGTGTAGTTTGATACGTCCATTTGAGAGTAGTGGGCGTTCGGGGGTGTGTACGGGGCCATTGTTTTTCTTTGCTATAGAAGCCTCTTTTTGTTTAAGTACGTTTCGTATATGTTTCGAAGAATACACCTCTCTCTGATGTTTCTTATCGTTTTTAGTCACACGTTTTTTGGGTTCTTTATATTCCATTTTAGATTTATCAGTTTTATTTTTTAACTTAGGTATCCTCTTCTTCAACGAGCGAAATATCATCCTCACTGTCTTCTTCATCCGAACATTCATAATCTTCATCCTCACTGTCATCGAGAAGAACGTATCCCTCTTGAAACTTTGCGAAGAGCTCGGTATCTTCCAGATTGTCGACATCATAGAATCCAGCTACAGACTCTTTCATAATCTCTTCCTCTTCTACTGAAAAACGATAAAACTTGCCCGGCGTTTGTTCGAGAAATTGTACAATATAATGGTCTTCAGTTTCCGCAATGGTGTGCGCTATTTGTGTTGTACCATCTTCGCATTTGACGTCGATGATCATGACTATTTGAATTTGAAATTAAATCTTTAAATCTAATCTTAACACTTCCAGTTCTTCTCACAATTTAAACAGCTCACAAACACAGTCATAGGTTCATCCGCCGATCTCGTCTGCATCTCGTAATACGTAGTTTTTTGTGATTTACATCTCCCACACGTAAACAATCCTACTAAACTTTCCCTCGCATCCTTTGCGGCATATTGTTTCCTCATGTCCAAATGGATCTTCTCTTCTATTCTCTTTGCGTAGGGTCCGTCCTTCCATAACTCATCTGGTTTCATATTAATGACATCTTTCGTTTTCAGACGTTTAGTTACAATTTTTTGTTTCAAATCCGGGGAATGTAACAGATTATATTGAAGCTGTAAGAATTTGTGTTTATACACACCCACGAACTTGTGATTCTCCCACGCAGCATCATTAGGATTTGGGCATTTGTCAATGGAATGGTTTAGGATATTCTTCTCGAGATTTAAACAAATAGTATCATCCTCTGAAATGCCGAGAAGAGTAGATAGACGCTTAATAACAAAACGTCTCGTCGGGTTTTCCATTGTTTATTATTACCTATTTCTTTTAAACCACTTAGGGCAACGGTAAACCTTCATAAGGATTATTTCTCTTGCAGTCTTCCATATTCTCAGGAGAGCAGTTATCAAAGAATTGAGAGGTTCTGCGGGTGGGGTTAGTATCCACGAAACCGTAGCGGTAATCAGACCCCTGTGGGCGGTAAGGTTCCCTAAAATATCGCATGGCTAGAACAGCTAGCACCGCAAAAATGATAACCAATACATACTTATCCCGGAGCTTAAACATTTATATTCTACACATATTTTTTTTATACATAGAATTAAGATGACATTGGCTGTTCTCATTCATGAGACATTTAAGCACATAGAGCAAATACACATAGATATAGATCCCTCAAAAAACGAAATATTTAAACTTTTCACTGGAAGAGCTACGTTTATTGGTCAGTGGCCTGACATAGATGTGGTTATAATGAAACCAGAAAAACCAGGGTTGCTGAAGAATGAAAATATCTTACCAAAACCGTTCGAAGATGAGGAGGTCTATGGTAAGATACTACTTATGCGCATGGATGAAAATTCAGATCCACAAGATTTGACAGTAGATGAATATATGTTACTTTTTTCCGGGGACGAACGCGTCCTCGTTTAAAACTGCGTTTGCGTACTTCATACATAACTGGAAGTGTACATATGCCCAGTCAGCTACATTGTTAATTACGGGTTTACCGGGGAGGGGGTTATCGTTCACAGCACCCTCGACATTGATTCTCTCACCGGACATGGACTTGGCCATCACTCCACCGAGCTTCTTCAGCCACATCACATGATCTTCATTTTTACATTCGAATTTCCTCACAAAGTCCGCCATTTACATTATTCACGTTTCTTTTCTATAAGTAGGCGCGCACTCGGGTCTCTTATTTTAGTCCATTTTGGTCTCCAGATTTCTGTGATGAGGTGATCATTTTCCTGTCCATAAAACTTCCAGAAAATGTTTCGATATAACACCTCTTCCTTTGTCAATGGTACATTATGACCCCGACTCTTATGTTTCGTATCCATAAATGTTTTGTCATTGACATCCCTCTCTGCGTATAGCTTAATTTCGTCAACCCAATTCGTTCCCACCGCATCACTCATTCCATCTTTTTGGCGCCATAAGATTTCATCCGGTAAATATCCCATGAAAGCCTCTCTCAGAATACGCTTTTCAATGGGATCCATCTTCAGCGTCTGGTTTATAGACATACACAAGTCTATGAAATTTTTGTCTAGAAAAGGAACGACCAAATCCAACCCGTGAGCCCCCGCACATCTATCCGCACGTAATCCGTCGAATTGGTGAATCAACCGAAGTCTGCGCATGTTCTCGCATGCGAATTCTTCAACGGATGGCGCATTATGGAAATAGAGGTATCCACCTAACAGTTCGTCACTCCCTTCACCAGAGAATATATAACGACACTCTGTATTTTCTTTGATGTATTTACACAATAACCACATGGGTGTACTCGCACGTACAGTCGTAGTATCATATGACTCGAGACTGAAAATGACATCCCCTAAATGCGAGAGTCCCTCACTCACAGTGAATGTAACTTCTGTGTGATCTGTGTCGAGATACTCTGCGACTTTGCGAGCCGCTTTTAAATCGGGACTTCCCTCCAAACCAATAGAAAATGTCTTAATTTTACCGATTTTTTGAGATGCGATCGATGCGATTAGACTACTATCCAAGCCACCGGACAGAAGAAACCCTATTTCACGGTCAGTCGTAGCAATGCGATCATGAACAGCAGTCGTGAACGCATTTCTTATCTGTTCGTGAACATTCTGAGTTTCGATATGCTTGAATACATTCCAGTAACCATTGTGATAACAAATGAAATTATCGATATACGAATCATAGATGTGTCCCGGTGGAAAAATTTCTATTTTCGAGTTCAAAAAACGTAATGCTTTAGCCTCACTCGAAAATGCGATAGAATCATCCCCGTACCGCGTATAAAAGAGAGGTCTCACACCAACAGGGTCCCTAGCCGCCATGATCCTTTTTCCATCCGAATAGATGATTGCGAAATCGCCATTAATCATTTCCATCGTTTTGATCATACCAAGATTCTTCACGAGAGGGAGTAGAACTTCACAATCACTTTGACTTTTTTCAAGTCCGGTTCTGAACTTGCCGTGATTATAGATTTCACCGTTACAAATGAGCATGTGTTTATCATCTGTAAAGGGCTGCATACCAGCCTTCGTTAAATCATTAATACACAGACGATAGTAATCCATGCGACACCGGCCAATTGTTTTGGTTTCATAATCATCGGGTCCTCTATGAGAAAGGAGGTACGATGAAACGTCAACCTCTTCACCAAAGAATGCCAAAATGCCACACATCGTATTGTTATAACTCATCTTATTTTTAAGTTAAAATCCATCCAATCCCTGAAATCGTCGGGACTGGCTACACCATCCATTTCCTGTCCCGACATAGATATAGATTCAGTGTTTTTACCGAACGTGACATTAAACGCCAGAATACAGTAAAACGATACATTCGTTCGAGACGATATTCTATCCAGAGTAGGAAAATCGAATGATTCAACTTCTAATGAACGTTTTATTATTCGAGGTGACCCATACGGAAAAAAAATTTCATCCTCGTTCAATTCTAATTTCCTATTACTATGTGTCATATCTAGTGATGGCCACATGCGATTCCGAGATCTAAATTCCGACATGTACTTTATACACTTGTTTGCCGAATCCCTTTCAGAAAAACATACGAAACGAGGTTTCGATTTAGGATCCACGAGACTCAGATACGTCCCATTATAGTTGAGTTTAATGAAGTGGAAATCCATATTGTAATATACGAATAAAAAAAATAATGAAATAATTCAGATGCGCCGGACGTATATATTACCGACCGTAGCCCTACTCGTATTAGTAGCCTATTATGTTTATACACTTTATATCAGTGAAAGCGACATAAACTATGCGGGTGATTTTAAAGAGACTTGTAGGGCTGGTACACGTCTACGAGCATTTAAAAAGAATATAGGATCAACGTGGGACTCTCGGGGTATAGCCAAACTGTTCGATTCGGTAAACTTAGAGGTACCCTTTGGTGAACCGGTAGATTCGATATCAGTTAATACGACCACGAAGGAATCATTCAGGAAGCGGTATCTGTACGCAAACAAACCGTGTATAATTCATGATATTCCAAACGATTGGATTGCTATGAAAACATGGACATTTGACAATTTCAAGGAACGTTTCGGAAAATGTAAATTCAAAGTTACAGGAAATAACAATAGCCTTAAATATAATTATTACCATCATTACATAAACACACCTAAACACAGGTGTGATGATCAACCGATATTTATCTTTGATAGCTCTTTTGCGGATAAAGGTAAAAAAATGAGAGAACTTCTAGACGAGTATACGATACACGACTGGTTCGACGAAGATTTATTCGATTGTCTGTCAGAGAATGAGCGACCAAACTTTAGATGGTTACTCATGACTACGAGGGGAGCTGGTACATCACTTCATATAGATCCGGTGTGCACGAGCGCATGGAACACGATGATACAGGGAAAGAAACGGTGGATCTTATTTCCACCGGAAACGTTTACATCCGATTCGGATTTTAATTCGGAAATTCGGGGTGCTGAATGGTTTCTGAAAGAGTACCCAAAATACAGACACTTACCACACAAGGATATTATACAGCTTCCGGGTGAAACAATCTTTTTACCGAGTGATTGGTGGCACATAACAGTCAACTTTGAAGATTCTATCGCCATCACGCAAAATATTTTAACACCAAACAATTTCACAAAAGCCAGAGAGCGAGTGTATGAAATTTTACCCAAGTTATATTTGAAATGGATACGCTGTTTGAACGAAGATCCAGAATTATATAACAAACTCAACGGTAAAATATTTGAATACAGGACACTCGAAACTATAGACTATTCTTCAGACTATATCGAGAGTGAAAGTGACGTCGAATAAAACCGTTGCTCATTATAGATGAACTTCCCGAAAACCCCTGGTCAATGTAAATACGCCCTCGCACTTCGATCCCCTAAACCCATCGTCATAGGGACTGGGCCAGCGGGTTCGGGAAAGACTATGTTGGCGTGTCAAATTGCTCTCGAACATGTACACAAGTATCAGCGTCCTAAGATTGTCCTCACCCGCCCCATCGTGGCTGCGGACGAGGACATGGGCTACCTTCCAGGAGATATGGAACAAAAGATGGAACCTTGGACGAAGCCGATGTTTGACATTTTCGAAAAATACTTGAGCCATAGTCAAATGGAACGTTTCATTAGCATCGAACCTCTGGGATATATGCGAGGGCGTACATTTGATAACACACTCATCATCGCAGATGAGATGCAGAATGCTACACCCAACCAGATGAAGATGCTCCTTACGAGAGTGGGTGAAGGTACAAAGCTTATAGTCACGGGTGACCTAGCACAGTCTGATTTGGGACCAGAAAACGGACTCGAAGATCTCATCTATAAGATGCAATGTCAGGACCTGGAGTATATCGAACACGTGGAGATGGAGGATGAAGATATTGTTCGACATCCAGCTGTTAAAGAAGTACTTGGTATTTTAAGAAAATGAATGAGGTAATTGTGAATACGACCCTCCGTGTTGGGCACGAGAAAACTCCCGTAATTTGAGACGATTTACATCGTTACTGAGAAACTTGAGTTCCTTCTCTGTATGCCTCAGACGTTCCTCCATCTGTCTCCTCTCCCGTTTTACTTTTTTGTACCATTCCATCATCTCGTAAACTTCCTGATCGAGTTCAGTGTATCGCTCGGCAAGTTTATAATCCGTTGGAAGTTCTCGAAGATCCATAGCCAATTCCTCTATTCGAACCTCAAGATTTTGGCATTCATCTTTGAACTCTTCCATTCTAATTAAAATAACTGACATTCTTTTCTTTTAGCATCTTAAACACTCTCTTGTTATTTTCAACATGACTCCCTTCTCCGTTGTTCTGGAATAAAGCATCCTCACCCATTCCATATGAATACTGTTTAATCATACCGATGTTCATA
>Ga0209136_1002938_pt1 | contig 9997 bp, 9 predicted proteins | sample SaaInl0LU_22_DNA_FD_184640 | JGI IMG/M metagenome (GOLD analysis project Ga0209136, IMG submission 184640) | Marine microbial communities from expanding oxygen minimum zones in the Saanich Inlet - ESP_90LU_22_DNA (SPAdes) (version 2) | ecosystem: Environmental > Aquatic > Marine > Intertidal zone ... | reverse complement strand
TATGCATTCGGATTGATCTTATAAACTCTAAGGTTTCCAACGTCTAGAAAGCTCGTATAAATCATAGGTATTAAATGGTTTTTGATACTCTAAACGTCCATTTTGGAATTGACGGTTCAGAATATCCTCAATCAAATAGTCTTCTTCAGAGTTATGAGGATCAAATGGAAGTTTTAAAGACATCTTAAATAGCCGCGCCGTATTGTTATACCAAAAAGCGCGCCATCCACTTCTTAACCCTTTCACCAAATCAAAAGCCGTCTCTCCAGTTTGGCGGTGAATTAGTTTGATTAAAATCTGGCCCTCAGTTATTGTGAATTTTTTGAGTTTTTCTGAAAACTCATCTTCCAAATACTTTTGAACCATTCGTGTATATTTCTTTTGTTTTCGTTTGCTCTTTATAGCTCCCATACGCTTATTTAGGCTATCCAATCGATCCGCTGCTAATTTAGCATAAGGATATACCTTAATGGTTTTACGTTGTAATATTAAATACCGACGCCGTGAATCTGAAGATGTAAATTTTAATTTGGGAAGAATATAAACTTCATTTAGGTTTATAGACGTATTTGTGATGGTATCTCCTACTATCACTATATAATTTTCAGAAATAGAATCCTTTTGCACAGGAAAGGTCTGGCTAGAAACTAGAACCGGTAACCAAAAAAGAAAACAATGAATCCACTTCATATATTAGTTAATTTATGCGCATTCAAACTTACAAAATATGCCTTAATCTGTGTGTGATTATCATTCTTAATTGTTACTTTTAACCAAAATTAATTAAAATGGCACAAAAAACAATCTTAGATAAAAAAGCACTCACATTTCTAGAAGACTATCTTAATAATGCCGCTCCAACAGGCTACGAATGGGACGGTCAAAAGCTATGGATGGACTATCTAAAACCTTATGTTGATACTTTTATTACAGACACCTACGGAACTGCAGTGGGCGTTATTAATCCTGATGCACCATTTAAGGTCGTGATTGAAGGTCATGCCGATGAAATTTCTTGGTATGTCAACTACATTTCAGATGATGGGCTTATTTATGTTATTCGAAATGGTGGAAGTGATCATCAAATAGCACCAAGTAAGATCGTAAACATTCATACCAAAAAAGGAATTGTAAAAGGTGTTTTTGGATGGCCAGCAATACATACGCGTAGTGCTGCCAAAGAACAAGCGCCGAAACTCGATAATATTTTTATTGATGTTGGCTGTAAAACCAAAGAAGCGGTGGCTGAATTAGGTGTTCATGTTGGTTGTGTTATCACCTATCCTGATACGTTTCACGTCCTTAACAAAGATCATTTTGTATGTCGAGCTTTAGACAACCGTATGGGCGGGTTTATGATTGCACAAGTGGCGCGTTTATTACACGAAAATAAAAAAACTCTGCCTTTTGGTTTATATATTACAAATTCTGTACAAGAAGAAATTGGGCTACGCGGAGCAGAAATGATTACACATACCATCCAACCCAATGTGGCTATTGTTACCGATGTAACTCATGATACTACAACCCCAATGATTGAGAAAAAAACACAAGGTCATTGCGAAATGGGCAAAGGTCCAGTCATTGCCTATGCGCCTGCTGTACAACAAAAACTACGGGATTTAATTACAGAAACTGCAGAAGCACATAAAATTCCATTCCAACGTGCTGCGCTGTCAAGAGCGACAGGAACAGATACCGATGCCTTTGCGTATAGTAATGGTGGTGTTGCCTCAGCATTGATATCATTACCCTTACGCTACATGCATACTACGGTAGAAATGGTACATCGTGAGGATGTAGAAAACGTCATTAAGATGATTTATGAAACCCTATTGAATATCAATAATGGCGATACCTTTTCGTACTTTGACTAATTTGTAGTGGAAGAATATATAGACATTTGGAGTTCTGATGGGCAACCAACAGGACAATCTTGCTTGAAGGATGAAGCTCATCAAAACGGCTGGTTTCATCCCACAGTTCATATTTGGTTTTACAACGCTACACCTGCCCTATTACTTCAAAAACGAAGCCTCACAAAAGACACCTTTCCTGGGTTTTGGGACGTTTCTGTAGCCGGTCATGTGAGTGCTGGAGAATCCATTTTAGATGGCGCCATTCGCGAAGTCAAAGAAGAAATTGGTTTAGATATTATCGCATCTGACCTCAAGCCTCTTGACATCCGAAAAAACACCAACCGGTTCAAGAATGGGATTATAGACTGTGAATTTCAACATGTGTTTTTAGTGAAACTTGACACTGAGCTCTCTCAACTCCGAATTCAAGAATCTGAGGTGGATGCTATTCGCTTGTTTTCTTTTGAAGAACTCCAAAGTTGTAGACGCCAAAAACATCCGATATATAGTATTGTACCTGCAGATATGCGCTATTACCAGTTTGTGATGGATGCAGTATCGAAAATTCTATAATTAGCAGTAGTTTTGCCAAATGCAGAATCAACCCAAACTTAAACTCGAGTTTATTGCCATTATGGCGCTGCTCATGTCTTTAGTAGCGCTATCAATAGATGGCATTTTACCGGCGCTTGCCGTCATTGGAACAGATTTAGGAGTGACCGACACACAGAAACACCAGTTACTAATTACCATGATTTTTTTAGGTTTAGGATTTGGACAACTGATTTTTGGTCCTTTATCCGATAGTTATGGTCGAAAACCGATTATTTATGTAGGGTTTTTAGTCTTTGCAATTGCGAGTATTATTTGTGTGAACACTAATTCTTATGAAGTATTAATAGCAGGACGTATTCTGCAAGGTATTGGGTTGGCATCGCCACGTACCTTGAGTATCGCCATGATTCGCGATTCATATGAAGGGGATTATATGGCAAAAGTAATGTCATTTATTGTGATGATATTTATTCTCGTCCCGATCATCGCGCCTACATTAGGACAGTATTTAATGCTCACTTATAACTGGCAAACCATTTTTAATGTTCAATTAGGACTTGGAATTTTAGTTGTATTTTGGTTTTGGAAACGACAACCTGAAACCTTAGCAGTTTCCAAGCGAATTCCATTTAGAACTGCAACCTTAAACTCTGGATTTATAGAGTTTTTCAAACACAAACAAGCGGTAGCTTTTACTTTGATTTCTGGATTTATAACAGGCTCGTTTATGGTATACCTAAGTACAACCCAACATATTTTTGAAATTCAATACGATTTAGGGGAAGATTTCCCTTTAATCTTTGCCAGTCTGGCGATAGGTGTGGGATTTGCCACTTATCTCAATGGTGTTTATGTTGTTCGTATTGGCATGAAACGAATTGCCTTGGTATCGCTAGCGGCTTACTGTTTAAGTGCATTACTTTATGTGGTTTTATTTTTTAATGCCTCTAATCCTCCTCTATGGGTTTTATTAACATTTTTTGTAATACAATTTATTGCTGTTGGATTTTTATTTGGAAACCTGAGAGCGCTCGCCATGCAACCTATTGGGCATATTGCCGGCGTTGGTGCGGCCATTAATGGGTTTATTTCAACAGTTATGGGTGTGCTTATCGCTAGTGGCATTGGGGCTTATGTCACCACCACAGCTTGGCCCCTATTTTTAGGATTTTCAGTGTGTGGAATGGTATCTATGGTAATTTTTATTTTAAATAAGCCGTTAGAACGGACAATTTAAAACACGCCATTATCAACATCTTTGATGAATTGGATCAAGCCTTCAAAGTAGATTTTTTGGTCGTCAAATTGTGAAAGATGACTTCCATTAGGACACAATAAAAAGCGCCCATTTTGAACCTCTTCTGAAATAAACTCCATTTGTGCTGGATCCATGGTGTCATGAGTGGCACCAATACTCAAGGTTGGTACAGTAATCTTGTGTAAATCCGCTTTGACATCCCAATACTTTAAATTAGCATCGCCTTTGATCCCAAATTCACTGGGCCCTTGCATCGTCACATAGACATCATGGTTGATGTGCTTAAAACTTCTATTTAAAGGTTCTGGCCATTCAGCTACCGGTAAACGTAGTATGTGCTCAGTGTAATAATTATTAACAACCAACTCCATATAACGAGGATTGGAATAGTCTTCTTTTTCTTCAAAAGACATGATTTCTTTCAATACCTCAGGATCTAGTTTTGGTGCTAAGACTTCATCAGAATAGTTTTGATAATCTGGAATTGAAGGTACCATATTAGAAATGATCAAACCTTTTAAATGTTCTTGATATTTTAAGGCATATTGCATTCCTAAAATTCCACCCCACGATTGGCCAAACAAATAAAAATTATCATTTGTTAATCCTAAAGCGATTCGAACTTGCTCTACTTCATCCACAAAACGATCTAAATCCCAAAGCGATAGATCTTTAGGCTGATCACTATAATAAGATCCTAATTGATCATAATAATAATATTCAATTTCTTCATTAGGAAAATAACCATCAAAGGATTCATAAATTTCATGTGTCATTCCAGGTCCACCATGTAATAACAATACTTTTATTTTTGGATTATTTCCAACACGCTTTGTCCACACCTTAAATTCGCCTTTAGGCGTTGAGATCGGAATCATTTTTATACCACCTAAATATTGATCCTCTTTTTCAGAACTGTCTAAGTAATCTGAAGTTGTAAGCGACGTTTTAAGTTCTGTTTTACAAGCTGTAAAAAGTAATGCGAAAATTAAAAGATATACAAAATTGGTTTTCATGTGTTTATATTAATTGGTTTTATATTTGAAAATTTTAGTCATAATTAATCATTTTCTAAGGTAATCAAATTTAAATTTGGGGAGGTCATAAAAATATGATTTAAAGTGATTTCGTTTGTTTATAGTGAATTTTTCATGATGGTTTCAACCACTTCAGGATTTAACAAGGTACTAATGTCCCCTAAATTAGAGGTGTCTTTGCTGGCAATTTTTCGAAGAATACGACGCATAATTTTTCCAGAACGTGTTTTTGGTAAGCCCGACGTAAATTGAATTTTATCCAACTTAGCAATTGGTCCAATGTGTTTACTAATAAGTTGGTTGATTTCAACTTTTAAAGCTGCAGCATTCGTGTCATCAGAATTTTTAAGCGTTATATAGCCATATAACGCACTTCCCTTAATATCGTGTGGATAACCAACAATCGCAGATTCAGCAACCTTAGGATGCTCATTTATGGCATCTTCTATAGGAGCCGTTCCTAAATTATGACCTGAAACAATAATCACATCATCTACACGACCAGTAATGCGGTAGTGTCCATTTTCATCTCTAAGGGCACCATCACCAGTAAAATAGCTCTGATCATAGGCAGAAAAATACGTTTCCTTGTAGCGTTGGTGATTACCCCAAATTGTTCGTGCCATCGACGGCCAAGGAAATTTAATACACAAACGACCTTCTACAGAATTACCCTCAATTTCCTCGCCTTTTTCGTCCATTAAAGCGGGTTGAATTCCCACGAACGGCAAGGTTGCAAAAGTTGGTTTACCGTCAAAACTATTTGGAATAGGAGAAATCATAATTCCGCCTGTTTCTGTTTGCCACCATGTATCCACAATTGGGCATTTGCGTTTTCCAATATGATCGTTGTACCAATGCCAAGCTTCCTCATTAATAGGTTCTCCTACTGTGCCCAATACTTTTAAAGACGATAAATCATAAGGAGAAACTAAATCTAAGCCCTGCTTTGCTAAAGCTCTAATCGCTGTTGGTGCCGTATAAAATTGAGAGACCTTGTGTTTTTCAACAATAGACCAAAAGCGGCCATAATCGGGATAACTAGGTACGCCTTCAAACATCAGCGTTGTAGCACCATTTAAGAGTGGCCCGTAAACGATATAACTATGGCCTGTTATCCATCCAATATCAGCTGTACACCAATAAATATCCTCAGGTTCATATTGAAAAATATTTTTAAATGTATAGGCACTATAAACCATATAACCAGCCGTTGTATGCACCATTCCTTTAGGTTGCCCTGTTGACCCCGATGTATATAAAATAAATAACGGATCTTCAGCATCCATAACTGTAGCCTCGCATATTTCTGATGCAGATTCTAAAAGCGGTTGTAACCAAAAATCTCTTCCAGAAACCATCGGAATGTCCGTATGAATGCGTTTTGCAACGAGCACCGCTTCTATACCAGCGCAGTCTAAAAGCGCTGTATCAACAATCGATTTTAAATCAATTGTTTTTGCACCACGATAACCGCCATCACTAGTAATAAGAAGCCTACAATCGCAATCATTTATCCGTGACGCCAACGCATTCGCAGAAAATCCAGCAAAAACAACAGAGTGAATCGCGCCAATACGCGCACAAGCGAGTACTGCAATCGCTAATTCTGGAATCATCGGCAAATAAACACAAACTCTGTCCCCTTTTTGAATCCCTTTTGACTTTAATACATTGGCAAACTGGTTGACACGTTTATGTAAATCTGTGTATGTAATCGCTTCAGAAGAATCGTTTGGATTATTGGGCTCAAATAAAATAGCTGTTTTATTGCCGTTATGTTCTAGGTGGCGATCGATACAGTTTTCAGTAATATTAAGCTGAGCGCCTTCATACCAACTAATTTTAGGGATAGAAAAATCCCATTCTAACACCCTACTCCATGGGCGTTTCCAAACAAAATTAGCCTTTGCTATTGCGTCCCAAAAGGCTTCGGGATTTTCTACTGATTTTTTATAACTTTTTGTATAAGAATCAAGGTCTTTTAAATTGTACACTGTTGTAGTTTTAAGAAATTATGCTACAAGTTAATAAATTTACACAAACAATGTTAATACATTTCATGATTTCAATAATTTGAATGTTAAAATTATAAGCTAACTTTGCATTCTAACCAATTAACTTTGCAATTAAAACGGCTCTACTTTATTGATGCTGTGAGAGCATTTGCTATATTAATGATGCTTCAAGGTCATTTTATTGACACCTTATTAGCGATTGAATATAGAGATTCCAACACTCTAGCCTTTAATACTTGGCAGTATTTTAGAGGAATCACTGCTCCTGTATTTTTTACGGTTTCAGGTCTAATATTCACCTATTTATTAATCAAAGCAAAAAGCAAAGGCGCATTGTATTACCGGATGCGTCGCGGCGTTGTTCGAGGGCTTATGTTAATTGGAATTGGATATGCACTTCGGATTCCGATTTTTAGATGGTTAAATGGCTCTTTTGGAACTTATTTCTTGGTTATTGATGTTCTTCAAATTATAGGTGTTTCTTTAATTTTAATAGTCGGCATCTATGCCTTATGCCAAAAAAAGACACTGTTTTTCTCTGTTGCCATGGTTTCGATTGGAACCTTGATATTTCTATGTGAACCACTCTACCGAGCCTATGCCGCTAATGGTATTCCTTTAGTATTCGCTAATTATATATCAAAAATAAATGGCTCTGTATTTACGGTTTTTCCTTGGTTTGGATATGTTGCTTTTGGGGCATTCATTGCTACCCTATTTTATGGTTATTTAGTTCGTCCTAGATTTAAACCCGCCATTGTGACTGGATTTTTTTCTGTAGGACTAGCTTTAATTTATGGATCGTCTTCTGGTTTACATTGGCTTGCTATTCAAACCGACATATCCCTTTTTGAAGCCGTTGCCAATTATAATTATTTATGTATTCGATTAGGAAATGTTCTCGTTTTATTTGGACTGTTCTATGCCTTAGAAACCTATTTAAAACATCCTGTAATTTTAAAAATCGGACAAAAAACGCTTTCCATTTATGTGGTACATTTTATCCTTCTTTATGGCAGTTTTACTGGTTGGGGCCTCAAACGAATTTTTGGTAAAAACCTAAGCCCTATGGAAGTCATTCTTGGAGCGATCTGTTTTCTAGTTGTTGTAAGTTTAATTTCAATTTATGTCATTAAACCAAACACTCAAGTCTATGGATTTCTTAGGCGCCAAGCGTTTAGATTAAAAACCGCTATTCAGTCTTTAAATACCTAAGAACATTAGTTTCTATTCGCGATTGAATGTCTGAAACGTCAGCTTTTACAAAAGTTTCTCCTGTAATGTTTTCATACAATTCAATATAACGTTCACTTACAGAGTTGATATATTCATCACTCATTACAGGAACAGTTTGCCCTTCAAGTCCTTGAAAATTATTACTGATCAACCACTGCCGTACAAATTCTTTTGAAAGTTGTTTTTGGGGTTCATTGTTGGCTTGTCGAGTTTCATAGCCCTCTGCATAGAAATAACGAGAAGAATCAGGAGTATGAATTTCATCGATTAAAACAATTTTTCCGTCCTTAGTTTTCCCAAATTCATATTTCGTATCCACCAAAATCAATCCTCTGGAAGCAGCGATTTCAGACCCTCTTTGAAATAATTTGCGCGTGTAGTCTTCTAAAACCCTGTAATCCGCTTCAGAAACAATTCTGCGACTGATAATATCTTCTCTGGAAATATCCTCGTCATGATCACCCATTTCAGCTTTGGTTGCAGGGGTTATAATAGGGGTTGGAAACGCATCATTTTCTTTCATCCCTTCGGGCATAGACACTCCGCAAAGTAAGCGTTTTCCTAAATTATATTCTCGAGCGGCATGACCAGACATATAGCCTCTTATTACCATCTCTACTTTAAAAGGTTCACAACACTGACCTACAGCCACATTGGGATCAGGAGTTGCCATCAACCAATTGGGTACAATATCTGCTGTGGCTGCCATCATTTTTGTGGCGATTTGATTTAAGATCTGACCTTTAAAGGGAATACCTTTAGGCATGACAACATCAAACGCCGATAAGCGGTCTGTTGCTACCATCACCAAAATATCAGAATTTAGGGTATAAACTTCTCTAACTTTTCCTTTGTATAAATTGGATTGACCAGGAAATTCAAAATTTGTATCTGTAATCGTATGACTCATGAAATTGTTTTAATCTCTGTTTTCAATATTTTTATAGGCTTCTATGACTTTCTTAACTAATTTGTGACGAATCACATCTTTATCATCTAAAAAGATCATACCAACACCATCAATATCTTTTAATATTAAAAGGGCTTCTTTGAGCCCAGAAATCGTTCGTCTAGGCAAATCAATTTGACCAGGATCTCCAGTTAAAAGAAATTTGGCATCCTTCCCCATTCGCGTCAAAAACATTTTCATTTGAGCATGAGTGGTGTTTTGACCTTCATCTAAAATCACAAAAGCATGATCTAAAGTACGCCCTCTCATAAATGCTAAAGGCGCAATTTGTATTGTACCGTTTTCTATATAACTATCTAATTTTTCGGAGGGGATCATGTCTCTTAAAGCATCATAAAGAGGCTGCATATAAGGATCTAATTTTTCTTTTAAATCGCCTGGTAAAAACCCAAGATTTTCACCAGCTTCAACAGCAGGGCGCGTTAATATGATCCGTTTTACTTCTTTATTTTTAAGAGCTTTAACCGCTAATGCTACACCTGTGTAGGTTTTTCCAGTTCCGGCCGGACCAATAGCAAATACCATATCGTTTTTTCGAACACTATCTACTAACTTACGTTGATTAGCAGTTTGTGCTTTGATCAAACGCCCATTAACTCCATGGACTATAACATCTCCACTTTTTGATGAGGAGTCGTAATCGGCTTTGGAATCACTTGTGAGAACGCGTTCAATCATATTTTCATCGAGTTTATTAAATTTCTGAAAATGACTTAACAACATTTTCATACGTTTATCAAATTCTAATAACAGATCCTCATCTCCAAAAGCTGTAATTTTTGTGCCTCGTGCTACAAGTTTTAGCTTTGGGAAATACATTTTTAAGAGTTCTATATTTTTGTTTTGGGTCCCAAAAAACTGTTTAGGTGAAATATCTGTTAACTCAATAATTAGTTCATTCAAAGGGTTGAAATGTTTAGTTGTTTTACGATTCTTTCGATGCTATAAATGTAGTTACAATTTAGTATAATTTTTAAGAGTGTTAATAAAAATTTAAAATAAAAATTGTGTAGGTTTGTATCGCTTTAGATATTTCAAGTTTTCAGAAGATTTATAAACAAACT
>Ga0209136_1002934_pt1 | contig 10005 bp, 8 predicted proteins | sample SaaInl0LU_22_DNA_FD_184640 | JGI IMG/M metagenome (GOLD analysis project Ga0209136, IMG submission 184640) | Marine microbial communities from expanding oxygen minimum zones in the Saanich Inlet - ESP_90LU_22_DNA (SPAdes) (version 2) | ecosystem: Environmental > Aquatic > Marine > Intertidal zone... | reverse complement strand
TGTTAAAATTCCCCGCAACAATCAAATTTTTATGTCTCCAGTTGCTTTGACGTAGGAAAGGGTGGACGTTTTCTATACTATTTCCTCCAGAAGTTCCATAACGCACATGTCCTAAAAATAAATTTCCGATGTACGGCAAATTTTCTTCTTGCCATGCAATGTCATCTTTCTTATCAGGATTGTCATTCAAGCCTTGACTCAATCTTTCATTGATTTGAGCAAAAATATCTTGAATAGGCTGTGACTTGTTCGAACGCACTCTGCTGATATACCTTGTTCCAGGACTCACGTTGAATTTCAAACTTGCAAAACCAGCACCGTCTTGACCACGATTGTGCTGCTTTTCCATCAACAAATACATTTTGTTAATTCCGTAAAATGCAGTACCGTATTTTTCTTTGTAATATTCCAAAGGCTTTAGCAATCGGACCATTGCAATACCACATTCATGTTTGATAGCGTCACTCATAATATTTCTAGTAAGTACAAATTTAAACTCTATTTTTTATTGTCTTTTTTAAGACCCTTATTTATTTTGAAAGAGACATTTCATATTGTGTCAATGATTTGAACTGCTCCAATCTGTCAAAAATTTCTTCTTTCGTCAAATTCTGCATGCGTTCTGTTCCAAATTTCTCCACACAAAAAGAAGCCATGTTAGAACCATACACAATGGCATTCTTCATGTTTTCAAATGAAATATCTTTTGTTTTTGTCAAATATCCTGCGAATCCTCCTGCAAAAGTATCACCTGCTCCTGTGGGGTCAAAAACCTCCTCAAGTGGCAAAGCGGGTGCAAAGAAAATTTGATCTTCTCCAAACAACAAGGCACCGTGCTCTCCTTTTTTAATAACCACATATTTTGGACCCATTGCCTGAATTTTTCTCGCTGCTACTCTCAAAGAGTACTCTCCACTCAACTGGCGTGCTTCTTCATCATTGATTGTAATAACGTCTACTTTCTGAATTACCTCTTTCAATTCTGGCAAAGCAATGTCCATCCAAAAATTCATGGTATCCAATACTACCAATTTTGGCGTCACTTCAAGTTGTTCTAAAACTGCATTTTGCACCAGCGGATGTAAATTTCCCAACAAAACAATTTCTGCATCTTTAAATTCTTGAGGTACGTTTGGGTTGAATTGTTCTAAAACGTTCAATTCGGTTACCAACGTATCCCGGGAATTCATATCGTTGTGGTACCTTCCACTCCAAAAAAATGTTTTTCCGTCCTTGACAATTTCTACCCCTTGGGTATCTATTTGTTTAGCGTTCAACATTTTCAAATATTCTTTCGGGAAATCACCCCCAACAACTGATACAATACCAGATTGAATCCCAAAATTAGCAGCAGAAAGACCGATGTAAGTTGCGGCTCCACCCAAAATTTTGTCTGTTTTTCCAAAAGGGGTTTCAATTGCATCAAATGCTACGGTACCTACAATCAACAATTTGCTCATATTTCATTTCAAGTTTTTGGCCCTGCCAAAGGCAGGAAGGTTTGAAGTTTCTAGTTTTGGCTATTCGCATTCAAACTTTTATCTGTATTTTTGTGGTCATTAAAAACAGCGTTTTTAACACAATGCAAAAATAAGTTTAAAAAATGACTATCAAAGAAATACAGGAAGAAATTATTGACGAGTTCGACCTCTTTGAAGATTGGATGGAACGTTACGAACACCTTATCGACCTTGGAAAATCTTTACCTATTATCGAGGAACGATTCAAAATGGACGAGAACTTGATCAAAGGTTGTCAATCAAAGGTTTGGCTCCATGCTGAAATTGAAAAAGACCAATTGGCTTTTTCAGCCGATAGTGACGCTATCTTGACCAAAGGAATTGTCGCGTTACTTTTGCGTGTTTTCAACGGTCAAAAACCTTCAGATATCATCCATACTGAAATGGACTTTATCGACAAAATCGGACTGAAAGAACACTTGTCTGCCACACGTGCAAACGGACTGTTGTCTATGATCAAACAAATAAAATTATATGCCTTAGGCTTTCATGCAAAAATGTCCTAAAACTTTGCACAGCATCCAGAACGTCAACACGTTCCAACAGCTTAAAAAGAAATAGTATCTTTGAATCATTCGAAATAAAAAGAAAATGCAAGAACAAGAAATTACAGATATCGGAGAAAAAATCGTACAGGTTTTAAAAACCATTTTTGACCCTGAAATTCCGGTAGACATATACGAATTGGGATTGATCTATGACGTGATGGTCAACGATCAAAAAGAAGCCAAAATTTTAATGACTTTGACTTCTCCTAACTGTCCTGTTGCAGAAACATTGCCGAAAGAAGTTGAAGATAAAGTTGAAGAATTGGAAGAGATTGACAATGCAGAGGTAGAAATCACCTTTGATCCTACTTGGACGCAAGATATGATGAGCGAAGAAGCCAAGTTAGAACTTGGGTTTCTTTAATTTTGAGTATTGAAAAACAACTTTTTTCAACGAAAAACTCAAAACCACGAACCAAAAACTCACAAAAAGTTATGGCTGAAATTGTAAATAGAGTTGCTGACAGCAAACTGAAAACAATCGATTTAGAAGATTTTTACCCCGAGGGAAAACGGGTTGTTTTCGATATCAAACCATGGCTCTTTCAAGAATTGATTCTAAAGGAAAAGGATTTCAGAGCCGCTATGGACGCCTATGATTGGGGCACTCTTAAAGACACTTACATCGCTTTGACTTGTAGCTCAGATGCCATCATCCCCTCCTGGGCATACCTTCTTATTGCAACCAAGGCTGCACCTTATGCAAAAAAAATTATTGTAGGAGATTTGAAGATGCTTGAAACTACTATTTTTCAAGAAATTATACATCTGTTCCCTATAGAAGATTACCGAGATACCCCTGTTATTATAAAAGGCTGCTCGAACAAACCCATCCCCGAAAGTGCGTACACACAGCTTATTGCTAAGCTATGGCCGCTAGTAAACAGCCTCTCTTTTGGAGAAGCATGTTCTACGGTACCGCTCTTTAAAAAGAAAAAATCGTAAGCTTTTAATTTTTCAAAATCATCCTTGAAATCAATTAAATCAATTATACTTATGAAAACAATGCTATCGATGGCGTTTCTCTTTGTAGCAACGGCCACTTTTTCCCAACAAGATACTTCTCATTGGAAGCAAAAAGGAAACCTAAACCTATTGTTCAATCAATCCGCTTTCAATAAAAAATGGTTGGGCGGAGGAACGTCCAATATTGCGGGGACCGTAAATTTCACCTATGAATTCAATTACACGAATAAGGATTGGACATGGGACAATAGACTGGCTGCTGCTTATGGATTGACAAAGATTGACGACCAGAGTCCAACGAAATCCGAAGATCGAGTGGAATTTCAATCTGTTGTCGGGAAAAAAGCAGGGGAAAATTGGTTTTATTCTGGGGTTTTAAATTTCAAAAGTCAAATGGCTCGAGGAGAAGACAACGAAGGAAATTACATTTCGCATGCACTTTCTCCTGCCTACCTTCAAACGGGTTTGGGAATGTTGTACAAACCTTCTGAAATTTTCAAAATAAATTTTGCTCCAGCCACAGGAAAACTCATTTTGGTTGACCAACAGTTTACGAAAGAGGGACCTTCTTTTGGAGTAGATAAAGGAGAAACGAGTCGCTTTGAATTTGGCGCGAGCATCCATCTACACGCCCAATATGAAGTGCTTTCCAATGTTTCTTTTGAAAACCTCTTGAACTTGTATTCTAATTACCTGGACGATGCTCAAAACGTAGATATCGACTACACCCTGAATATTGTGATGACCATCAACAATTACCTATCCGCCAACATTTCTTTTCAGACCATTTACGATGACAATGCTATTAGCGCTGCGCAAGTAAGAGAGGTCTTTGGCTTGGGTGTGAATTACGATTTTTAGCTATTAAAAAGTCTAAAAAAACCGAACAAAGGAAAGCTTGTTCGGTTTTTTTTAGACTTCTTCTGAATATTCGTTGTACAAAAAGTTGTTGTACGGAAATCGTTTGATATGAATTTTCTTTACTTCTTCATAGACGCGGTTTTTAAAATCGTCTAAATTTTCTTTGTTCAAGGCGGAAATAAACACGCAATTGTTTTCCATTTTGGACATCCATGTTTTTTGCAACTCTTCCAGCGTAAAATGTGCTTTTGTTTTTTCCATCACCAAATCATCTTCGTCGATGGTTTCGTGTGTATATGCATCAATTTTGTTGAAAATCATCATAGAAGGCTTGTCTGCACTCTCAATTTCTTGCAAAATTTTGTTCACAGATTCAATATGATCTTCAAAGTTTTTATGGGAAATATCCACAACATGTAACAAAAGATCTGCTTCACGAACTTCGTCTAAGGTCGATTTGAAAGATTCCACCAATTGGGTCGGTAACTTCCGAATAAATCCTACCGTGTCGGTCATTAAAAATGGAATGTTTTTTACAACCACTTTCCGAACGGTCGTGTCTAAGGTTGCAAACAATTTGTTTTCCGCAAACACTTCCGATTTACTCACCACATTCATCAAAGTAGATTTTCCTACATTGGTATAACCTACCAACGCCACACGTACCATTTTTCCTCTATTTTTACGCTGTATAGCCATTTGTTTGTCAATGACCTTTAATTTTTTCTGAAGCACGGTGATCTGATCCCGAACAATACGCCTGTCTGTCTCGATCTCTGTTTCTCCTGGACCTCTCATTCCAATTCCCCCTTTTTGTTTATCAAGGTGGGTCCACAATTTGGTCAATCGAGGCAATAAATATTCACACTGGGCTAAGGCTACCTGCGTTCGTGCATAGCTTGTTTGGGCTCTTTGAGCGAAAATATCCAATATCAAATTAGTTCTGTCTAAAATTTTACAATCCAATACCTTTTCAATATTTCGCAATTGTGCAGGAGACAATTCATCGTCAAAAATAGCAGTCCCTACATTGTGCGTATCAATGTATCTTTTTACTTCTTCCAGCTTTCCTGTCCCAATAAACGTTTTGGGATGTGGCTTTTCTAATTTCTGTACATATCGTTTGATGGAAACTCCTCCTGCTGTGGTTACCAAAAACTCCAACTCATCCAAAAACTCAGTCGACTTGTCCTCGTCCTGATGCTGGGTAATGACCCCAATCAGAACGGCTTTTTCCGAACTTACCTTTTTCTTATCTATCATGCTGCAAATGTACGATTTTTGTCGGGTCGATACCTTGTTGACTGAATCCTTTTTTGTAACTTGAAATTGGTTGTAATTTCAAAAAAATGGCTGTGAAAAATTTTTCTGTTGCTTTTTATAACGTGGAAAACCTCTTTGACACTGAAGATGGAAAGTACACTTTAGACAAAGATTACACGCCCAAAGGCAAAAAAAAATGGGGGCTGTATCGGTATCAAATCAAAATCAATAAAATCGGAAATGCCCTTTCAAAAATTGGAGGAGACTTTTGTGCACTGCCTCCCCTGCTTATCGGATTGGCGGAGGTTGAAAACGACCAAGTTTTACAAGATTTGACACAATCAAAACCTTTGCAAGACTTTTCTTATTCCTATGTACACTTCAATTCTAAGGATGAAAGAGGCATGGATACTGCTCTTTTGTATCACACAGATTATTTCCAGTTAATTGAATCAAGTCCTCTTCCAGCAGTCCTGTTCGACAAGCAGGGTAAAAGAGATTACACACGAGACATTTTGTATGTCAAAGGACTTCTTTTCGGAGAAATGATTCATGTGTTCGTCAACCATTGGCCTTCGAAACGCACCGGACACGAAGAGACGAAAACAAAAAGAAATGCCGTTGCTCGATTTTTACAAACAACCATAAAAAGCATTCCAGAAGAAAACCCGAACATCCTAGTCATGGGCGATTTCAACGACAACCCAACAGACGAGAGCCTGGCGACATATATGAACGATCCTAAACTTACCAACCCCATGCTGCCTCTTTTTCAAGCAGGAAAGGGGGCTTCTAAATTTTATGGAAAATGGATGCTATTTGATCAAATTTTGATTTCAAAAACGTTGCTAATCAACTCGAAAATACGTTACCAAGAAGCAAATATTTTCAACGCACCTTTTTTAATGAATCCCTTGGGAAAATTCAAAGGAGAGCCTTTTCGAACTTACAGTGGAAAGTATTACCTAGGGGGTGCCAGCGATCATTTTCCCGTGTATCTTATTTTTAAAATTTTAGATACATCCACGTAAAAATACTCTCTTATCGAAAACCAGGACTAAAATCTTGTGGGGCTATTTTTACCATGCCATTTGTCTTAGAAAACACCTCCCACTCGGCAAAATAAAAATCAGCAGCAGGGGCATCAATGGATTTTTTTCGAGTAGCACCACCATCTGTATATTCCCATGATTTTCCTGAACCGTCTTCTCCTATAATCCCATAAATATCTTGTCGCTCTCCATAGGAATCTGTAAGCTCATAAACATCATCCCCATTTCCTGAAATGTAGGAGTCTGTAAGATTTGCAGTTGTTTCAAAAAAAGAAGAAAACGCAGCGCCTGCCACAATATAAAATGCTTTGGCGTCTAAAACTCCATTTAAGAACACTCCTTCTCCTGAAGCGAACTTAGATCCATTGATGTATTTTTTCAGATGCCAGCCCGACACATCTACAGAATGACTTCCAGCATTGTACAATTCTACAAAGCGGGCACCCGTGCTATTGTCAGGATCTGCTATTTCTGTGATAAATATTTGAGGAATGATTGCAGGGCAATCTTCATACTCCTGAGAAAAAGATACATCCTCCATATTCCGTAACTGCACTATTGGCAAAGAATTTTGCTTGTAAAAAACACCTGTTATTTTGCCGTTTCCTGTTGGAAATTTTTGATCGGAGAAGTTGGCTGTTTCTCGTGTAAAAACACCTGTTTTTTGATATTCCCCGCAGCTTTCCAAAAATCGAATAGCCGTTTCTTCCCCAGAAAAATAAGTGAATGCTTTCCCTTTTTCCTCTTTGGAAAGTTGCACATCCAACAAAGACACTAATACGTTTTCTTGAGAAAAATCAGCAAGGCTTCCTATTTCTATTTCCTTTGGTATCAAATCCGATTTTTCTTTTGTTTTTATTAAACATTCATGCAATTGCTCTTCTGAAATTTCTCCTACAGAACCCTTTTTGTAAATACCCACCGTTAATTTTCCATCCCATTCATCCATGTAAAGCCTGTTCAGTTTTACATATACTTTTTGACCCATCGCGTATTTTTCATAATAGTTTTCCAACTCTATTAAAAGACGAATGCCTGCAGTTGGGTTTTCAGCTGTATCTTGTAAAAAAATCTCGTTGTTAAAATTGCCTTTTTCGTCTGAAGAGATAACGAAACCCTCTAGAATAAAATTTTCATCAACTCCAAATTCGAGCAATTCTCCCTCGTACTTCGCTCTCAAATCGGTCATCGTAATTGTAGGCTCTAATAACGCGCTGTCTTCACAACGAACTTCTTCAAAAAACACATCCTCTATACTTCGAACTACCAAATAGTAATCCCCATAGCGTTTTTCCAAAACAGCCGTCAATTCTCCTTTTTTCGAGGGAATTTGTTGGCTTTTAAAGTTTGTAAAACCGCTGTTCTTCAAAATTATTTCCTCTTGTCCGCTACAATTTGAAGTCCACTGCTGCAGTTTCAATTCGACTGTCTGTGTATTGTCAGTATTTGCATAGGTTTTTTGCAGTTCCTGCGGATGAAATTGTACTTCAGGAAATCCCAACAGCATCCCTGTATCTTCTTCATTCAACTGAGAAAAATGACTTGTTTTGGGAATCATCATTCCTTTTTCACAACTCTTAACAAAATGCTGTTCGATTAAAAATGATGAGATATTCTCCAGCCCACTTCCTTGGGCTTTCCCAATACTCAAATGTCCATAATGATAACCGATTGCCAAACCTTTTAATTTCACAAAAACCTTTCGCCCCAACTCATAAGTGGTATGATATTCTGTATGGTCCACGGTAAAACGCAAAGCGGACAAGGGATTTTCTAGAGCGTCCTGTAGCATCAATGTTTTGTAAAAGTTCCCATCGCGGTCAGAAGAAACCACATATCCTGAAATGACGATTTCCTCTGTAAATTCTCGAACTCCAAAACCTGCCATTCCTTTGATTTGTTCCATTGTATGAGTAGTTTCCAGCGCATTGTCATCACATAAAATTTCTGGGACTGAAAAACTTGTGTCGTTTGCACATGCGTACAATGCAAAAAACAAACTTCCGTTCACGAACCACTGTTTCATTTTTCTATTTTTCATATTTTTTATTTTCATTAAAACCGATAGGATAGAATTAGAAAATAACTGGCTGTCTTCCCGAACCAATATTTATTTCCGAACAAAGGGGTCTCTAATTTTTTATCGACGTCAAAACTTGGATAATTAGCATTTCTCGACTGTTCAAATCCGCCTGTTTTGTAGACCGCTCCAAATAAATTGTTTGCACTTAAAAACAATCCCAAATAAGCCTCGTTCCACTTCCAAGATTTTCCTCCTACAAGATTTACCAAAAAGGGAGCGGATAGTTTTTCTTGCCGCAACAAGCCCCCTATTTCTTCATTGGTTAATTGTACTCCCGTAACTGCGCTGTTAAAAGGAATTCCATAGGTGTCTAAGAAGAAATTTTTTGTGCGTAACAAAGGGCTTATCTGGATAAAATTGTCAGTCAAATAATTTGCATTTACTCCTACCCACCAGTACTTAGGATCGTTGTATTGGAAACCAATAGAATAGGCTTTTTCAGGGGTTCCTCCCAACTTGTAATTCTTCAGAAAACTCTTGCCTATAAAACGATTCTCTCCTGTAAATTGATCGGACTCTACATACATGTTTGGTGCATTGGCATAGGCAAACCTACCCAGAGCAACCACCGTATTCAATTGAAACGTATTTGACAATTCAACTTCCAAACCCCATTCCAAACCGATATGTTTTTTCTCAATATTTGTAAGTAGTATACTCACAAAATCAGCCTTGCCTCGAATACCGTCCGCATAGGCAAAGGAATTTTCTATGCTTTTGAAAAAATGGGTACCATACAAGGTGAATTTCGAGTTTATTCTCGGATTTCGAAACAAATAAGAAAATTCACCCACAATCTTTTTTTCATTTTCTAGGTTGGGAACAAAATTGTGATTGACTCTGCTATTGGAATACACTTTGTTCAAAAATGGGACTTGAGAAAAAATTCCCCCATTCAAATTCAACAAATGCTTGCCTGATATTTTGTACAAAAGTCCTGCTTTCAAACTCGCGGAGGAAAATTTATTTTGAACTCCCGTACCATGGGAATTTTCAGGAAACTGCCCGTTCTGAAAAATTCCTATTCTTTGATAGCGTACCTGTTCTATGGAAAAAGCAGCAAAACCTTCTATTTTGGATGATTTATAATTGACTTGTGAAAAGTGCGAAACAAGATTCGAAAGCAAAAGGTAGTGGTATTTAACAATCGCTCCTTTAGCTACCCATTTATCAGGAGTCAATAAATTTGGTTGTCTTTGCGGACCCTCTGCAAAATAGTCCAAGTCAAACAAGCCTTCTCCTCCCAAAACATCTTGTATTCTCGCAAAATTTCGACTCTTTGATTTTTGAAAAACCAGCGCTCCCAAATAGGTCGTTTTCGGGTTGAGACGATAGTCTATTTGCATTCTTATTTGAAATGAATTTTCTTTTCGAACATCTTCATAGAGGTAATAATGTGCTTGTTGGTTGTTGACATTAACTTCATACAATTCTCGCCAATTGATTTGCCCATTCTCTTCCAACTCTTTTCGAGCCAAATAAGCATCTCCAAAATTGGGATTGTCCGTGTTTCTCAGAAAATAACTCGGCATTTTTTTATAATATGTCGGATCCGGATGCACCGTATTTTGGTACCCCAATCGACTGTTCGCTATCTTTCCAAACTGAGAAAAAAAAGTGGTTTGCAATCTCAATCGCTTCGAAAAATCCCAATAATGTGTCAACATCAAAACAGGCTCTGCAACCTCCTTGATCCTTGCATTTCTAATCGT
>Ga0209136_1002929_pt1 | contig 10016 bp, 8 predicted proteins | sample SaaInl0LU_22_DNA_FD_184640 | JGI IMG/M metagenome (GOLD analysis project Ga0209136, IMG submission 184640) | Marine microbial communities from expanding oxygen minimum zones in the Saanich Inlet - ESP_90LU_22_DNA (SPAdes) (version 2) | ecosystem: Environmental > Aquatic > Marine > Intertidal zone... | reverse complement strand
TAATGAAAGATTTAGGAGGAAAGCCTGTTATATTGAGAACCTATGAAGCGGCATTACACACCAATTTATTTGACGATGTTTATGTTGTAACAGATTCTGATGTCATTTTTAAAACGATTGAAACTGCAGGGGGAAAAGTAATTATGAGTAAGGAAGTTCACGAATGTGGCTCCGATAGAATTGCTGAAGGAGTCAAAAATATTGAAACAGATATCGTTATCAATGTACAAGGTGACGAACCGTTTATTGATAAAATTTCACTTTCAAAATTGATAGATGTTTTTAAAAACGATCCCAAAGAGGAGATAGACTTGGCGTCTTTGAAGGTACATATTACTAAGAAAGAAGATATTGAAAACCCTAATAATGTCAAGGTAGTTACCGATATAAATAATTTAGCCATTTACTTTTCGAGAAGTGTCATTCCTTACCAAAGAGATCAAGATAATCCCGTAAAATATTACAAACATAAAGGAGTATATGCTTTTAGAAAACAGGCTTTAATTGATTTTTATCATACACCAGTTACCCCTTTAGAGGCAGCTGAAAAGATTGAGGCGATCAGGTATCAAGAAATTGGTAAGAAAATTAAAATGGTTGAAACCAATGTTGAAGCTATCGGAATTGATACTCCAGAAGATTTGGATAAAGCAATCCAATTCCTCACATCAGATGAATAAAATAAATAATTGTATTAAAGTCATTGCTTTTGACGCTGATGACACCCTGTGGGTCAATGAAACTTATTTTAGAGAAGCAGAATCTCAATTTGTAAAATTACTAGCGCAGTATGAAACCCATAACAAAATAGATCAAGAACTCTTTAGGGTAGAAATAAAAAATCTTTCAGACTATGGGTATGGTATCAAAGGATTTATCTTGTCTATGATAGAATGTGCGTTAACCCTCTCAAATGGTCAAGTTCCTCAGAAAACAATCCAAACTATTTTGTCCATTGGTAAAGACATGTTAAATAAGCCAATAGAATTGATAGATGGTGTGGAAGAGGTCTTACAATTTCTTCAAAAGAAGTATACATTAATTGTCGCTACAAAAGGAGATTTATTAGATCAAGAACGAAAATTAGAAAAATCCAACCTATTAAAGTATTTTCACCACATAGAGGTAATGTCGGATAAAAAAGAGAAAGATTACCAGAAATTAATTCGTCACTTAGAAATCCAACCTTCAGAATTACTAATGATTGGAAACTCTTTAAAATCAGATGTTTTACCATTAATAGAAGTAGGCGCTTCTGCCATTCATGTTCCATTTCATACAACTTGGATTCATGAAGAGGTTTCAGATGAAAGTCATGCTACTTCCAATTATCAAACCATAACAAATATAAAAGAAGTTTTAACGCTATTTTAAATAATTAAACTAAATTTGCATCATTCAAACTAAAACAAGTTATGGCAAGTATAAAAAACTTAAAAAAAGATATTAATTACGTTCTAGGGGATGTTATTGAATACGCATTAGATGTTTCAATATTAAAAAATGCATCGGAAAAAGGAGATGCAATTATTGATGAGGCGATCAAAATTTTTGACAATTTAATCTCAAAAATAAATGAATCTAAAGTCGAAAACAAAAAAGCTCATTTCAAATCAATTCACCAGGAGTTAGAAGATGAAGCTAGAGGTTTGGTTGAAAAAATCAACAAATTATAGTCTTTTCAAGAAATTTAATAAAAAAAACCATCATTTTAAATGATGGTTTTTTTATTAAACATAAAGCTACACACTAAAAAAGTTAAATCAACGTTATGTAGTTGTATTTAAATGATAATAATGGCCAGACAAATATTTGAGTATACTAAAACAGTTCTCATAAAAGTGAGTTTTAATTCAGATTTGTTCTGTAAAGAAGTTGAGAAGGCTTTGAATAGATTATTGCCTCACGAAACGGAAGAACTCCTCATTTGGATCAAACAGTTTATTGAAAATAAGCCAGAACTTCGATCTTGTAGTTCATTATTTCATTATTAAATAGAAATAAGAAAATAGAAATACGGCTTTTTTAATGTCTGCTATTTTTTAATTCTAGATCTTGAGTATCCGAAAAGTCTTTTTTGCTTTATAATATCAGCAATTCCTTTGGGTAGCATTTCTTCCCAACCTTTTTCTCCATTTAAAATCATTTTTAGAACAGTTCGTGAGAAAATATCCAAAATACCTTTATCAAAATCGTCAATATTTACAAGTTTCCCATTCTTTTTGAAAAATTTGTACAACTCTTTCATTCTTGGATGAACTTTTAAGTTTTCACTATTGATGAATTCTCCTGAATCAGCATCAAGATAAGGATACATATATACTTTTAGATCTCTGTAGAATAATTTCCCAAAAGCTTCCAAAATACCACCGCTCAAATTTCTATAATATTTCTCATCAAAGATTTCAACAAGGTTTTGTGAACCCATTGTTAAGCCCATTCTTTCTTTTGTAAATTCACTAAAATATTCTACTAATTTAAAATATTGTTGAAAATTTGTAATGATAACATTTTGACCTAAAGAACATAATAATTCAGCTCTATCTAAAAAATCACGTTCATTAATTTTCCCCTCAGAGGTAAGGTTGCTTAATGTAATTTCAAAAATAATTTGAGTTTTACTTTCTTGAACTTTTTTTTCTGCTAAAAATAATTTTTTTGATTTTTCATACATGTCCATGTTCACTTTAGTAACAGGTCTAAAGCTACCACGAAGTGCCAGAATGTTTTTCTTATACAATACTTGAGCAGGCAATAAATTGTTTCCATCAGGGCCAAACATTACTGCGTTGGTCATTCCATTTTTAAGTAATTGTAAACTCATTAAACGGTTATCCACATACATAAAACGCGGTCCAGAGAAATTAATCATATCAATTTCTAATTGATCATTGCTTAAATTGTCATAAAATGATTTTACCAAATCTTTTGGGTTGTCATTTAGGTAGAAAGCACCGTAAATTAGATTTACACCCAAAATACCTAAAGTTTCTTGCTGTAAACGGGCATCTTTTTCTTTAAAACGCAAGTGTAAAACGATTTCATTATATTCTTCTAAAGGATCTAATTGAAATCGAATACCGACCCAGCCATGCCCTTTAAATTTTTTTGCAAAATCAATGGTAGTTACCGTATTTGCATAACTAAAAAATAATTTATCAGGATGTTTTTGCCTACTTAAACGATCTTCCATTAAAGAGATTTCATGCCCTAACATTCGTTGTAAACGTGGTTGTGTTACATAACGTTTGTCTTCCTCTAGTCCGTAAATAGCGTCAGAAAAATCTTTATCATAGGCGCTCATTGCTTTTGCAATGGTTCCAGAAGCTGCACCAGATCTAAAAAAATTACGTGCAGTTTCTTGACCTGCTCCAATTTCTGCAAAAGTTCCGTAAATGTCTGTATTTAAATTAATTCTAAGTGCTTTGTTCTTCGTAGTAGGTACACTACTAATTTCCTGATCTCCTTTTAAAGAAATAGCCATACAATACTTTTTTTTAGTTCTAACAAATGTACTAAAATAGTAGGCTTCCAGTCAATTTTTATGCTATTTTTGTTCTGATGGAATCTATAAAAAAACAGCTTTCAATTACCTTCTTAGGTACCGGTACCTCTCAGGGTATTCCAATGATTGCAAGTAATCATCCAGTTTGCTTGTCTAAAAACCTAAAAGACAAGAGGTTAAGGTCTTCTATTATGATTTCCTGGGACGATGTTTCTTACACTGTAGATTGTGGTTTAGACTTTAGGCAGCAAATGTTACGAGAGAATATACAGTCATTAGACGGAGTTTTTTTTACACATGAACACGCAGATCACATAGGGGGTTTGGATGATTTAAGACCTTTTTGTTATAAAATTGGAGAAATGCCTATTTATTTAAATCAGCGAACTTTAGAGAGTTTAGAGAAGCGATTTGAATATATTTTTAGTCCAGAAAATAAATATCCTGGAGCTCCAAGTGTACTTCCTAATGTAGTCCATAAGAATAGTTTTGTATTAAATGGCTTAGCGGTAACACCCATAGAAGTATTTCATGGCAATTTACCAATAACAGCTTACAGATTTGGAGATGTTGCCTATTTAACAGATGTAAAATCTGTTTCTGAAGAAGAAAAACAGAAGTTGCAAAACCTAGATGTTTTGATAGTCAATGCCCTTAGAATCGAGAAGCATCCAACACATTTTAACTTAGAAGAAGCTCTAGAATTTGTTGCAGATGTTAGGCCTAAGAAAGCTTTTTTTACACACATTAGTCACAGATTGGGTTTTCATGATGAGGTGTCCAAAAGCCTTCCAGATAACGTTTCTATTGCTTATGATGGGTTGAAAATTACAGTTTAGATTTTATTTTCTCTCTATTTTGGCTAAAATCATCAATACAAAACAACGATTGAAGATTATTTTCTCATTAAAAAATCTTGGAAAGCGTTTTGAGTGATCGCTTTTCCCAAAGAATCTAAGCTTTTGGTGTTTTTTCCAGTTTCTAAAATTGTTTTTTTGCCCATATAATCATACACAAAAACTCCGTCTTTTGAAATGGTACCATATCCTTTGTTAAAAATATAGTGAGCATATTGTTTGTCGGAAGAATTGAATATATTTTTGCTAAAAATAAATTCTCTATTAGAGGTGTTTAAGAGATCTAAGAGGGTATAAGGCAAATCTACTTGACTTGCTATCGTGGAGATTTCAATCCCTTTTTTATTTAAGGCTCCTCCCAACCACAACATGGGAATTTTAAATTTTTTGGGGGAATTAAAAACTCCATTATGTTTTGGGGAACGATGTCCGTGATCTGATAAAATAACGATTAAAGTATTGTCATACCAAGGTTGTTTTTTTGCAAAGGCTACAAAATCACCAATTACTTTGTCTGTATAGGCATGTGCACTCCTAAATTTATTCTCTTCGGTATCTTTTCCAAACTTATATTCCTCAGGAAATTCAAAAGGCTCATGACTTGTTAAAGTGAGTGCTATTTTAAAAAAAGGTTCTTTCTGGTTTCCCTTCAAGTCATTTTCAAAACGTTTCATGAAAACACGGTCATGAACTCCCCATTTGGAGTTCCAATCTTTTTGATCAAAATCAGTTCCGTCTATGAAATTTGTGATTCCTGCATTTCGAAGGTAGGTATTCATGTTTCCGAAGTTTAAATCTCCACCATGATAAAAAGAAGTTGCATATCCTAGATCGATCATTTTTTGTGGAAACATTGGTAAGCTTCTGGTTTTGTTTGGCCTCTTCATAATGCTCTTCGTCGGTTGTGGATAATAAATCGATCATTTTTTGTGGAAACATTGGTAAGCTTCTGGTTTTGTTTGGCCTCTTCATAATGCTCTTCGTCGGTTGTGGATAATAACCACTTAAAATAGAAGGAATTCCTTTATCTGTTCGGTCTCCATTTGCATAAAAATTCGTGAAGAGCATTCCTTCTTTAGAGAGTGTATTGAGGTTTTCAGTAACTGTTGGCTCACCTCCTAAAGAACCGACCACTTTAGCAGTTAAGCTTTCCCAAATGATTAAAATAACATTTGGTTTTGTTGTGTTTAAAATACGATCAGTATCGGCAACTAAAAGAGTGTTTTTTATGGTATTGATCGTATTTTTCGCAACTTCCTTTTTAAAGAATTTGTAAGGATTTTGGCCATCAGATTTGTGTGTTAGTGCGTTGGCAAAATTCCAGGCATAATTAATTGATGCATGGTTTGCAAACATTTTACTAGAAAAATACACATTGCTTTGATTCACAGGGATCGTTTGTAATCCTCCTCTAATTGGGACTATTAATGCGGCTGTTATCAATAGAAATACAATAGATTGCATCCAATATGCTTTTTCAAGTATTTCAATTCTTTTTGTAATTTTTCTCGTAAATATTTTAATAAAAAAGAACGAGATTAAGAACCAAAAAATAACACCAGAAATCAATTGAAAATTAGTGACAGAAGCAATCATTAATTTTGGAGTATTCAAGTATTTAAGAAATGCAGCATCTAGACGAGTTCCCCATGATTGGTATAAACTAGCATCAATCATTAGCAGTAAACTCAATACAATTATGAGAATTATAGAATACCATTTTAAAATGGATTCAATTTTTTTTGACCTTGTAAATACAGAAAAAATAATCAATACAAAAGGAATAAAACAAAGGTATGAAGCAAAAGAAATATCTAATCGAAGACCATAAATAAATGTTTTTAATGTCGTTAATAATCCCAGTTCTTCTGTTTTTTCAAAGTAAAATAGTAAAAAAAAGAGACGTGCAACCACAAAATAAACAATCCATAAAAGAAAATAGTTGCAGTTAAATAAAAATCTATTTTTAAAAGTTTTCATAATTTTATTGAGTAACCTTTAGCCTGGCTTGGGCAGTGACTGTAATATCAGAATAATCCTTTTTTAAATATTTTAAATACCCAGTTACAGCAATCATTGCCGCATTATCTGTTGTGTATTCAAATTTAGGAACATAGGTCGTCCAGCCAAAATGCTTTTCTGCGAATTGTAATTTTTTTCTAATTTCGGAATTAGCTGAAACTCCACCTGCTATTGCGATATGTTTAATATTAGTATGTTTGACTGCATTTTTTAATTTATCCATTAAAATTTCCACAATTGTAGACTGTATTGAAGCACAAATATCATGTAAATTTTCTTCGATAAATCTTGAGTTTATACGTTGTTGTTTTTGGATGAAATATAAAATCCCTGTTTTTAATCCACTAAAACTAAAATCCAAATCACCTACTTTTGGTTTTGTAAAACGAAAAGCTTTCGGATTCCCTAGTTTTGCATACTTGTCAATTAAAGGTCCTCCTGGATAGGGCAAGCCTAGAATTTTAGCTGATTTATCGAAGGCTTCTCCTACGGCATCATCAATTGTTTCACCTAATACTTCCATTTCAAAATGATCGGTTACTTTAACAATTTGGGTGTGTCCTCCACTAATAGTCAAGCACAAGAAAGGGAAAGGAGGTGTTTTATTCAAATTTTCATCAATAAAATGAGATAGAATATGAGCTTGCATATGATTTACCTCAATTAAAGGAATTTTTAACCCCAATGCCAAAGACTTTGCAAAAGAGGTGCCAACTAGTAGTGATCCCATTAATCCTGGGCCTCTGGTAAAAGCAATTGCAGACAACTCTTCTTTGGTGATATTTGCTTTTTCAATGGCTTGTTGAACAACAGGAACTATGTTTTGCTGATGAGCTCTAGATGCCAATTCAGGCACAACACCTCCGTATTTAGAATGCACTTCTTGGTTTGCTATCACATTGCTCAATACTTTTGTATCACAAATGACAGAGGCACTTGTATCATCACAAGAGGATTCTATGCCTAAGATGTAAACGGGTTTTTTCATACAAAATCATAATTATCAGCAAAATTAAGGATAATTTTATGTTGAGATACTTTTTTAAGAATAGAAATTTAATTCTTTATTAAATTTGCACGTTCTTTGTAATACATTGACACGATAATTAGCATTCACAGCCGATTTCGTTATATTGATCTTAAACAAAACAAGTTATCAAAAAAGTTAGCAATAAAATATTGAAATGCTTAGGGTACTTTATACTCTTATTGCTGTTTATTAGTATTTTATTGTCAATACCTGCTGTGCAAACAAAACTTGGTAGCATCGCAACGACAAAACTGAACCAGGATTTTAATACACGCATCTCTATAAAAAAGATAGATTTATCTTTCTTAGGGAATGTTCAATTGGAAGGAGTAGAAATTAGAGACCATCACCAAGATACTTTGATTTTTGTAAATGAGTTAAATACGTCCATTTTTAAAGTAAAAAAAATTATCCAAAATAAGATTAATTTAGGCAATGTTTCCCTTGATGGTGTATCTGTTTATATGAAAACCTATCGAGGTGAAACGAAAGATAACATGGCTGTTTTTGTTGATTCTTTTGGAGATGATTCTCAAAAAAATTCTTCATCCTCACCTTTTGTCTTAAGTTCTTCCAATGTTTACATAAGTGATTTAAATTATAAGTTGATCAATGAAAACGCTATAAACCCAGTCTCTTTTTCTGCAAAAAAAGGAGGGGCAAGTCTTCAGAACTTGTTAATTGACGGACCTAATTTTTCATCAAAAATAAGAGGATTGTATTTCGAGGACAACAAAGGTTTAGGAATTACTAGTTTATCTACTGATTTTAAGTACTCTAAAACAGCAATGCGTTTTAAGAATACCACATTAAAAACTAGAAATTCAGAGATCAAAGCAACCATAGATTTTTCCTACAAAATAAACGATTTATCTTCCTTTAACGACAAAGTACATATCACAGCCTCTTTTGACAACAGTGTATTATCAATCCCAGATTTAAAGAAATATTACAACGAATTAGACGGGAATGATGTTCTTGTTTTTTCGGGCAATATAAATGGAAAACTCAATGATTTTTCTCTGAATAAATTACGATTAACTTCCAAAGAGGGTTTGGGTATTATTGGAGATTTTGATTTTTTAAATGCAGTCAATTATAACAGGGGCTTCAATTTTAAGACTAATTTTAAGAAATTTTCAGCTTCCTACATTGAGTTGATCAAATTGTTACCCAATGTTTTAGGGAGGGTGTTACCTCCTGAAACTAACAAGTTAGGGGAATTTACTATGAAAGGTAAAGTAGCGCTTACTCCCAAAAAAATAGCTGCTATTTTCGATTTGAAATCTCAAATTGGCGATGTGATCTCAGACATTCATGTTGATGATATAGACCTTGCAGCTTATAAAGGTAAAATTGAATTAAATAATTTTGATTTAGGAGTACTCTTAAACAATCCTTTATTTGGTAAAACTTCTCTTCGAGGAGATTTAAAAGGGAATGGGTTTGAGTTGGATCGTGTCAATACTTCATTTAATGCTGAGGTTTCTAAACTAAATTTCAATAATTATACATATAAAAATATAGATATAACGGGTTTGTATCAGTTCAATACCTTTGATGGAAATCTGAAAATTGATGACGAACATTTTAAAATGAATTTTAGTGCTTTGGCTGATTTATCTTCAAGTCTCAATAAATTTGATTTAAAATCTGAGATTAAATATTTAAATTTAAAAGAAACAAAACTTTACAAGAGAGATACAATCGCGATATTAAAAGGGAATGTAAAAATAGATTTAGAAGGAAATACGTTTGATGATATGGCCGGAAAACTTATTTTTAATAACATCTCATACACAAACCAATTTGATCAATTTGATTTTAAGCAATTTAATCTTAGTTCTTCCATAAAAGATAATTTAAAAAGAATTGAGATAGCATCGGAAGATATTGCGAATGGATATCTTTCTGGAAATTTTTATTTTTCAGAATTATTAACTGTAGCACAAAATTCTTTGGGAGAAATTTATTCAAACTACAAACCTTATTTTGTAAAACCAAATCAGTTTTTAGATTTTAATTTTACAATTCATAGTCAAATAGTTTCTTTATTCTTCTCGGAGATCTCTATTGACGATAATACCACGTTTAGGGGTAAAATTAATACGAATAAAAACCAGTTAAGATTAAAACTTGCATCCCCTAAAATTGATTTTTATGGGAATGAAATAAAGGACCTCTTGCTGAGAACAGACAATCAAAATCCATTATACAATTCTCATTTAACGGCTTCAAAAGTTCAAACGAAGTATTACAATGTTTCTGAACTTAATTTATTGAGTTTGTATCAAAATGACACGTTGTATTTTAAATCTGTTTTTACAGGTGGAGATAAAAAAAATGAAGATTTTAATCTTGATTTTTTCTACACATTAAATTCAGTTGGTAAATCAGTAATTGGTTTTGATACCTCTTCATTTAAGTTCAAGGACAATATTTGGAACCTCTCTCCAAATGAATCAATTCCGAACAAGATTACATTCGATTTGAAAGAAAATGAATTCAATTTCAGTAAGTTTAAACTCGTTTCTGGAGCCCAAAAAATAGCATTCAAAGGAAGCTTGGAAGCTGATGTAAACAAAGAGTTTTTAATCAATTT
>Ga0209136_1002927_pt1 | contig 10018 bp, 11 predicted proteins | sample SaaInl0LU_22_DNA_FD_184640 | JGI IMG/M metagenome (GOLD analysis project Ga0209136, IMG submission 184640) | Marine microbial communities from expanding oxygen minimum zones in the Saanich Inlet - ESP_90LU_22_DNA (SPAdes) (version 2) | ecosystem: Environmental > Aquatic > Marine > Intertidal... | reverse complement strand
GTTACATAAGTGTGAAATAACCTTATTAATTATAAACAACCTTTTATATCGATATATTATTACTATTATTTTATAATTTAATTGATGTAAGTCTCTATGATAGAGTAAATAGGGCTGAAGTTATTCTTTTACTTTAAAATAGATAAGTGACCGCACTAAGAAATTTACCAGTAAAAAATTAAAATTAAACCTATTACAATTTTGATTACGCAGTTAGTAACTCTCTATTTTTAGTATCTTTTTTAATTATGCAAAATAATACTAATTGTTCGACGGTGTTATGCTTGAATGATGCTCTAAAATAATATTGTCTTTTATTATGAAGCTAAATCTAGCATTTAGTTCTTGATACTCGTTTTTTTCGCTGTAATAAGAAAACAAGTAACTTCCTGAATTTAATTTAATTGCATCATTATACAGGGTTTGTATATGTACTTCTTTAACTTCAGCTTTTAAACCCTTATTTTTTAAAAAATGGATAAAGTAGTCTTTAATCTCTGATTTATTTTTTGTATTTTTTTTGACAAAGTTGGAATTAGTATTGCAGATTTTGAATATAAACTTAAAATAACATCAAGATTATTTTCATTTATAGATTCAATCCATTTATTTAATATTATAGCTTCTATAATTAACTTGTTTTTTAAATTAATTTTTAATTATTTAACGAATTTAGACCTGATAAAAAATATCTCTAGTACTTATTTTGTATTTAAAGTTTTAACCCCACTCCTAAACCAATATTCCATGTATTAAAACCATCAAAACGTTGGTCTAAAAATAAATTAGGTATAATATAAAAAAAATCATTAATATCTTTTTCATATTCAATTCCAACTCTAATAAGGTAAAAGGATTCTTCTTTTTCTAATTCTACACCTGGTCCTAAAGTAACAACAAAACCACTACTAAATTTATACAAGGCATCTATGGTAAGCACTAAAGGATTTACTCTTTCTATTTCTTCATTGTTTGAGTTGCGAATAATAAATGTTTCTATTTCCACATCATTATGGAGTCCTAACCCCCATTTGTGATTAAACCAATATTCGACATCTAGCCCCCAGGAAGGCACAAAAACATTATCAATACCTTCTGTATTAATGAGCGTATGACCTATTACTCCTGCTATTCTAAAACCACGTCCATCATTGTGTTTTTCATCACGCTCTTTATACTCTTGTGCGTTCATTTGAAACACAACAGCTGAGATTAGAATTAATGTAATCTTGATTTTAATCATATTTTATATGTTAATGTAGTTTCCCAAACTTGATTATTAATAAAAAAATCACCTCTTTTTGCGTAGATATCGTGATAGCCTGTTCGTACTTTTATATACTCACTTGCGCGAAAACTAAAACCAAAAAACATCCAGTTTTGATCTAGCTTCTCTGGTCTAAGACCATTACCAAAATCTAAATGAGCTTCATCGTATACCACTAGACTAAGCTTACGATTAGATGTAAACGTTTTCAAGGGTACTGTTATTTGAAATTTATACCTGAAACGGTTTCTATACTTTACACCATCTACGGAATAGGAATTAACTTCAGTCTCAACAATGTTTTGCTGAAAGCGCTCTTCAAAGCGCAATCTATGATCAAATGAAAACCAAGAGAACATATGCTTTAAAGTAAGCTGTTGAAAGATGTTGTTCTCTATAAAATCAATAGGCGTGCTAAAATCAGAGTAGTTATAGTTTTTTATATAGCTATACCCTATGGCGATATCAAGGTCATTCTCAAAAGTATAATGCACAAAGGGTCTAATAATAAACTGTTCCCAAACTCTTAAAAAATTAGTCCGCCTGAAGTTGAATTCAGTATTTACAGACCATTTTTCATTTAGTTTTTTATTAATATCAATAGTATTCCAACTACTATAATGAATCTCTCTTTCTTGCGCGTTAACAATAAAAAAGGACATTATAAGAAAAATAGTAATAACTAATTGTCTCATTACTAGTGCTTGTAATTAATGTTACAAAGACTACGTAATTCGGTAACACTATACCCTATTACTTTATCTTCTGTGTTAAGATTTACGAGTTCTGAAAATACTTTAGTTTTATTACATTCCTTAAAACTAAAGTGAGAATTTAAGCGCGTTGAGTTTGAAGTGATAGAATCATGAAATTTTAATGCAGCATTTTCTATCTCTGTAAAAGACTGGTAGTTCTTGTCTCTTTCTATTGCTAGTTTAAAATATTTTATGATATTCATTTCATTTGTGTCAGCTTGGATATTTAAATTACGTGGTTTATGGGAAACTCTTTTTATTGTTACGTTTTTGTTCTTGACCTAATAATTGTAATAGGGTAGTTCTGATAATTTCAAAAGCTAATTGCTTAAGAGTTGCTCTTTTTTAAAATATTTTCTATGAAGTTTCTATTTATTTTTTGAAAGCATGTTCTTGACCTCGATTTACATGAGTTTTTGCCTTAAAGTTTTGTCCTACTTCTAGGTATAAATCTTGTAAAATTTTCTCTGAAGCAGAACCTAGATCTTAGTTAGCACCATTCCTATATTTCATCTTACTATTACCCTCTTCTTCAATATGTTCTTTAAACCATTCTGGTTCATCAATTTTAAAATCAAACATATAATCAGAAATAAGTTTTATGTCCTCTTCTGAAAACGGTTGATAAGGCATTACACCAAAGCGCTTTACAGCACCTCTCATCTTTGTTTTATCTCTCGATGGTTTTTTAACAAAGTTCCATACAGAACTAATAAACTCGTCTTTAGAAGTTTCGTCGTCTAGATAATGTGATTTAATAGCAACCATAGGTGGTGCAATTCTATTGTCGTGATTGGCAGATGGGCTATGGCATACGTAACACTTCGCTTCCATAATCTTTTTCCCAGGGTGATTACTAGCTGTATAGGTTGTAGTTTTTACTTTAGCATTAGTTTGATTTGAGTAATTGGATTTTACTGTGTTGTTACAACTAATTACTGATATCATTAATAAGGTAATGAGTAGAAATATTGTGTGTTTTTTCATAAACGAGTATTTTCTTATTTGAAGTTGTTAGAAAAGATAAGATGTAAATTAGTATCTATATTATTTCATTTTTCCTGTAGCACAACTCACAAATGACTTTGCTTTAGAAAGCACTCGATTTGATTCACCTACAGAAGGATAACCGATTGCCTTAAGTTTTTCTTTTACTGATAAAGCATCTTCAGCATTCAAAGCAACAAACGAAACAGTTGATGATTCTATATTTACTAATACATTAGTCACGTTATCAAGTTGTGATAATTTTGTCGTGATTGTATTTGCACAACCACCACATTTTAAGTTTTGTACAATTATTTTAGTTTTCATTACATTTTATTTTTTAAATTTAGTTTATGGTCTTTCTTTATATTTAAGTCTATTAAATATTGATTTTTCTTATAAAATATTTTATCGAAATCCCTATATAATCTAGGCTGGTAAAGCTTTTAAAAAAAAAATTAAATACTATTTCGTTGTATATTATATATGATTAGGTGGCACTTTCCCTGCATTCCATTCATTCATACCTCCAACAAGGTTAACAGTTTTTCTAAAACCTAAATCATCCATTATTTTACAGGCTTGACCACTTCTATTACCACTTCTACAGTAAACATAATATGATTTAGATCTATCTAATTTTTTTATTTCTTCTAAAAATAAATCAGGTTTTAAAAAATCAATCATGATTGCATTCTCTACAATACCTGTTTCACATTCTAAGGTCGTTCTTGCATCGATAATAACAGCATTTTCTTCTTTAGACAGCTGTGCTCTCCATTCTTCTTGAGATAAGTTTTTCATAATATTCTAAATTTTATAGTGTTGATGGACATACATATGCAGAAACTTCCATATCTGCTTTTTTGATTGCTGCAAAACCTCCTTGAACATCAATAAAATTATGAATACCTCTGCTTTTTAAAATCGATGAGGCAATCATACTTCTATATCCCCCTGCACAATGAACATAAAAAGTTTCTTCACTTGGGTATTCTGCAAGATGATTGTTTATATAATCTAAAGGAGTATTCTTTGCATCTATTAAATGTTCTGATAAAAACTCTCCTTCTTTTCGTACATCAAAAACAGAAATAGCACTTTTTCCCTTCGATTCTTTAAAAGTTGAAACTGATATAGATGATACTGAATCATATTCTTTTGAAGCATTTTTCCAAGCTTTAAAACCACCTTTTAAGTATCCTAAAGTTTGATCAAAACCAACACGCGACAATCTTTTTATCGCTTCTTCTTCTCTGCCTTCTTCTGTAATTAATAGTATAGGTTGTTTAACATCTGCAATTAATGCACCAACCCAGGGTGCAAAACTCCCATCTAAACCAATAAAAATAGATCTTGGAATGTGTCCTTTTGCAAACTCATCTTGATGCCTTACATCTAACATTACAGCTTCTGTTTCGTTTGCAGCAACTTCAAAAGCATCTGGAGATAATGCTTGAGCACTTCGTTTTAATACATCTTGAAAATCATCATAACCTTCTTTGTTCATTTTCACATTTAAAGGAAAATATTGTGGTGGTGGCGTTAATCCATCTGTTACTTCTTTTATAAACTCTTCTTTGGTCATATTTGCTCTTAAAGCATAGTTTGTCTGCTTTTGATTACCCAAGGTGTCAATCGTTTCTTTGCTTAAATTTTTCCCACAAGAAGAACCGGCTCCATGAGCAGGATATACAATAATATCATCTGCTAATGGCATTACTTTATTGCGTAAACTATCAAAAAGAAAACCAGCTAAATCTTCTTCTGTGATATTTCCAGCTTTTTGTGCTAAATCTGGACGACCAACATCACCTAAGAATAAAGTATCCCCACTAAATATTGCATGATCTTTTCCATTTTCATCTTTTAAAAGATATACAGAACTTTCCATAGTATGACCAGGTGTATGCAAAACAGTAATAGTTATATTACCTAATTTAAAAACTTGATTATCTTCTGCAATAATGGCATCAAAACTTGGTTCTGCATTTGGTCCAAAAATAATTGGCGCTCCAGTTTGTTTAGATAAAGTAACATGACCACTTACAAAATCTGCGTGAAAATGTGTTTCAAAAATATATTTAATTTTTGAATTATTTTCATTTGCTTTTTCTATGTAAGGCTTAACTTCTCTTAAAGGATCTATAACAGCAACCTCTCCATTACTTTCTATGAAGTAAGCACCTTGTGCTAAACAACCTGTATATATTTGTTCTATTTTCATTTTTATAAATTTTATGTTTTTCAAAAATATTATTTAAATTATTTACCCACAGTAACATCAGTTACACAAGTATATTTTCTGTTTGTTCAGCAATCTTTTTAGAAATATCTGTTTTATTATATTTACCATCAAAGTAATCTTCTGCTTCGTGAGACCTTAAGAATAGATTTTCCTTACCAAGAATATCTATAACACCACTTTTATATAAAATATCTCTAGTTGGTCCAGATGTACCAGAAAACATAATATTAATTTTTTTAGATTTTAAATCTTTAATAATTTTTTTCAAAATATGAATTCCGCTACTATCAATATAATTAACTGCTTCCGTATTTATTATGACCAATTTTAAAGACGCACCTTTATTTTTTATATGTTTATATAATTGTTTCTTAAAGAAATCTTTATTTCCAAAAAATAATTGAGAGTCAATTCTTATACCTAAAATATCTTCTCTTCTTTGTACAGATTCTCTAAACCTTAAAATATTTTTGTAATAATTAGTGTTATTAACTCTAGCAATTACAGCTATATGAGGTATAGATGTTCTATATACCATTATTAATAATGATAGTAACACACCAATTAAAATTCCTTCCTTTATACCTATAGTTAGTGTAGTTAAAAAAGTAATGATTAATAATACGAATTCATCTTTTCTATTTTTAAACAATTCTAAAGGATAAGAAAAGTCGATTAACCCAAAAACAGCAACCATAATTATGGCTGCCAAAACTGCATTTGGTAAATAATAAAATAAAGGTGTTAAAAAAAGTAAGGTTAAACCCACTATTAAGGCACTAATCAAAGGTGCAATACCTGTTTTTGCACCTGCCTGATCATTAACTGCTGTTCTAGAAAACCCACCAGTAGTTGGATAAGATTGAAATAATGAACCTAAAATATTTGAAGACCCTAAAGCTATTAATTCTTGATTAGGGTCTATTTCGTAATCATTGTGATTCTCTTCAATGGCTTTTGAAACTGATATTGCTTCCATAAAAGCAATTAAGGCTAAAGTTAATGCTATTGGAGTTAGTTCAGAAATTCGGTCTAAAGGTATTTTTGGAATTTCAAAAGACGGAAGACCACTTGGAACACTTCCAACAATTTTAACACCAAATTGATACAAATCAAAAAAGTAAACAATAAAAACACCTAAAACAACAATTATTAAAGCTGTTGGTACTCTTTTATTATATTTTTTATTTAATTTCTTTATGAATTTAATTAGTACAATTGATAAAAAACCAATTAATACTGTATATACATTTGTTAAGTTTATATTTTCAAAAGCATTTATTATCAGTTTATGTACTTGATTACTTCTTGTTATTTCAATACCTAATAAATGCTTTAATTGACTTAAACCAATTATAATTGCTGCTCCAGAAGTAAAGCCACTAATTACAGGTTTTGATAAGAAGTTCACTAAAAAACCCATTCTTAAAACCCCTAAAAGCAATTGGATTGCTCCCATAAATAATGATAAAAATATAGCCATAGCAATATATTCATCTATACCAGACAAGGATAAAGCACCTAAACCTGCCGCAACTAAAAGAGAGTCCATAGCAACTGGTCCAACTGCCAATTGCCTTGAAGTACCCATTATTGCATAAATTACTTGAGGAATTAAAGAAGCATATAGACCAAATACTGGAGGTAAACCTGCTATCATTGCGTATGCCATTCCTTGAGGAATAAGCATAATACCGACCGTTACACCTGCCGTTAAATCTCCAACAAAAAAAGTTTTTTTATAGTTAGGAAGCCACTGAAAAATTGGCAATATTTTTTTTAACATACTTTTGTTTTTTTTTCAAAAGTAATTTTATTGCCATATACTATCAGTAACATAAGTTACATTGATACTAAATATTTTTGAGAAGAATATGACTTCTGTGTAATTCTATTTTACCAAGATTTTCAAGTTTTTTTAACAATCTAGAGATGACCACTCTAGAAGAGTGCAACTCATAAGCAATTTCTTGATGTGTATTATAAACAGTTTTTGTTTCTGAAATTCTTGATTTTTCCTTTAAATATTTTAAAAGTCTTTCATCCATATTTAAAAAAGCAATACTATCAATAGTTGCAAATAATTCATTGAGTCTGCTATAATAACTTTCAAAAACAAATTTTCTCCAACTTTTATATTTTTCTGACCACTGCTCCATTTTCTCTATTGGCACCATAATCAAAGTAGTATCTTTTTCAGCAATTGCTCTAATTTCACTTTTTGTTTGTCCAAGACAGCAGGTTAATGTCATAGCACAAGTATCTCCTCTTTCCAAAAAATAGAGTAACAACTCATCTCCATCACTATCTTCTCTTAAAATTTTAATTGCCCCAGATATTAATAAAGGCATAGAGCGAACATAATCTCCAATTTCCATCATTTTAAATCCTTCTGGTAAATCTTTGTAAGTACCTACTTGATTTATCTCATTCAATAGGGAATCTTCAAAAAGGTGACCGAAATTATTTTTTAAGTCTTGAATCATAATTAAATTTTATTAAAATTAAATAAAAAAGTTAATACAAATTGTAACAAATGTTACTAAAAAAATATAATTAAAATTTAATTATAAAGTAACTATTATTAATTCAAAATATTTATTTAATTAAAATTTATTTTATTCTTTTGGAATAATCTTCAAATAGTAAAACAGTTTTATATACTGACTTATAATAAGAAAACTAAAACTTATACAGTTAAGGGAAAACGGTAAAAACTACTAATGTTATATATAGAATAATCAAGTAGTTTTGACCGTTTTTTAAGAATCCCCAGGTTTTATAATGGTTTAAATACTTATTGTTTATATGGATAGGCTATTACACCCCTCCCATTTATTCGTTAACTAAACAAAACATACTTAAATATCCCTTATATAAGTTACTGTATATTAATAGCTAAAAGGTTTAATTATAGTGTAACAATGATTGATTCAAAGTACTTAGGTGTTTTTTTTCAAAAACTAATAAACTTCTGTTTCTTTTTTTCCAAAATTGAGTAAGTTTATTTTGAAATGACTGATTTATGAATATATAGGACCAGTTTTAATGAGATAATTTATGTTTTAGCAAACCACATAAAAAGTGCTTATAATTGTAATTTTTTTACAAATACAATCATTTTTTGTTTTCTAATAAAAGTACAATAAAAAAAACTGTTTTAGCATTTTCGGATAATGATCATAAAAAAGTAACGTTATCCCTCAAAATGAAATGAAAAAGATGTATTTTTATGAGGATATAACTAGTTGGTGTTCATTAACTTATGAAAATAGCTAAACACTTAAATACAAAAATGAAGATAATATTAATTCTACTTGGAGTTGTATTCATAGCTTTTGTTGTAATTCAACTTTTTGCATTCAAGAGCCAAAGCAATATTGAAACTTACTCTTATGTAATCAATAAAAAATATAGCACATTTGAAATAAGAAATTATGAAGAAACTTTATTTACTTCTGTCAAACTCTCAACTTCAGGATATAAGAATTCTTCAAGTAAAGGATTCTCTATTTTAGCGGGATATATTTTTGGAGGGAATGAAAGGGAAGAAAAGATATCTATGACCTCACCGGTAGCTATGACATTGGAAGATTCTATAACTATGATGTTTATGGTTCCAAAGGATTTGAAAAAGGAAATGCTTCCCAAACCAAATCAATCAATTATAGAATTTAAGAAAGAGCCAGCAAAAACTGTTGCTGCAATAAGCTTTAGAGGCTGGGCTAATGATAAAAAAATAGAAAATTATAAACAAAAACTAAAAGTAGCTTTAGATGCTGAAGGAATAGCATATACTAACCGATTTTATTTCTTAGGTTACAATGCACCTTATGAAGTTTTTAATCGAAAAAATGAAATCATAGTTGAATTGCAATTAGACGTACTTGGAAAGTAAACAATAGTAAAACATTCCAAACTCATAAACCAACATACCATTCTTTGATGGATATGTCGATGACAAACAAAAAATTACCAAAGAAATTGAGAAATTAACCGATTGGTATACCGACGACCTATTTGGAAACGAGACAGATGATAAGGTTATAACACCATTCTCTAGAATATTCTGTGATGTAGAACGCTTTGAAGATGATAGCCAGGAATAAATGGCGAGGTTCGGCATGGGAATCCTCTATGAGAAGTTTGACAATGGTGATACGCTACGTAACGTAACTCCAGAGCTACGTAAAACAATACTCCAAGAACTATTACCGAAAACACCACGAAAAGCTCTTAAATCTTGTTAAATCAAGCCTCGAAGCTAAGGGGAAGTGTTTGATTGTAGACTGTCATTCATTCCCTGAAGAATCTTTTAATTGCGCTGTTAACAAGTCCTCCTTTAGACCTGATTTTAATATTGGAACAGATGGGTTCCACACCCCAAAGAAGCTGATTGAAATATCTAAGAGATACTTTGAGGAGCTAGGGGTATAGTTTGGGTATTGACGAACCTTATAGTGGTACAATAGTCCCAATGGAATACTATAAAAAGGATGAGAGGGTTCAGTCTATAATGTTGGAAGTGAACAGGAAGCTATACCTATCAGTAACAGAGAAGTCAGATGGATATGAAAAGATTAAAGAGGTTGTGCAGGGATATTTGAGGTTCTTAAAGAAAACTACAAAATTATACACACTTAATGAAGCACTAACATCAAAACCTAAAAACCTAGATTGGATCAATTCATACATGAAGGATGATCGTTTCAAAAATATAAGGTTCAAATATTATATAGAGGATGATGAATTTTTAGTTTT
>Ga0209136_1002913_pt1 | contig 10069 bp, 11 predicted proteins | sample SaaInl0LU_22_DNA_FD_184640 | JGI IMG/M metagenome (GOLD analysis project Ga0209136, IMG submission 184640) | Marine microbial communities from expanding oxygen minimum zones in the Saanich Inlet - ESP_90LU_22_DNA (SPAdes) (version 2) | ecosystem: Environmental > Aquatic > Marine > Intertidal... | reverse complement strand
ACCATTTCAGGATTAACCATATCCCATGCTACACTACCCATAGCAATAAGATAAGGATTGTATATAAAGCGTGTATTAGGAACAAGATCAATAAACTGCTTACGTGTTGTACCTGGCAATACTGTACTAATAAGCACAAGCAATTGATCTTGTGTCATATGCTTGTTTGCTTCTGCTAATACATCCTTTACAATATCGTAATTAAAATCTTTTGGGTCTAAGTGCGCTGTAGGTGCCCGGCCGTCATAGTCTGGATCATGCGGAGTAGGTACTGCAACAAATACAATATCTCTGCCTTGGACTGCGCCTTTGATACTTGGATACATTGTTACTTGATGACTAGTACGTTTTGCAACATCGTATCCTGTAACGTTATGACCTTTACTTGCTATTGCTTCTGCACACGGCATTCCTAATTTGCCGACTCCTATAAATCCTATTTTCATTTTTCACCTATTAATAATAATTTGCTTGAGAACTCGGAGTAAGATGTTGCCATTTTAATCCGTGCATATGTTGTTCTAACTTAGACCAGTCATCTATTTTTTTAAAATCTTTATCTGTTACACTCTTAATTACTTCTTCCTGTTCTCTTTCAGCAGCAATAATGGTACTTGATGATAAACTATAACCTAACTCTTTTGAAATACGAATTGCATGTTTTAAGTGCTGAAGTATATCAGGATGACTATCCCATATTGTATTGTTAAATTGAGAATTTCCATAAGATTCAAATACATGTTTTTCTGGCATATTTTCTAAATAGTGACTAAATTGATTAAAATCATAAACAACTTCTCTGCCTTCTGAGTTGTCTTGATAATCTATCATATAACTTTGATAATTTATGTTAAACATCTTATTTGAAGAAATAATAGCTGTACAATTTTTTACAATATCGTTAGTTGGACTCCAATACTTTTTAATAAATTTATTACCGAAGCTGCTATTGTTAAACACATTACCGCCGCAATTCCAATAGGGAGAATTACCTTCTATCCTATCTTCTCTATGAAAGCTACTCCAATTTACTAAAATTAAATCTCTATCGGTAAATTTGTTGCGCAAATCACATTCTAACATACGATGTGCAATTGAAATATTGCCAGTCCCAGCTAACCCCCAGTTTTGATAAGGTATACTTAAATCGTAGGCAATGATATCTGCCCAGGTTGGCCATACAAATTGCGTATAACTACACCCAAATGTAAACAGTCTTTCATATTTCATTGAAGTCGTTCCATAACATATTTTGCCAAATCCTCGTGTCCTAACATACTAAGATGTCCGTTATCATTTTTTAAATGATATTTTTCAATTGTTAGTTTATTATAATGTATATAATTATCTCTGTAAAAATCAATAAACGGTATATTATCAATTGCATAGCTACCTACTTTTAAAAAATATAAGTTTTTTATACCATATTCTTTTGCTAAACATTGAAACATCATATGATTATTAATAAACTTTTCTGTTTCAAATTCAGTACTAATAAACTTTTCATACGTTTTCATTAATTTGTTTTCTAAGCCAGTGTGCCATGTGTATGCCCCGCTTTTAAAGCGTAATATATTTCCGTCATAGCACAGATCTCGTTTCCAGTCATCCTGAATTATAGGTGACCAAAATTCATTTCGTTCTACTGTTGTATATTGTACTATTATTGTGTCTTCTGGAGTTATTTTGCCGGCAAGTATGTAATTAGTTAACACTCTCCACATTCGATAGTTTGATCCACATCCTGCTGCTTCGTGTATATAATCGCAATCTAAACTCTTAGATAATATCTTCCCCCAAACATTATCAACTTGAGTATAATCACTAACTGAACATCCTGCTACTATTAATTTAGTCATTTAACTCTCTATAAATTTATTTAATACTGGGATTAATTGCGAACAAAAAGTTCTTGCCACAGGACGGTTAACTAATTGAAAATTATGCAGCAGGGAAGGAGTCATTTCTTTTAACATTTCTGCCCATCTTGTATTTGGAATAGCTTGTAGTCTATCAAATTCTTTAAGTACTAATCGAAGGCGCTTTATATCATCTTCCTCGTCATCGTAACTATGATCAATCCATTCTTCAAAAATATCATAACCGTAATTTTTTAAATTTTTAACATTATCTTTTGGTCCAAATTGTATAAAAGGCTGCATCATTGCAAACGGTTTTAATGATTTTTCTGTTATAAAAGGAAATCTTGATGTATCAGGTGTAGTTTCTGTGACAAATTGAAAATAAGAATTTAATCCGTGTTCCCAACCTATAGTTTCAGCTTGGTTTTGTTGAAGATCTACATTGTGTTCTGCTATGTGAGGATAAATGTCCTCACCGTCTATAAGTTCTTCTATTTGATTTGCAAGCTCAGGAAACTCGTTAATATAATGCCAACGAGGCCCATTCGGAAAAGTTCCTAAACTATAAAGACATGCTGAGTTATAATTTTGTTTTTTAATATGTGCTACAATTACTGTTCTGTGTTGTCTAGGCAACCTGTTATAACACAATGACTTATATTTAAGAATAGACAAATTATTAATACTGGTTAATTTTGCATTTCCATAATTGTAAAGTTGAGACGTTTGATTTTCTAACTGTAAAAATCTATGCAATTTATATCCTGTAACAATATTATATCCGTTCTGTTTAGCATAATCTCTAGTTACTTTACCAATTGTTCCTTGCGTTTCGGCTCCTGTTATAAGTGTGATATTTTCTGGCGTTGTCTTAAGTGATTTACACAATTCAGGAAAATTAATTCCCATAGAGTCGTCGAGTTGATTACATTCTGTGCTCCAGTCAATAATCCAATGCACTAATCCTTTTTTACTATCTCTACTTACACGCTTTGGTACTGGAAATGATTGTTCGCCATCGCGAGAAAACGTATACAAATATTTAAATTTTTCATCAACGAAATGTTCGTAATATGAAAGATACACAACATATTTTGTACCTGGCTTGATTTTCTCTAATAGAGAAAAATTAAACATGGGCCTATATTGATTACTTATTTTGTTTGCCCACTCGTTTACAAAAATTTCACTATATTTTCTATACGGGAATATGCCCATTACAGGTCGGTCTGATTTGTAAGTTACTAATATATTAAACATTTTTCCACTCATGATATGCACTATCCATTTCAGGAAATGTCTTGAGAAAATCTGTACCACGACGTTTATCATGTTCATCTACAAATGCAACAAAATCTGATCTATTTTGTATTAGTGTTGCTTCGTCTACTACATCTTCATTTATTATTTCTAATAATCTTTTAAATTTAGAGCCTTCCCATTCGTAAAATCCCATATTTTCTTTACCACGAATTTGACTATTTTCTAAATTAGAATATATAAAATCTAAACACGGCTTTAGGTATTGTTCTTTCCACTCAGGTTTTGCAATAAACATTGCCTGGTGTTTTGGCCATCTTAAATAAGGAGTATCTAAAATTATAGGAATTGCCTTTCCTGCGCCGCCAAACTCTAATTTAAGTTCTAATAAATCTTTTAGTAGTTTATCAAAAGTAAACACACTTAACACATTAAACGTAGCCATATTAGTAAAAGTACAGTTAGGAACTTCCTCTAAAACTCTACGTATATTGCTCATCCATTTTTCATAATTAAATCCAAAACGTATATATTCTGCTTGAGCTCCAAATGCTTCTGCACTTGTAAATATTTTAAGTTTTTTAACTTTACCTTCGCTGCCAATAATTTTCATCTTTTCGATAAATTTTTCAAATACTGCATCAGGCACACACATATTACTGTTAACAGAAAATTCTAGATCTGGTCTGGGATTTTCAATTAAGTCGTCAAGTACACGGAATGTATCTTTAGATAACAGTGGTTCGCCGCCTGTAATTCTAAAGTGTTTTAGATCGTTACGTAGATCGGGCCACCATTTCCAAAATGCTTCTACATAAGGATTATGATCCTTATTAGGTATAGGAACAGACCCTTGACTTATTAACCAAGACGTATCATTAAATTGAGTTGATGTCGGATAAGGACCGTGTTGATTAATTTCTTCCATCCACTTAGAACTTACTTGCGGTGAGCAATAACTACACTTAAAGTTACATACACTACTAAAACTAACTTCAAGATAGCTTGGATTAACATTTTCGTTCCAATGCGTATTTGCAAGCTCTTTGTGATGTTCTCTTGCCCATGGTTCAAAGGACTTATACGACCGATCGCTTAATTGATTGTTATCTTCAACTCTCCAACAATAATCGCACTCTTCAGGACGTTCGCCTGCAAGCATTTTTTTACGTTGTTGTTTTTTAAATTTAGTGTTGTGTAAAGCACTAGGATCTTCTGCAATTTCTTCAAGTGGTATTTTATGAGGAACCGGATGGTGACAACTATGCGTAAAGCCGTTATGTAAATGAAGTGTAACTTGTTTCCATTTAGCAGTACAAAAAGTACAGCTGATAGGATCTAACTGTTCTTCTTTAAACTTTTTAATAATTTCCATTATGCATCCTTTAATTCTTCAATAAATCGTTGATGATCTGTTCTTGAAGGATGTTGATAAACTGCTTTAAAGAACTTGCTTTGCTGTGCATCAAGTGGCTGTTCTGCAATAGGTATATCTAATTCATTAATTAACTTAATACCATATTCTTCTATTTCAAGATCAACGTCTTCAATTGATTCGAAAGACACTTTCCACAAATCATTTAGATACTCAAAGTCTCTTACTTGTACATAATCCCAGTCTGTACACATTGTCATATACAGCCCTGCTCGTGTGCCAAGAATAGCCCAGTCGCCGTTTTCTACATCTTTGCCTACCATACTCCAAATATACAACCAATGTAAGCAACGCCAGTGATTGTTTTTTAGCTCGTCTTTGCTAATTCTTACGCCACGATCTGTAGCAAGTTTAACACCTTCTCTAAATCCTGCTCTCCATGCCTGGCCAGGTGTTTCGTTATTGTACACATCAGAGTAGCAACTATTCATCTGAATATACTGTGCATCCCAGCAGAAGTCTACTTGCGCATGTGCATTGTTAGGATCGGCGTTTTCATGTGTTTTCATTTTCAACACATAGTCTTTAGGCCAACACTTTAGGCCGCCATTGCCGTACATTAGTCCATTGATCTCATTACGTCCGCACCAACTGATTACAGTGTTCTTTAAATCTGCATGTTCATCGAAGTCAATTTCTTGATTTAAAAAATCTTCACGTATGCGGTTGTCACCATCTACTGTAATAAAGCGATCTGTTTCGCTTAATCTTGCACAGGCTTTGTGTGCAGCATCTGAACCTTCAACTCCATGTACACGTTTAGCCCATGGTACCTTTTTACACAAATCTGCGTAATTTTTTTCTGCATTAGGTTCGTCGTAACTTAGATAGATGATATCGTAATCAATTGGTTTAAATTTTGCCATTATATAATCTCGTGTGCATAGTTCTCAAAATATTTTGCTGTATATATACTTACATTATTAGGATCAAGTTCTTGCTCAAACTTGAATGGAATTATTGATTGAGATTCGTTAATTATATCACCTATATTAAATTCTAAACTTCTATAAAGTATATTTGGATCATACTTTGCAGTAACACTGAAATAAAGTGTTTCGTTAGGATTGTATCCGCTCATACGTAAAAATTTCTTAGTATGAGGGTTAATTGTAATGTCCCAGACATTATTCTCAGTATCTTGTCTTATGACAATGTCATTTTCTAAATTAACATTACAATCTGCTAAGTCAAATACAAATATATTATTATATTTTAAAATTAAATCTCCGACAGCTACTGAGTCGGTTATTTTTAATGCTTTATTTTTATCTCGATATAATTTTACATTTTCAACAATAAGTTCTGCATTATCTGTAGTAAATTTAGTATTTGTAGGTTGATCTGTTAATAGCTTGTAAACAGTATCATTTATCCAAACATGCTGGCCTGCGAGATGCGGTAATTCATCATACCATACATCAATATGTAATCCAACATATTCTGGACGCAATTCAATAATTTTTGTGTAATCTTCTACAAAACCATTTTTATTAGTGCGGTTGACTATAGGCAATTGATAACATAGTGTTGCTGCTGTATTATGACTATCGTCATATGCAACTTCTTTTAAACGTATTTGTTTTAAACTAACATCGTATGTTATAATAAACTCTTCTGTTCTACGTTCGCCAGTAAGTATTGGTTCTACTTCCTTAGTAGGAATTTCAATTATCTCAAATCCTTTTTCAGGTATATTATTTGAACTAACTTTGTAAATTTTACCAGTTTCTTTGCTATAGTACACATATGATTGTGTACTTGCCGGACCTGTACTAAGTCGCTTTATTAACGATTGTAAATCAGACATCTAATAAATTCCTGTATCTTTCTAAAGCTGGAGAATTTTGTACAAAATCATTTTCAGTATAATGTAATATTCCAGTTTGTGCGTAATTTCCGATTTTTAAAGCGCCTTCTTTAGAAATATAAACACCAATTTGATTTTGCCAACTTGATTGTACGTCTGTCCAACTTTGACAATAAGATTTCATATGTGTAAAACTCGGAAATTTAGCAATTTTATTTGTTACAGATGATTCGCAGTCTAATATTTTAGTAACAATTGCTGCACATACATCAATACTTACATGCTTTGGGCGAGATGCTCCATCTAAATGTTGTTCATAAAATGTTTCCCAGTTATTAACCACTAGATCTAACCAAGTATAAAAATTTTGTGCAAATTCACACTTTTTAAAGTAGTGTAACCCACTAAACAAATTAGGTAATTTATTGTCTATAAATGTTTTTCTATAATAACTAGTATCTGCATATTGGCCTCTATAATTTAATACATTGCTTGTAAAAAACATTTCGTAATTAGACAAAAACTTCCACCATGTGTCAATGTTTTGTAGAACTAGCATATCAGTGTCCATTACAATTGTTTCATCATACGGACTTGCATGATATAATTTCCACCTATTTTCAACTTTCCATTCACTAGTTTTTGCAGAGTCAGTAAAAGGTATTGGAATAATTTGATCAAATAAGTTTACGTATTCGTTAGGTACAATGTCATTTGTAACTACACTAATATTAGTATCGTTATGTAATTTTACACTCATTGCCAACAAACATGCTTGTTCAACATAATTGTCAGTTTTGTTATTTTGTGCAAGAACTATAATACCTTTAGTCACGTGCAAACTCCTCATCAATTATTCTATTAAGACTAATTTTATTCATTACATGAATACTCTGATTTGAAGTTTTGATTGCTGTGTATTCGCCTAAGTAATCTTTTTTTTCTACTAAAAACATCATATCATCGTCAATTAATTCCCATAATACATCTTTATCAATAGTATACATCATTTTACCTGGCAATTGTTGTACAACATCACCTGTTTGAAATCCATTCATTATGTGAATTGCAATACTAAAAGCAAAATCATTTCTAAATAAATTAGATGTTATTTGATAAACTCTTCTATAATGATTCCATTCTTCTTCTATGTGTTTTATAAGATCGAAAAATATTTTATTAGTTGCTGTTTTTCTAAAAAATACAACAGTTGCCCAGTAAAATTCTACACTCGTATTGCTTATATTTTTAAATTCATCTTCGTCTCTAACCTTTGCAATGTCATCTGATTTTTTATATAACATGAGATCAGAATTAGATTCAAAACAAGATTTTAACAAGTCATTTGACACAATATAGTCTGTATCCATTAATAATGTTTCATCATATGGACTAAGATCATATACATTTGCTCTATTACTGTTTTTGAAACTGGCAGACTTCTTTGAAAGACTGCCATCGAAGAAATACCTTGGATTAATATTATCAGCATAATCTAGGGGAATAATTTTATCAAAATCCTGTGTTCCAAACGTATCGATTAAATAGTCCTTACTATCAGTAGCTATAGTAACTGGTACACCTAAATGACGTTTAATTCTCCTTGCGAGAAATACAGCTTGTTTTACATAATCAATAAATCCATTATTTTTTGCAATTAAAAATACACCTTTACTCATAATTGACCAGTTTTTCTATACTTCTATTCTTTTTTAAATTATCATATGATGTATAATAAGAATTTGATGCACTTGTATATTTGTTTATAATTTCGCTATAAAATTCTGAAAGGTCTTCAATCATACAGGGAATATTATTATCATCAGTAATAACAACTTCGTCTTGATCTGCTGATACCATTGCACTAACAAACGTAATCAATTCACGAGTGAGTGTAAACTGCGAGCCATTATAAAAGTGTATTAATTCTTCTTGGTATTTTTCTGCTAACAATCGTTTTTGATTGTTCAGTGTTAGCATGTAGTTAGAAAAGTCAAGTGCTTTTTCTAAACGTTCATCCATAGTTAAACTCCTAGTTTATTATTACTAGTATATATTAAATTTAGATGCTTGTCAAGTAGAGATTGGTTATAGCTTACGCTGATGATCTTTAAATTTATTTCCTCGGGTATCTTCGCCTCGCCAATATCGTTTTCCGATACCGTGTGGTCGTTGTGTATCTATACCCGAGCGTTCATGTCCTGCATGATCCATTTCGTCTTGTTCTAATTTTATAGTATTACTATCAAAATAGTTTTCAGCCAAATCAATTTCAAAATTATCTACAAAATATCTCGGAATGGGAATAATAGCACTAAGGTAATCACCTTTTTTTACACTCACTTCGACATTTGGAGTAGTAATTTTAAGGTTGAATGTAAAATCTCTTCGTAAATTATCAGTTTCTACTACTGCAAACATATTAGATAAATTAGGTATAAAGTAATTAGGAGGATCTAATACCATAAGATTAATGTTAGGAGGAGTTCTAAATGTAAATGTATTCTGTACAGTAATTAAACCTGTACCAAAATGACTACTAATGGTTTGTTTAGATTCAGAATTTACCTTTACTATTGTATCATTGGGAGTTGGACCGCCGTTCCACACTGCTGTAAAATCTGCTGTACTTTTAATAGCAAATCCATACTGATTTCCTATTGTAATCGGTAAACAATGAACTACATGTTGACTAACCCAATCCCTAGTTTTGTTACCTTTAAGAGGTTCTACAACTTCTAAATAATCGTCTTTTTGATTATCACGAAACGGTATTATCAGTATTTTATTATCAGGGACATTATTTGATTTAGAATTAATCATTTTTTGTTAAAAACATTACAATAGTATACCGCTCTCCGTCGGTTACTTCTGTCACTCCGTGTAAGTATTCTGCTGTGCCCTTAAATTGAATTAATGTACCAGGTTTAGTTTCAGGCATTAGATTTTGATTAGGGAAAAAAATTTGGCCTCCTGTGTAGTTAGAATTTAGGTACACTAATGCACTATAGTGCCTGTTAGGATAGGGGTGCGGAGAACCATCTAAATGTTCGCAATCTGCATGTGGCGGATCTAATTTGTCACCTTTCCTCCATCTCACAAGTTGACAGGTTTCGATCGAAACTAATACATTTTCAGTGTGTTCAACAACTATCTTTACATCGTTTGCTATTTTTGATATAATGTTTTTTATATTTTTATCTGTTATTGTATTTAGATGTATAAACTTTTCAGACCAACTATCTTCTGTAATTACCCAATCAGAAGTAGTTTGTGCATATCTAATTAAGTGTTGAATACAACTGGGTTCTAAAAAATTATTATCTGTATAAATTCCTGTCATATAGTATGTATTATAAAATACAACAGGAACTGTTAATTATGATTACCCTACAGTAAAGGATACAAAATCACTGCCTGCGCCAGATTGTGTAACACCGGCTAGGTAATCGCCTGCTGGCAAGAATGCATCTAAGAAAGAGTTGCCGCCGGCATCTGTAACTGCTGATCCGCCGCCACCAGGGGAGAATGACCAGCTATAAGCTGTATTCGGTATGCCACCTGAAACATCTGCTGTAACATACGATGTCGAACCGTTATATGCACCCACTGTAATACTTAACGAAATCGAATATGACGGTGGTGGAGGTGGGGGTGGCACCGGTGGTGGAGGTGGAGGTGGAGGTGGCACCGGGGGCGGTG
>Ga0209136_1002904_pt1 | contig 10103 bp, 12 predicted proteins | sample SaaInl0LU_22_DNA_FD_184640 | JGI IMG/M metagenome (GOLD analysis project Ga0209136, IMG submission 184640) | Marine microbial communities from expanding oxygen minimum zones in the Saanich Inlet - ESP_90LU_22_DNA (SPAdes) (version 2) | ecosystem: Environmental > Aquatic > Marine > Intertidal... | reverse complement strand
ATGAATTCACAATTATTTTTAAGTATTGATTTGCTAATAAAATATCGAAAAGTAAAGCTTTGTCGTTATTGGAGACGATAAGTCGTATTTTATTGAATTTTTTTTAAAAAATATTTTTCGAGTTACATTTAAAAAAAAGAGCAATTAGGTTGCAATAAACCTAAAATTAAGATTCAAACGCTATGATTCTGATAAAATAGGTAACTAAAACTTATTGATATGAAATTTATTAATGTTAAATAAATAAAAAAATACTATGCATGCATAGTATTTTTTTAAAAAAAGCTGTAATTTCGTATTTAAATATAAAAGAAGTTTAAATCCATGAAAATCCTAGTGTGTATTAGCCATGTTCCAGATACAACATCTAAAATTAATTTTTTAGAAGACCATACCAAATTCAATACCAACGGAGTTCAATTTGTGATCAACCCATATGACGAGTTTTGCTTGACCAGGGCAATGTGGTTTAAAGAAAAACAGGGAGCAACGGTAACTGTGATTAGCGTTGGAGGTGCAGAAACAGAGCCAACTTTAAGAAAGGCCTTAGCTATTGGTGCAGATAATGCAATTCGAGTTGATGCAACAGCGACAGATGCTTTTCAGGTGGCAAAAGAATTGGCAGTTATAGTAAAAAATAATCATTACGATCTAATCTTAGCAGGTAAAGAATCTGCTGATTACAATGGGCAAATGGTTCCAGGCATGTTAGCTGGTTTGATAGATTATGGTTTTGTAAATGCCTGCGTTTCTTTGGAGGTAGAAGGTGCAAATGTTACAGCAGTAAGAGAAATTGATGGAGGAAATGAGACGTTATCAGGAACATTACCTTTAGTTATTGGTGGTCAAAAGGGGATCGTAGAAGAAAAAGATTTAAAAATTCCAAACATGAGGGGTATTATGATGGCTCGAAAAAAACCATTACAAGTTTTCGATTCTGCTAACGAAGCTGTCACAACTTCAATTGTTTCTTACGAAAAACCCGCGCCAAAAGGAGCGGTTAAATTAGTAGATTCTGTAGACGAGTTGATTAATTTATTGCACAATGAAGCCAAAGTAATTTAGTACAAAACAACAATGTATTTGTCTAAATAGTAGGGTTTTTATGCGTGCAAACCAAAAAATAAAATAAGTAAAAATAACAGTCTTTTTTTCGTCTAACGGCTAAAAATTAACGACAAAAAATTAAATAAGAATATGTCAGTCTTAGTATATGCATCTTCTCAAGAAGGAAAATTTAAAAAAACAGCTTTCGAAGTTGTTTCTTATGGAAAAAAAGTAGCAGAACAATTAGGCGTTGATCTTCTTGTACTAAGTATAAATACATCAGATGTGTCAGAATTATATAAGTATGGTGCAAAAAAAGTAATTTCTATTTCTACTGAATATTTAAAAATATTTAACGCAAAAAAATATGCAGCAGCTGTTGCAGAAATTGCAAAAGCAGAAAAAGCGAATGTTGTAGTTTTAGATAGTAGTTCTGATAGCATTTATTTTGCTCCACTTTTAGCCGTAAACTTAGATGCAGGCTATGCTTCTAATGTGTTAGATTTACCATCTTCAATAGCACCATTTACTGTAAAAAGGAAAGCGTTTTCAAACAAAGCGTTTTCAAACACAGAAATCTTAACCGATGTTAAAATTATTGGCTTGGCTAAAAACTCTTATGGTATTCACGAAAGAGAAGGCGAGGGAATAGTTGAAGAAAAAGAAGTAAAAAATATTACCTCTACAGTTGTATCAGAGAAAGTTGAAAAAGCAGTAGGAAAAGTTACTATTGCAGATGCAGAAATTGTAGTTTCTGCAGGTAGGGGGTTAAAAGGACCAGAGAACTGGAGTTTGGTAGAAGATTTAGCAACAGTTTTGGGTGCAGCTACAGCTTGTTCTAAACCAGTTTCAGATTTAGGTTGGAGACCTCACGGAGAGCATGTTGGGCAGACAGGAAAACCAGTAGCCTCTAATTTATATATCGCTATCGGTATTTCAGGAGCTATCCAGCACTTAGCTGGTATAAATGCATCTAAAGTTAAAGTAGTTATTAACACAGATCCAGAAGCACCTTTTTTTAAAGCTGCTGATTACGGTATTGTTGGTGATGCCTTTAAAGTTGTACCACAATTAATCGAAAAATTAAAAACGTTTAAACAAGCTTAATAGAGATTAAGTTGTCTTCTATTTCATGTTTTAGAGATTCTAAAATAAAACTTCGTTATTGTCTTATACTAACGGAGTTTTTATTTGTAGTGTCTAAAATAGTTTTTATTGGGCTTACGTCACTCGCTTTTGAACCCCAAATTTATTTTGATTAAAAAAGACTTTGAACAAGGGCTCAATGCTTACCTCAAAATAGCTTTTTGTTTTTTGAAGTATTTTCAATAAAAACCCAACTACACTTTAAAATTTTAGTACATTGCCATAAAAAATAAAGAAAATACTAGAGCAAATCAAGCCTTTGTTAATTTTAATACCAATGCATAAAATGCCCTATTGAGGTTTTCTTTAAAAAATCTTCCATTCAAAAAAATAGATTTTTTCACTAATAAATTTATGAGTTTACTACAATTAAACATTAAAGGAATATCTTACAGTCAAACTCAAACGGGTGCCTATGCACTAGTGTTAAACGAAATAGGGGGCAAAAGAACACTACCAATTATTATTGGTGCTTCTGAAGCACAATCTATAGCGATAGCACTAGAAAAAGAAATTCGCCCTCCAAGACCCTTAACACACGATCTCTTTAAGACTTTTTCAAAACGTTTTGATATCGGTGTAAAAGAAGTCATCATACATAAACTTGTAGATGGCGTGTTTTTTTCTAGTTTAGTTTGTGTAAAAGATGGTCTAGAAGAAATTATTGATACAAGAACATCTGATGCTATTGCAATAGCAGTTCGTTTTAAAGCGCCTATTTTCACCTATGAAAATATTTTAGATAAAGCCGGTGTATTTTTAAAAGCTGAGGAAGAAATAGCTTTTACAGAGACTGAAACAGACGAAGAAGGCAATGATGAAGAAATTATGGAAGAGGCTCCAATTGGTGCTAATGAGTTTTCTTTACAAAGTATTAAAGAGCTAAGTGAACATTTAGAAAAAGCAGTTAATGAAGAAAATTATGAACTTGCTGCAAAAATTAGAGATGAAATTAGTAAGCGGACATAGTTTCAATGTTGTATAAAAAATGTTGCTAATGCTACATACTTAATTTTAATAAATCAATTTCTATAGTAACCACTCCATGTTGTGTAGTTTTGCAAATTTTGCATCTATTGGTATTAAAATAGGAGGTATTGGTTTTTTAACTCCAGGTCAACGTAAAACATTATCAGAATTTGTTGTAAAAGCATTAATTGGAGGAACTATTGCTTCACCTTTGTCTGCAACGTTTGCAGGAATGATTATTGGTTAGCACTTTGCTTCTTATTAATTATAGTTGATAACTTTTACATAATATTTATAAAAGCTTTGGAGAATACTCAAAGCTTTTTTTATTTTTAATTTTCGTTTACGCAGTTAGATACTCCATTAATTACACAAAAATAAATGAAACAATACCACGATTTAGTAAAGCACGTTTTAAAAAACGGAAATGAAAAAGGCGACAGAACAGGAACTGGAACAAAAAGTGTTTTTGGGTACCAAATGCGTTTTGATTTAAGTGAGGGTTTTCCTATGGTAACTACAAAGAAATTGCACTTAAAAAGTATTATTTACGAATTGCTTTGGTTTATAAAAGGAGACACCAATATTAACTATTTACAAGAAAATGGTGTACGTATTTGGAATGAATGGGCAGATGAAAATGGTAATTTAGGACCCGTCTATGGACATCAATGGCGAAATTGGAATAGTGATGAAATTGATCAATTAAAGGATGTAATAGATACATTAAAAAATAATCCAAATTCTAGAAGAATGTTAGTTTCTGCTTGGAACCCGTCAGTGTTACCAAACACTTCTATTTCTTTTTCAGAAAATGTAGCTTATGGAAAAGCTGCTTTACCACCTTGTCATGCATTTTTTCAATTCTATGTGGCAGATGGTAAGCTATCATGCCAACTTTACCAAAGAAGTGCAGATATTTTTTTAGGTGTTCCCTTTAATATTGCGTCTTACGCTTTATTTACAATGATGATTGCTCAAGTGTGTGGTTATGAAGCAGGTGAATTTATTCACACTTTTGGAGATGCTCATATCTATAACAACCATCAAGAACAATTGGAATTACAGTTGTCTAGAGACATTAAACCATTACCTACTATGAAGATAAATCCTTCGATAAAAAATATTGAAGATTTTACTTTTAAAGACTTTACTTTAGAAAATTACAATCCCCATCCTCATATAAGAGGAAAAGTAGCTATTTAAAAGCTAAGATTTGTAAAGAAAAATAAAATTTTTTACTGTTAATAACAGTAAAAACAATGAAAAACATCAAGTAACAATACAATTATATTATTTTTATTAAAATTTTTTTATGATTACAATTATTGCTGCAATTGCTGAAAACAGTGCTTTAGGTAAAAACAATGACTTGATTTGGTATTTACCTTCAGATTTACAGCGTTTTAAAAAAGTAACAACAGGTTTCCCAATTATAATGGGAAGAAAAACTTTTGAATCTATTGGAAAACCGTTACCCAATAGAACTACCGTTATTGTAACTAGAAATAAAGGGTATACTCAGAAAAATTGCTTGATTGCAAATTCTCTAGAAGATGCAGTTAAACTCGTAGCAGATGCCGAACATATTTTTATTATCGGTGGAGCACAAATTTATAAAGAAGCCATGGAAAAACAATTGGCAGATCAATTAGACATTACTTTAGTTCATGATACGTTTGAAGCAGATGTGTTTTTTCCTGAAATTAATGGTGAAATTTGGCAAGAAATTTCAAAAGAAAAATTTGAGAAAGACGAAAAGAATAAATATGACTATAGTTTTGTTTCGTATAAAAAAATTACACGTTAATTTACGTTGCGTGACCAAAAACAATACTTAAGCTCATATTAAATCTCTATTTGAAAACAAAAAAGTAATCAAATAGTTTTTAGTTTGTCGTACAATTATAACCTATGTTTTGCTGCTAGTCTATGGTGTTTTTTTAATACCAGTTTTAAATCGTAAAGGCTGATTAATTTCTAGTTGCTATGGTAGCTAATCAAACAATATTTTATCTTATATAGCTAATTTTGAGAGGCAATGCTTTAGGTTATGCAGCTCCATATACTAAGTAAGTTAAAAGCCAGGTAGTATTAATTACTTTAAATTAGTGTTTCCAATAACTACAGTACATGTTTTTCTGTAGTCATACTTAAGCGAACTATAGATCTAAATTGAGGTAAAAAATGTAGCTTATCTTAACTAGTTACTAAAATTTTAAAAACAAGGTATACTACAATGATAAATCCACCATAAATTGCTACTTTTCTGGCAGCACCTTTGTAGTATATTGTATGGTTTTTTTTATCTTTTCTATAGCTATATACCATTAACATAATAAAAGCAATCACAAAAAAGATGATAAAAATAATTCGTCCTGTTGAAAAAAAACTGTTTAAAAACATAGCTGCCTAGATTAAAATATCTTTATAGATTGTATATTGCTGTACGTAAGATATAAAATAATAAAAAACAAAATTACAAAAAACAACTTACATTAATTTAATATTTAATTCTTAAAAAATGAAGAGTAAACTAGCCGCTGTAACAGAATTTCATACTGCGTTTCAATTAAATATGAACGATAAGCCAATTGCAGATATTGGAAAGCGTAATACGTTACGTTTTAACTTAATGAAAGAAGAAAATGAAGAGTATTTAGATGCAGCAAATAACAATGATTTGGTAGAAGTTGCAGATGCATTAGGAGACATGTTATATATTTTATGCGGCACTATTATAGAGCATGGAATGCAAGAAAAAATAGAAGAGGTATTTTATGAAATACAACGTTCTAACATGAGTAAATTAGATGAAGATGGTCAGCCAATTTACAGAGAAGATGGTAAGGTATTAAAAGGTCCAAACTACTTTAAACCAGATATAGGTAGTATTTTAAATAAATAAAATCTAAATTATTTTAGTCAAAAAAAAAGCATCAAGAAATTGATGCTTTTTAAATATAAAGTTTTGTTATTCTTAAAGAGTTACTCTCCAACCGTAAGGGTCCTCAGATTTGTTAGTTTGAATATCTGTGATTGTTTTCTTTAGAGTGTTTGCAAAAGAATTTTCAATTTCTGGTAAATCGTAATCTTTTTCTTTGTAGCCAAAACCAGCAATTGGTGAAATTACAGCAGCGGTTCCTGCTCCAAACATTTCTTTTAAATCGCCACTTTGTGCAGCAGCAATTACCTCAGAAACTGTAATTTTTCTTACTTCAATATCAATATTTAAATCTTCAGCAATTTGAATGATGCTTCTACGAGTAATTCCATCTAAAATTCTATCATTAGTTGGACTTGTAATTAAAGTGTCCTTAATTCTGATAAAAATATTCATTGCACCAGCTTCTTCAATATATTCATGAGCATTATCATCAGTCCAAATTACTTGGTTGTAACCATTATCTGTAGCTAATTTAGTTGGATAAAATTGAGCTGCATAATTTCCACCTGCCTTTGCAAATCCAACACCACCATTTGCAGCTCTAGCATATTTTTCTTCAATTAATACTTTTATCTTTCCAGAAAAATAAGCGCCAGAAGGAGCAGTACAAATCATAAACTTATACTCGTCTGCGGGCGAAGCATGAAAACCTACGCCAGAGGCAAGCATAAAGGGTCTAATATATAGAGAGCTTCCTTCGTTTTTAGGAATCCAAGCGTTGTCAACCCGCAATAATTCTTTTAAACCTCCCATAAAGATTTCCTCAGGAATCTCAGGAATTACCAATCTTGCAGCTGATTTATTTAAACGTTTGTGGTTTTCTAACGGTCTAAATAATAATGTGTTATCGTTAGCGTCTTTGTAGGCTTTCATACCTTCAAAGATAGATTGTCCGTAATGAAAAATTTTAGCAGCAGGATCTAAAACAATTGGTGCGTATGGAGTAATAATTGGTGTTTGCCATATTCCGTTTTTAAAATCACATACTAGCATATGATCTGAATAAACGCTTCCAAATGGTAAATTATCAAAATCTACACTATCAATTTTAGAATTTTCTGTTTGCTGGATGTCTATGTTAAATTTCATAGGTTTTTCATTTATCGGATAAGCAAATGTACATAAATTATTTATCTGAAAACAACAGAAATAAAGAGTTTTGCCTATTAAATTTGTACTTTTGAAAAAGTGTTGAAAATACGAGGTCAAAAGAAAATATTTTTTGTTTTAGTGGGTTTTTTTTCTAATCTTAGTCGTTGTAATTTTAAGAGGAAAGGAGATGCATCTTTAAAAGAAAAAATACTGAGTTATTTTGTTTTAAGCAACACAATAAAAGCATAAAAAGATGTATTTCAAATGAATTCTTTTTAAAATTCACTTACTAAAAGATTAGACATATTATATTGGGATAGCATTCACCAATAGCAATAGATTTTTCTACTAGAAAAGGATAAAAAATAGTACAATAATCAAATATTTAGAACTCTAACACGCTAAATATATATTAAACAATTTCTCCATAACTCTAGTGATTCAAACAAAAAAATGAAAAGAGAACTTTTAATTACTTCAGATGGTTCTACAACCATCCATCTACCAGACTGGAATGAGCAATATCACTCTAAGCATGGAGCAATTCAGGAAGCACAACACGTATTTATAAAAAATGGACTACATCATTTTTGTAAAAGAAAAGAACATAAACATGCTAAAATTTCAATTTTAGAAATTGGTTTTGGAACAGGTTTAAATGCATTTGTTACTTTTTTGGAAGCTCAGAAGAGCGATTTAGAAATAGATTATGTTGGGGTAGAGGCCTACCCAGTTAGTAGATCAGAAACCGAAAATTTAAATTACATTTCTGTATTGAATGCGGCTTCTTTTGCTAAAGAATTTACAGAAATGCATACATCTACCTGGGAGGAAAAAGTTTGTATTTCAGAAAAATTTCAATTGATAAAGCGAAAGCAGTTTTTTGAAGATATTACAGACAAAAACACATTCAATCTTATTTATTTTGATGCATTTGGAGCAAGAAATCAACCTGAACTCTGGACAGAAACAATTTTTGAAAAGATGTTTTTTGCGTTAAAGAAAAACGGAGTTTTGGTTACCTATTCAGCTAAAGGGAGTGTAAGAAGAGCATTACAGACTGTAGGTTTTACTGTAGAACGTTTAAACGGACCTCCTGGAAAAAGAGAAATGTTAAGAGCAACCAAATAAAGTTTTTATTTTAATAGCGTTCATCTTTAATAGCAACAATTTTTTATCTTCTTTCAAATAAATTTTTATGCAGTTCAAAAGAAAATTCGGAAAACAAAAACAAAAGAATCCAAAAAAAGGCTTGTTTTTATTTTTTTTATTAATGTTAGCTTTATTTTTTTTGTACAAAGCAGATGACCTAATACAACTTTTTTTCTAGGTTTTAAATGTTCTTCCTTTCCATGTGTATTTGGTAAAAATAGAAAGTATTACAATTGCTACAGAAAAAAAAGGATACAATACACTCGACAAAATATAATATTGCCAGGATTTTTGTGGTTTGGAAAAAAAATTAAGAGCAGGTATTAGTAGTAGTAAATCAATACTGATTTTCAATACAAGAAAAGTTGTTTTTTGTAAAATATTTCCAAAAAAACAAAGGTCCAATACCAAACAAAAGTTTGTAATAAAAATAATTAGACCAATTACTTTTGTTGTTGCTAATGAAATATTTCCTGTTTTTGATGCCCAACGTATGCGTTGTTGTATTAATTTTTTCCAGCTGTCCATAGGAAAAGTAGTAACTAAAGCCTCTTTACTTTTTAAATATTGCACAGCATTTTTATTGTACTGTAAAAACTTTTCAAAAAGAAAAATATCATCTCCGCTAGCAATAGAAGTATTGCCATTAAAACCATCAACTATTTTAAACACGTTTTTTCTGTAAGCCAAATTAGCGCCATTACATAAAAAAGGATGTGCATTGCCAAAACCACCAATAGTAGCTGCTTGTAGACTCATAAAATCAAACAGTTGAAATTGTTCTAAAAAAGTGTTCTTGACCCTGTAATTCACTGGAGATACTACCATATTTGGGTTGTACTCTTTAATAAAATGATTTAAAGTTGTTAGCCATTTTTTTTGTATTATACAATCTGCATCTGTTGTTATAACCCAATCAAAAGTTGTTTTTTGTAACGCAGTAAAAATAGCATCTTTTTTAGGAGATGCTGTTTTTCTATCATTTCGAATCAAAGACCAATTTGTATGCTCTTTAACATATGTTTTTATAAGTTCATGAGAACCATCTGTAGAATCATCATCAATAAAAATAATTTCGAAAAGCTGGGGTGAATACTCCAAGGCCTCAATTGAATTGATAAGCTTTGGTAAATTTTCAACCTCATTTCTAAAAGGAATAAGAATTGAAAATTTTATCTGATGAGTTGTTTGAGATGCTTGAATTTTTTTTTGTTTAGCAAAGCCAACTGCTAAATAGATAATTAATATAAAGTAGGTTGAAAAAACAAAAACTAAAAAACAATTCATATAGCAAGTTTAGGTTTATAACGCAATACAAACCAACTACCTAAAATAGCAGGAATTACAAAATTGAATATCCATACTAACGTAGTGGCTGCTAAAACGAACAAAGGAGGTGCTTCTAAAAAAGAAAAAATCCAAACAGCCACAGAACTTTTTACAACAACATCTAAGAAAGAAATCATTGGTAAAAAAGAACTTATGAAATACATGCTACAAATTGCCGAGATTGCAGTAAAATATTCAATATCGATATGTAAAAGTAGAATTATAAAATAAAATTGATGCGAAAATATGACATACCTTAAGATAGATAAAAAAGCAACTTTCCAATGTGTTTTTGTTGATATACTAGTTGTAAAAACAACACATTTTCTTTTCCATTTTTTAAGTATTCCAATTCTTTTAATTAGTAAATAAGCGCAAACGCCACTCCCTGAAATAATAAAAATTATGATTGTTATTTTTC
>Ga0209136_1002901_pt1 | contig 10116 bp, 6 predicted proteins | sample SaaInl0LU_22_DNA_FD_184640 | JGI IMG/M metagenome (GOLD analysis project Ga0209136, IMG submission 184640) | Marine microbial communities from expanding oxygen minimum zones in the Saanich Inlet - ESP_90LU_22_DNA (SPAdes) (version 2) | ecosystem: Environmental > Aquatic > Marine > Intertidal zone... | reverse complement strand
CCGGTGAAATCCGCCCAGGCGGCATAAAAACTCGCCTTTGGCGCTTGGCGCGCCGCCTGGCTCATCGGCGCCATTTTTTCCTGCTTCCAAAGAGCAATGACATTTAAAACCATGGTGAACACTGCCGCGCCTTGCACCACTTGAACCAATAAAAGCGAGGAATAATCACGCAACAATGTGCCAATGATGACGGCGGAAATCCCCATGCCCACAAGATACATGACGTAGAGCATTGAGACGACTTTTGCGCGGGTCTGTTCTGTTGCCCGATCAGCAGCCAAGGCCAGACCTGCCGTTTGCGTCATATGCATCCCAAGCCCGGTCAAAAGAAAGGCCAGCGCAGCGGCAATCTCGCCGAAGATCCCCGCATCAATCGCCGAATCTCCCGCCAAAACCAGAAGAGCCATCGGCATGATCGCCAGGCCACCAAACTGCCAGAGGCTGCCAAACCACAAATAAGGCACGCGCTTCCAGCCAATGGCGGAGCGGTAATTGTCAGACTTAAACCCAAGAAGCGCGCGAAAAGGAGCAATCAGCACGGGAATGGCGATCATTGTCGCGACGATAAAGGCCGGCACTGACAACTCAACGATCATCACCCGGTTTAAAGTGCCAAGCAACATCACCGCGGCCATGCCCACGGAAATTTGAAACAAAGATAGTCGCAACAATTGCCCGAGCGGCAGCTCATCGCTGGCCGCATCGGCGAATGGCAACATCCTTAGGGTCATGGTTTTGACAGCGCTCTTTGGGATCATGGGCGGAAGTCCAAGGCTTGGCTGATGTAAAATCCAGAGGTCACCCGATCGATGTCAGTGATTTGACCCGAGGTCGATTTGGCAATCTGTGCCACCTGATGCGGCACCATCATCGGCGAGCGATCGTTGCGCGGAAACAATTTACCAATCTGCCACATGGTCATCAAAAGCGGTGTGCGCGGCGCAACCGTAAAGACCATATTTGTCAATATACGGCTACTCACCCTGTCGAGGGTCGCGCCAATATCTTCAGCCGAGTAATAAATCAAACTGTCCATTGCCACGATATGATCAAAATGCCCCAGGCCGGGATCAAACATATCTCCGGCCATCAGCTTGAGCGTGCCGCTCATATGAGCAGGTTGGCGCTGCTTGGCGATTGTGATGAGCTTCGGCGAGATATCCACCGCCACAACATCTGCGCCGGCCTGGGCCAATTGAAAGGCCAAAGCCCCTGTGCCACAGCCCGCATCGAGCACACGCGCCCCCCGCAAATCGGCAGGCAATTTTGACAGCAATAGCTGCCGCATACGCGCGCGGCCCGCGCGCACCGTGGCGCGGATGCCCGATACTGGCGCATCAGAGGTCAACCGTTCCCAGGTCTTTGTCGCTGTGCGATCAAAGTAGGTTTCAACAGTGTTGCGGGTCGATTCATAGGTCATCAGTCAAATCCAAGCAGCTCAAAGATTTCGCGATCCGGCAAAGGCGCCGGCGCAAGTGGCAGCGTGCCATTCCAAAGCGTTTCGGCCAGACGCAAATATTCTTTGCGCACCTGAACGATTTCTTCGTCATCGGGCATTTCAAACAGCGTCTTCTTTTTCAGCCGTGACCGGCGGATCGCGTCGAGATCCGGCATATGGGCAATTCGATCAAACCCTACGGTCTTGCAATAGCGGTCCACCTCGTCTGTGTCTTTCGACCGATTGGCCACACAGCCTGCAAGCCGTACTTTATAGTTGGCAGATTTCGCCTGAACCGCGGCAATGATCCGGTTCATCGCATAGATGCTGTCAAAATCATTGGCGGTGACAATCAACGCCCGATCCGCATGCTGCAATGGCGCCGCAAACCCGCCGCAAACCACATCCCCAAGCACATCGAAAATCACAACATCGGTGTCTTCAAGCATATGATGTTGCTTGAGCAACTTCACCGTTTGCCCAACAACATAACCGCCACAACCCGTCCCCGCAGGCGGCCCGCCGGCTTCGACGCATTTGACCCCATTATATCCCGTCGCAACGTAATCTTCGGGGCGAAGCTCTTCGGAGTGAAAATCCACGCTTTTGAGAATATCAATCACCGTGGGTTGCAGCGTGCCAGTCAATGTGAAGGTGCTGTCATGCTTGGGATCACAGCCAATTTGCAGCACACGCTTTCCCATTTTGGAAAAGGCCGCCGAAAGGTTGGACGAGGTGGTTGATTTACCGATGCCACCCTTGCCGTAAACGCTGAATACTTTTGCACCCTCAATTTTCGCGGTTTCGTCCTGATGCACCTGCACGGACCCTTCGCCGTCACCGGTCAAATTGGGAATATTTCTATCAAGTGGGCTCATGTCTGTAGTCCCTTCCTATAACTGCGTTTTGGGTCATTCGGCTGCAATGCCCTCAAGTTGATCTTCAATGGCATCCGCGGCACTTTGCAGCGCGGCCAAAGTGGTTTCGTCTGGTTTCCAATAGGCACGATCTGACGCTTCAAGCAGGCGATTTGCCATGCGCATGGAGGCTTGCGGGTTCAGGGCAGACAGGCGTTTGCGCATGTCTTCGTCCAAAACAAATGTTTCAGACAGCTCTTGATAGACCCATTCATCAACCTTCCCTGTGGTGGCAGACCAACCGACGGTATTGGTGATATGGGCCTCAATCGCCCGCACGCCTTCATGACCATGCTGCAGGAGCGGTTCATAAAATTTCGGATTTAAACTGCGGGCGCGGGTTTCCAATGCAACCTGTTCGCGCAGCGTGCGCACCTGCGCGCCGCCGCGGGTTTGATCCCCGATATAGACAGGGGTTTCCACCCCACCCTTGGCCCGCTTCACTGCCGCCGCAATTCCGCCGAGGGTGTCAAAATAGTGGTCCACCGTGGTGACACCAAGCTCAACCGATTCAAGGTTCTGATAGGCCAGCTCCACATTTTTCAATGTATCTTGCAGCAATTGTGATTGCTGACTGGCTTCGCCATCCTTGCCATAGGCAAAACTTTTGCGCGCCTGATAGGCATCGGCAAAATCGCTGTCATCTTTGAAAGCCGAGCTGTCGACCAATTGGTTCACATTTGAACCATAGGCACCTTCGGAGTTGGAAAAGACCCGCAGCGCTGCTGTTTCTAGGCTACAGTTTTGAGCCTGCGAAAACTCGAGCGCATGGGCGCGAATGGGATTCATCTCTAAAGGCTCATCGGCCATCGCGCATTGCAGGGCGGCATCGGCCAGCATTTTGGTTTGCAACGGCAAAAGATCGCGGAAGATTCCCGAGAGGGTGATGACCACATCAATCCGCGCCCGCCCCAGTTGTTCCAGAGAAATCAGATCCGCGCCAGACAGGCGGCCATTGGCATCAAAGCGCGGCTTGGCACCCATTAGGGACAGTGCCTGTGCGATCGGTCCACCGTTCGATTTAATATTGTCAGATCCCCAGAGGACCAGTGCAACGGTCTTGGGCAAACCCTCATGTGTGCGCAGCAACTCTTGCGCCTGCTGCGCGCCGTCTTGCATGGCAAAAGCTGTCGGCATACGGAAGGGATCAAATGCGTGGATATTCCGACCCGTCGGCAGGATATCCGGCGCGCGGATGACGTCGCCGCCAGGAACTGGCTTGATGAACTGGCCATTTAAACCCCGCATCAATCCATCAAGCTCTTCGCCGCCTTGCAAATGCGCTTTGGCCATCTGGCGCGCTTGTGGGCTGTCAAATTGCATCAAATCCAACAGAGCGTCGATTTTATGCGCAGGTAATTTTTGACCGATGATATGCAGCCCGTCCGGAATCAAAGCCTCTTCAGTTTCCAAAAGGGTGATCCAAAGCCGGTTCAAATCTGTGCCATCCAGATGCACAATTTCGGCCTGAGCGGCAATCAACGCCTCCAAAGGCTTGGAGGCCGCATCGCCCGGGGGCAATGCGCGCCACTTGCTAAGACTGTCTTTCAAATCGGCCAGACCGCGATATAGGCCCGAGGCCTGTAGCGGCGGCGTAAGATGGGTGATGGTAATGGCATTGCTGCGGCGCTTCGCCAAGGTTGCCTCTGACGGATTATTGGCTGCGTAAAGATAGATATTGGGCATATTGCCAATCAACCGATCTGGCCAATCCTTACCGCCACAGCCGTTTTGCTTGCCCGGCATAAACTCCAATGCCCCGTGCATGCCAAAATGCAAAAGCACATCGGCTTTATGCTGATGCTTCATGAATTGATAAAACGCGCTGAAGGCATGGGTGGGTGCAAACCCACGCTCAAAGAGAAGGCGCATTGGATCGCCCTCATAGCCAAAGGTTGGCTGCACTCCGACAAATATTTTTCCAAACTGCGCGCCAAGAATAAAAAGGTCGCTGCCATTGGACTGAATGCGCCCGGGCGCAGGACCCCAAGCCTCTTCGATCTCTTGTAACCAAGGCGTATGCGTGACGATATAATCGGCCGAGACCTTGGCCGCGACATTGGCCTCCTGCCCGTAGATCGACGCGTTGCCCTTCAAGATGACCTCGCGCAAATCATCAACCGTTTCGGGTGGCGTCACATCATAGCCATTTTTAGCCATGGTTTGCAAAGTGTTATGCAGACTTTCAAAGACCGACAGATAGGCCGCAGTGCCTATCGCGCCGGCATTTGGTGGAAAACCGAAAAGCACGATCCCAACATTTTTTTCAGAGTTTGCCTTGCGCCGCAAAACCGCAAGATTTCGAGTTTTTTCGACCAGAGCATCAATACGCTCGGGGCAAGGCGCCATGGCTTTTACGGTGCCCGCAGCTTTGCAGGCGTAAGCGCAGCCATCACAGCCATCCGGCCCGTGCCGACCGGCAAACACTGTCGGATTTGTGGCCCCGTCAATTTCTGGCAAAGCCACAAGAATTGTCGCCTCAATCGGGCTCAAGCCTTGGCCGCCATTGGCCCATTGCGACAGGGTTTGAAATTCCAAAGGTTGCGCGGCAATATAGGGCACATCAAGCGCGCTTAGGACTTCAACCGCCGCCTCGCTGTCATTATAGGCGGGTCCACCCACCAGAGAAAAGCCTGTCAAAGAGACCAGGGCGTCGATCTTGCCCATGTGATAGGCTTGGATTGCGGGCCGACTGTCGAGCCCGCCAGCGAAGGCCGGTATGACCCGCATCCCCGCCGCTTCCATGCGCCGAATGACATGGTCAAAATGCGCCGTATCGCCAGCCAAAATGTAACTGCGCAACATGGCCAGCCCAATTGTTGGGCCGGTACCGGCTTGCGGCAGATCAGCAATATCTGTGGTGATATGGTGGCCGGGCAGGTCTGGATGATACAGCCCCACCTCGGGATATTCGACAGGAGCCGGGGCCGCAACACCGCGCCATTCTGGCCGGGAGGCGTAGCGCGAAATCAAAAAGCGCACGAGGCTTTCGATATTGTCGTCAGATCCACCAAGCCAATACTGCATGGTCAAGAACCACGCCCGAAGATCCTGACTCTTGCCAGGAATAAGGTTCAAGATTTTGGGAATCCGGCGCAGCATTTTCGCCTGACCTTCGCCCGTGCTGCCAGATTTCTTGGCAGGTTTCAGCTTCTTCAAGAATCCCATGACCCCAGAGGCGGGCCGCATCATGTCCAGCTCACCCATTTTGGTCAGCTGCACAATTTCCTGATCGGCGATTATGCCCACCAAAGCATCACAGGCGGCGCGCCGCGCTTTGAGATCGGGCAAGATCGCCTGCACATGATCTTCGAGAAACAGCACGGAGGACACGATCAAATGCGCTGTCTCAATATCCGCTTTGGCACTGGCCAAAGCGGTTGGATCTTTGGCCCATTCGGCGGCGGCATGTATTTTGAGCTGCAAGCCTGGAAAATCTGCCGCAAGCTTGGGCAAGGCCCGCGCCGCTGGACCGGCCGCGTGGCGGTCTAATGTCATCAACACGACATTATACGGAGGATATGTCAGCTCATCGCGCATAAAATGCCTTCGCTTCATAGAGGGTATCTACAGATATTTCCGACAGCCCTTGCGAGGTTGCGTAGGTCTCCGTGTTGCGCCGCGCCTTGCCGCGCACGAAGAAGGGGATTTTCTTCAACTCTTTTTCCGCTTCCGCCAACCAAATCGCCACATCGCCGCCGGTGCTCGAAACGGAAGATTGCTCTTGCGTTGCTGGCGCCGGCATGGACGCTGTGCCCGAAGGGTGATGCCCGCCATGATGGCTGGGGCCTGCGGCATCATTAAATTCAAAGTCTTCTCGGAACATATGCAACAAATGCTCTTCCAGACCCATGACAAGCGGATGAATCCAGGTGTCAAAGATTACATTTGCCCCCTCAAATCCCATTTGCGGGGAATAGCGCGCGGGGAAATCCTGCACATGGACCGGGGCGGAAATAACCGCGCAAGGAATACCCAATCTCTTGCCGATATGGCGCTCCATTTGCGTGCCTAAGATCATTTCTGGCTGTAGCGCTTCGATGGTTTTTTCGACCAACAAATAATCATCCGTGATCAGCGCTTCGACGCCAAACTCTTTTGCAATCGTCCGAATGTCGCGTGCGTATTCACGATTATAGCATCCAAGCCCCGCAACCTCGAAGCCCATCTCATCCCGCGCGATCCGCGCGGCGGCTTTGACATGGGTGCCATCGCCAAAAATAAACACCCGCTTGCCGGTCAAATAGGTGCTGTCCACCGAGCGCGACCACCAGGTTTGCCGCAAGGCTTGACTGTCCAGCGGGGCGGTACTGCCGCTGAGGGCGCGGACTTCCGTGATAAAATCATGCGTCGCGCCGGCCCCAATGGGCACGATCTTCGTATAGGGTTGATCGAATTCTTTTTCACAGTACCGCGCAGCCGTTTCACCGGTTTCCGGATATAACAGCACATTGAAATGCGCCTTTCCCATTTGCGCAATATCGCCAGGCGTGGCGCCCATGGGCGCGGTGACATTTACCTCAATGCCAAGCTCGAACAAAAGGTTGGTAATCTCAGCCACATCGTCCCGATGCCGGAACCCCAGGGCGGTGGGACCAATGATATTGCAGCTGACACGCTCTGTTTTGGCTTGGGGTTTTGCCAAATGTTTAACCAATTGGAAGAACGTCTCATCCGCGCCAAAGTTTTCTTTGCGTTGATAGCTGGGCAACTCAAGCGGAATGACGGGAATGGGAAGCCCCATGGTTTCTGCAAGACCGCCGGGATCATCTTGAATCAATTCAGCTGTGCAAGAGGCTCCGACGATAATCGCCTCCGGTTGAAACCGGTCATAGGCATCTTGGCAGGCTTGTTTGAACAAACCCGCGGTATCGGCGCCCAAGTCCCGCGCCTGAAATGTGGTATAAGTCACCGGCGGCCGGTGGTCGCGTCGCTCGATCATCGTAAACAACAGATCGGCATAGGTGTCGCCCTGGGGCGCATGCAGAACATAGTGAAGCTTTTTCATACCGGTGGCGACGCGCATCGCACCGACATGGGGGGGGCCTTCATATGTCCAAACGGTGAGCTTCATTCCGCAGCCACCTTCAATATAGATTTTCGGCGCAGAGGGCGGGCGAAAAGGGCGGCAAGATCGCCGGCTTGCTCATAGAAGTGGACGGGCGTGAAAACCAACTCGATGGCCCATTTGGTGGCGAACCCTTCCGCTTCAAGGGGATTGGCCAAACCCAAACCACAGACGGTCAAATCTGGATGCGCCGCCCGGCAGCGATCCAGCTGGAGGTCAACATCTTGACCTTCGGACATTTGCGGACCGGCGGGCAAAAGATCCAAATCCGGTCCATGCAAGGCGTCGTGGATGTAGGGCGAGCCAACTTCCAGCGCGGTCATCCCACATTCCCGGGTCAAGAAGCGCGCCAATGGGATTTCCAATTGACTATCGGGAAAGAAAAACACGGATTTATCAGTGAGCGGTGCGGCGGCCTGATGAATCGCTTGCCGAGCCCGGCGACGGGGTGCCTCAGTCACGCGATCAAACACCTCGCGCGGAATGTTGAATTCCTCAGCAATGGCCAACAACCAGGCGGTGGTGCCCTCTTCGCCAAAAGGGAAGGGCGCCGCGATATGGCGCGCGCCGCGGCGGATCAAGGCCGCATGTGTGTCGCCCAAGAATGGCTGGGTCAGGGCAAAGACTGTATTGGGACCCACGGCAATTTCATCTTCAATCGTGCGGGCCGGCAAAATTCGCAGTGGGCCAATGCCAAGACTGGTCAGAAGCGTCACCATTTGATCTTCCACCACATCGGGCAAGGCGCCAACGACAATCAGCTCCCGCGCCTCGGTATCCGGCAAAACCGGGACCATGGCCGCCAAACACGCATCCTCTCCCTGGGTAAAGGTGGTTTCAATGCCAGAGCCAGAATATTCCAAAACGCGAACCCTGGGGGCATAGGTCTGGGTCAAACGCTCGGCGGCGCGATTCAGATCAAGCTTTATGACCTCTGAAGGGCATGACCCAACAAGAAAGAGCTGCCGAATGTCCGGGCGGCGGGCTAAAAGCTCTGCGACCGTGCGATCCAACTCTGCTTGCGCATCCTTGAGCCCAGCTAAATCTGCCTCTTCCAGAATCGCCGTTCCGAATCGTGGCTCCGCAAAGATCATGACCCCGGCGGCAGACTGCAACAGATGCGCACATGTGCGCGATCCAACGACGAGGAAAAACGCATCTTGGATCTTTCGATGCAGCCAAATGATCCCGGTTAAGCCGCAAAATACTTCGCGCTGTCCACGTTGCTTGAGCACCGGAGCCGTGCGACATCCCGTTGCGGGCGGCGGGGGCATATGTTCAGTCACGCGGCGGCCTCCGTTTGAAGGCGCGCAGCGCGCAGTTTCCACAAGAACTGCCCGGCGTTCACCACATAGGCGACATAGGCCGCCAAGATGATCAAAACCAAAGTATCGGCAGGGATGGTCCCTTGAATTAATCCATAAAGATAAAGGCTATGCAGCGCGATGACGCCGAAACTGACCACATCCTCCCAAAAGAATGCTGGTGCAAAGAGCCATTGTCCAAAAACCACTTTCTCCCAAATCGCACCGGTGATCATGATGAGATAAAGCAGCAAGGTTTTTGCGATGATGGAGAGGGTCATACTCTCATAGCCCAGACCGGTGATAATGTAACGGATGACCAAGAAGAGCGAGACCAGAAAGACCAGAAATTGCAAAGGCGCGAGAATACCTTGAACCGTCGTCCAGGCGGTGGAGTCACGCCGGCTGCGCTGGTCCTGAGTATAGAGGCCAGTGGGTTGCAGGTTTTGTGACGAGGTCATTGTCATTCGGTTATCCAATTCGCCAATAGGCTGGTCAAAATTTGGCAGGCGCGGCGCAGTCTGTCAACTTTGATTTACACTTAATGGAAGAAATCTTGTCTAAATGTTTTTACTTTCCGCGAGAATCCGGGCGCTTCCGGAGCAATTTCCCGTAGTGTGTAACAAATTATTGACATTTGCGGCCCAATGCCCGAGCATCTCGATCATCTTTGATAAGGACTGAGGTCATCGTGGCCTGCTGGCAGTATTCGGAAGGTCATTGTGACTCATCACCAACACACAAATTTAGTGAGTATAGGGGATGAAGCCACCCGAGTGGCTCAGGTTGCTATTAAGGTCTTGGCGAGCAGTTTAAGTCATGCCCGCGGGCCGGAAGCGCGCGCGCCAATGGCCCCTGCAATCACGACACGCCAAGCCTGCCAAAGCTTGTTCGATGCCTCCCTCAATCCGAAAAAAGCAGCGGTTTCTGCTGCCATTCAAGAGCTACAAGCCGCAGGTTTTTCGGACTTCACCCTATTTTCAGAGATTATACCCGCAGCCGTCTGCCAATTGGGCCTCGCCTGGGAGGAGGACGCGCTTTCCTTCTTCGCCATGACGCTCGGCGCCAGTCGACTGCAGAGTGCCTTACACGGTCTTTCGGAACGAGAGCTTCCGAATGGCGTGAGTTACCTGAGTAAAAATTTGAGTTTGTTAATTATCGTTCCGGAAGGAACACAACATACATTAGGTGCAATTATCCTTGGCAAGACATTAAGATGTGTTGGCGCGCGCGTTAAGCTGGAAATGGATGTGACAGCCAATCGTGTTCATCAGATTGGCGCAGGTGAGCATTTCGACGGCGTGTTTATTTCCGCATCGGCACGCGACAGTGCTGAAGAATTAAATGAAATAATCTCAAATGTCAGACGTAATTGGAGCGCCGCGAAGA
>Ga0209136_1002900_pt1 | contig 10120 bp, 4 predicted proteins | sample SaaInl0LU_22_DNA_FD_184640 | JGI IMG/M metagenome (GOLD analysis project Ga0209136, IMG submission 184640) | Marine microbial communities from expanding oxygen minimum zones in the Saanich Inlet - ESP_90LU_22_DNA (SPAdes) (version 2) | ecosystem: Environmental > Aquatic > Marine > Intertidal zone... | reverse complement strand
GTTGTTGGCGTCTCAATCCGGAACACCATCAAAAGCAACATAGAGAGATTAAGGCTTCGGTAATCTCTTAAAACTAAAGAAGCTAAGGTTGTGTTGGGCGGTTTTCGGTCAGGCACCTCACGAAAACTAATCGAAAACTAAGCATGAAGAAAGCATTGTAATTGCTTGTTTGGACGAGGGTTCGACTCCCTCCGGCTCCACTTAACGCACAAAAACCCACTCTTTGGAGTGGGTTTTTATTTTTGCTATTTTTACTAATATGGAAATACTATTCAATCCCTTATTTATTACCCTTGGAAGTTGCGGCCTTATATTTATTGTCATGGGGTTTATTATGAGCAAAAAACCACCAAGGGAGATCAATGGCCTGTATGGTTACCGAACACCAAGAGCTATGAAAAATCAAAAAAATTGGGATTATGCACAAGTGTATAGTGCCAAAGTAATGATGAAGTACGGAGGGTATTTTTTATTACTTTGCCTCCCTGGATACCTTATGGATATTGCTCCAGAGGAAGCCGCTGGAGTAGGACTCATTGTTTTATTAGTAGGCGTTGCATTCATGATTTTCCAAGTAGAAACACACTTGAAAATATGGGAAAGTGATTCCAATAACCACGCTAATAAGTAAGAAACAGCCAGCCAGTGATAGGCTCTTCTCCTGCATTTAGTTCTAAAACATAATAGTAAGATGACGCTGGAAGCGGGTCTGAGCTATCCTTATACGTTCCGCTCCAATCATTTCTATATCCTTGCGCAGAGAATACCTTTTGACCATTTTTATTGTAGACCGCTACTCTGGCATTGGGATACTTATCAAGGTTTATAATCTTCCAGGTAGATTCTAATCCACTACTATTAGGGGTTAATACTCCAGAAACAAATAGCTGGTTATCTTCAAAACCGTCGTTATTATCGTCAGGGTCTGCATTATCTCCAATCCCATCTCCGTCTGCATCTGCCCATTCAGCAGGGTCTAATGGAAAAGCATCTATACTATCCAATACGCCATCATTATCATCATCCACTTCAAAATTGTCTCCAAGGCCATCTCCGTCTGTATCTTGCCACTCGGTAGCATCATCTGGAAATACATCCTGTGTGTTTTCAACACCATCGCCGTCTCTATCTGAGTCTACACAGTCTGCCAATCCATCCTGGTCTTGATCGGCCGGTTTTTTAAAGCGATCTAAGGGGTCTGAGCCACATGTGAGTTCGTCTAAATCTGAATAGCCGTCGTTGTCGTCGTCTGCATCTGCATTGTTTCCAATACCGTCTCCATCTGTATCTGCCCATTCAGAAGGGTCTAATGGAAAAACATCTGAAGTGTCATTCACACCGTCGTTGTCGTCGTCTTCATCTACACAGTTGGGTAGGCCGTCTGCGTCCGCATCGGCCGATGTTTCATTGGTGTTTAAAGGATCAGAACCACAGGCCAACTCATGTTCATCTGTCTGGCCGTCGTTGTCGTCGTCCGTGTCTGTATTGTTTCCTATGCCGTCTGCGTCTGTGTCTAACCATTCAGTGGCGTCTAGTGGGAAGGCGTCTTCAGTATCTTCATAACCGTCATTATCGTCATCCGTATCAATACAATCTGGGGTGCCATCTGAATCTGTGTCTGTTGGAGTACTAATAGGGTCTAATGGATCAGTGCCACAAGTGGTTTCATCGGTGTCTGAAAAACCATCATTGTCGTCATCTGGGTCTAAACAATCAGGAATGCCATCTGAATCTGTGTCTGTAGGGAGGCTAGTAGCATCTAATGGATCTGATCCACAAGTGGTTTCATCAGTATCTGAAAATCCATCATTATCATTGTCCGAATCACAGGCGTTTCCAATACCGTCTGTATCGGTGTCTAATTGGTCTGAATTGGAAGTAAGAGGACAATTATCCACAATATCTAACACCTCATCATTGTCGTCGTCCGTGTCTGTATTGTTTCCAATACCGTCTCCATCTGTGTCTGCTGTTTCATTTGGGTCTAAAGGAAAAGTATCTTCTGAGTCTAGAACACCGTCGTTGTCGTCGTCAGGATCAACCACATCTCCAGTGCCGTCTCCGTCCGTATCTTTTTGATCTGGATTCGGGGTGTTTGGAGCGTTGTCACAGACATCTCCAACCCCATCTGAATCGGCATCGGCCTGCGAAGCATTGGCCACAGAAAGACAGTTGTCTATGTTGTCCATAACCCCGTCCGAATCCGTATCCTTTTGGTAAGGGGCACAACCATTCGCGTCTACACTAGCACCTGCCGTAGTATTTGGACATAAATCAAATGGATCTAAAATCCCGTCCATATCTGCATCTCCTTGAGCCACTGTAAATACATTGACAATGCTTGAACTATCGTACTTGTTTGGTATGGCTAGCTGTGTAGCGGTAATACTTGTAGTTCCAGCGGCTATAATCTCTACCGTATTGCCGTTCATATTAGCCACAGACAAGTTACTTGAACTGTACACTATAGTTCCAACAACTGTACTATTAGGCGCTGTAATGGTAAAGTCTGGATCAGAAGCAAGCTTTACAGGAATACTAAAGTTACTCAACGATACTGAGCCTGGCTTCACTGTAAAAGATTCTCTAACAATGGGCGCTTGATTATAAGAAGCATTTCCCCCTTGCGAAGCCTCTACCACCACTACCCCTGTTTGGCTAATGGTTAGACTTGTGCCTGTTAGAATCGCTGGACCACTCACAACACTATAACCCACACCTAGGCCTGAAGAGGCCAACGCAGTCAGTGGGATTGTAAGTCCGTCGCTATAAGTTACCTCAGTAGCTAAGGCAGGAGCGTAGCTTATGCTCTGCGCTGTTTTTACAACATCCATAGAAAGCGATACGCTTGTGGCATTGTATCTTGAAGTGGCATCTACTGAGAAGGTTACTGTAATGATTCCAGTAGTTCCAATGGAGGTTAACTCATAATTGCCCACTATTCCTGAAAGAGTGGCAGCACTGCCACTGTCAAGTGTTATGCTCACAGGGTTACCTGAACTACTCGTTGCAGTGAGTGGGATAGTCGTAAAATCTTTTAATGGCTTTGTACTAGGTAATGGGTCTACATTAATAGACTGCGCTGCTTTGTTAATGGTAAGGGTCAAGGATATGGTTCCTGCCACATAATTAGCAGTCTCAGACTGAGTAGCGGTTATTATAACTACTCCTGAATGAGAAATTTTTACACGATTAAATTTATTGACAACTGGAAAACCCGATAAATTTCCAAAACCTCCTGTTCCAAATGAATTGGAACTACTACTTCTTACAATAGTGGCGGTAGTTGTATTAGAAGAAGCGTAGGTGAACCCTCCTCCTGAACTAGAAGTAGGTTGTACCAAACTAAAGTCTGCATCTCCATAGGTTTTGGTAATATCTGCAAAGCCAGAGAGTGTTGGTGTAGCTTTATTGACTGTGACGGTAAAACTAGTGGTTGCAGACTCATAATTGGCCGTCTCACTAAGTGTGGCTGATACAATCGCTGTTCCTGCTCCTGTAAAGCTAAGGGTGGCAGTTTGGGTGTCTGAGCCTACCTGAGTTGAAGCTATCTGAACCACCGATGGATTAGAAGAACTGTACTGAATGGCCGTTGTAGTACTTAGGGTACTTACTACCGTGTCGTCTGCAGCGCCATAGGTTTTTGTAATATCTGACAAGGCAGATAAATTAGGATTTGCCTTAGTAACTGTTACCGTGTAACTCACAGTAGCTGCATTGTAATTAGCATCTGCCGCTTGGCTAACAGTAATAATACTGGTTCCTGCACCTGCTATAGTATGGCTTACTGTTTTACTAGTAGTGGTAGTAGCTGTGGTGCTTAGGGCAATCACATCTGTATCGCTACTCGAGAAAGTAAAGGCTCCTGTACTACTAGAGGTAGCTGTCTTAGCAAATGAAGGATCACTAAATACAAGGGTAACATCGGATAGTGCACTAGAAGAATCATTTAAAATAACCGCATTGTTCTTATCTACACTCAGCGTAAAACTAATGGTTCCTGATTCGTAATTGCTTGTTGCAGATTGAACAGCTGTAATCACCGTACTGCCTGCGCCTTGTATGTTAAGCGTATTGGTTCCAGTAAGAGTGGCTACCGTAGTATCAGATACCGAGAAGGTAAGGGTTCCTGTAGAAGAAGATACGAGCATGGAAGAATCAATATCAAAGGCGGAGTCGTCATAGGTTTTAGTGACATCAGTCACCGTATAAGAAGGCGTGGCTTTATTGACTGTTAATGTGGTAGTGATTTTAGCAGCATTGTGATATTCAGTTGCTTCTTGTGTTAAAGTTATAGATGTAGTTCCTACTCCAATTATCGACACAATATTATCACTCACTGTGGCTATAGATGTATCTGAAATATGGTAAGTAATACTCCCTGTACTTGTTGAAGTTGGACTAGGTGTAAAATTAAGCGCATCAAACACCTTTTCAATTTCACCAAATGAAACTTCAGGAGTAATTTTAAAATTATTAAGGTAATTATTTAATACTTCCTCAGAAGTTAATACGTCATTGTAAACACGAAGGAGACCAAATTTTCCTAAAAAGCCATTATCACTACTGTAAACTACAGAGGAATCGAAATCAGTAAAACTTGTAGCAGTTTTATGACCAATATTCATATAAAAACCCGGACCGTTATCTGGTTCAGAGCCTACATTATCAGTAGGAGAATCCCATTCTTCAGAATAAGAAGATTCACTGACAATAGCACCATCTACATAACCTTTAATTTCATTAGATGAACCATCATAAGTTAAAACTACGTGCTGCCATTGATTAAAAGAAATGGGTGCAATAAATCCTTTTGATCCAGATAGTCTATTTGTTGGACCACCCCAAAGGCCAAATGCGAGTTTGCCTTGTTTAATTTCAATAACAGAATGGTGATAGCCTGCATTTGGTGCTGTGTCACCACTGTATTGAACAACTACACCGTCACCCGTTGGATAAATCCACATTTCTGTAGAATGGAATTCGTTATTAGGACTATTAATAATTTCATTCTGAAGATCAGGAGTTGTGATAGTATTACCACTATTAGAAAAAGTAAAAAATTTACCATCGTGAGCAAGTGAATGATCAGAAGATAAATCAGATCCGTTTTTTTTACGAATAGTGCCCGTTCTATTATTATCGCTAAGATCTACTAAAGAAGTACCTCCTGTAAATGATTTAGAATTGTATTCTAAAATTAGATTTTCTTTTATAGGTTCAATATTTACTATATTAAAACTTATTGTTTTAGTGCCTGAATAAGACCCAATACCAGTAACTGTTAGGAATGCAGTACCAACAGCTGTATTATTTAAAAACCCTGAAGTATAGTCTACTCCCTCTGTTAATGTATTTCCATTAATTGTTACTGTCGGAGAAATGGTTATGGCTGTTCCGCCTAGGTGATTTTTATCAGAAATTGAAGCTATTGTTGAATTAGATAAATTCCCTAAAGTAATTGATCTAGCACTAGAATAGCTTTCTGTAGGAAAAGAAGTTACCCATAAATCTACAAGCTCTACAGCCTGCGGAAAAGATGAACTGCTTAAATCATTGATCATATAAAGCTTACCTGAGTGCTCAGCCACAAAAGTAATATCTGCAAAACGATCTTCATACCCACTAGCTTCTCCCAAAGATATATCCCCACTATTTTTCTTGCTTTTATTAAAGGATATGTCCTGATTAGCTTCAACATTCATACCTCCAGCAAAAAGGGATGAACTAGATCTTCTGGAATCAAAATATTTTTTAGTTCCTACTTTAATTGAAAGTGAATTTGCACTCCAATAGTCCCAATATAATAATCTCATAGAATATTCTTTACCTATGGATATATCAATGCCTGAATTATAATTTTGTGAATTTCTATCTTTTAAACCTGAACTAGACAGGATTTTTTCTGGGGATGAAATTGAATATTTAGTGTTAACATTTGTTATGGCTCCTAAATTTAATAGTGCTCCCTGAGAAGACAAATCTAAAGTAACAAAACCACCACTATTTAAGAGTACAATATTAGCGCTACTAAAGTTCAGATCACCACCACTTGTAGAAATTTGCTGATTGCCCACTCCTTGAAAATTAACTGAATCATTTACAGAAAAAGTGATAGAACCCCCATTGGTTTCAATATCTCCATCGATAAAAATGGATCCATTAGGAGCATTAATTATTAGGTTTAATTTAGCTGAACCAGATACTGAAATTCCTTTCAAGTAGATGTTTTTATTTGAAGTAATTGTCAGGGTTCGGTCTGTGCTTCCACTAAACGTAAAATTATCACTAAAAACGACATGTCCTTGACCCTTTTGATACCCATTACCATAAGAAGAATTCACAGATAGAACACTTACTATGCCAGATCCAGAACCAACAGTACTATCAGTTGAATTAATAGTAATATCTTGTGAAGTAAGGACTGTATTTAAATTCGTGAGATCACTATTGTCTAAAAAATAATTATAGAAAGTCCAGTTATTTTGAGCAAACAAAAAATTAGAACATATAGAAAAAAATATTATAATAAAAAATCTCATTTTTGATTAATCATATTAACGGGAGTTTGTACGCTATATAAATTTTTAAGTTCGTTTCTTAAAAAGAAAAAATATTGAATGATAACTCAGACCATTTCTCTTAAAAACAAACGTTTTTAAAGCCAATTTTAACAATTAAATCTTCACTTCCATTAAAGTCAAAATAGTCAACGACACTAATTTTATAAAAAAGAAGACTTAGTTATTAGGCATATGACTAATTGAAAAAAGAAAAATGTAATTTCAATAATAGTTGAAAAATTAAATTTTCACCAAAACTAAAAGTTATTAAGCTATTAGCGAAATAAATTAAATATTAATCGGTATTATTTACAAGAAAGAAGACTTATTATTGAAAAACTCATAAAAAACTCGCTATCCTTCTCTATTTTTAAGATCAAAAATATGTGTTAAATCAGTTTTAAATACTTTAAATATTTAAGGGAAATTTCAAAATACTTCCTACCGGCTCCACTTAACGCACAAAAACCCACTCTTTGGAGTGGGTTTTTATTTTTGCTATTTTTACTAATATGAAAATACTATTCAATCCCTTATTTATTACCCTTGGAAGTTGCGGCCTTATATTTATTGTCATGGGGTTTATTATGAGCAAAAAACCACCAAAGGAGATCAATGGTCTGTATGGTTACCGAACACCAATAGCTATGAAAAATCAAAAAAATTGGGATTATGCACAAGTGTATAGTGCCAAAGTAATGATGAAGTACGGAGGGTATTTTTTATTACTTTGCCTCCCTGGATACCTTATGGAGAAATAGCTACTGGAGCAGGACTCATTGTTTTATTAATAGGTGTAGCATTCATGATTTTCCAAGTAGAAACACACTTGAAAAAATGGGAAAGTGATTCCAGTAAAGGGACTAATAAGTAAGAAACAGCCAGCCCTCTTTGATTAATTCTCCGGACACATTGGTGACCCTGTAAAAATAAGAGCCTGCAGGAAGGTACTCTTGATTGTTTTTGTACTTGCCTTTCCAATCATTTTGGTAGTTACGCTTTTTAAAGACTTCTAGACCATCTCTGTTGTATATGCTCACTAGCGCATTTGGGAATGCTTCAATATTCTGAATCACCCAAACATACTCTTCACTAGTTAACTCCAAAGGAGTGACTAATTCAGAAGGGTATATCTCAGATTCTAAATAACCGTCGTTGTCTATATCTGGATCTTCATTATCTGGAATTCCGTCTCCATCTGTATCTTGAGACGCCTCTGAGTCTGTGGGAAAATCATCTTCTGAATCTGGCACCCCATCGTTGTCGTCGTCTGGGTCTTTACTGTCAGGAATCCCGTCCCCATCTGTGTCTGGGTCTGCACTGGGGCCAATAGCAAAAATAGCTTCTTCTAATGATCCTTCCATTCCCAAGTAAATTAGGGTTTCACTACCAACAGTGGTATTTTCTGTTGGCATAGGTTTCCATTGATTTTCACTATCACTCCATTGATACAAGGTGTTATATTGCTGATCTTCAGAAGCTAAACTAGGGTCCCAATAAAACATTAGGTTGCATTTGTCTGCAGGATCCGTCACTGTCTTTTGCAATTTCCAAGCTACAGGCAAAAAAACAATTTCAGGATCAGATACAGTAGCCATGCTCAGCTTAAAATTTGCCGTTACCCCCTGAGTAAGCACTAGATCTATTTGTGCTTTATTGGAAATACCACTCATGAAATTTGCTGTGGTATTTGGTGCAATTTCAGTGGCCTCTAGGTAAGCAGTAGATGAAGCCAACTTAAAAAAACCCTCCGTAGGTAAGACTACCTCAGAAGAATTGACCAAACCAGCCGTATCTTTTAGGGTAACGCCCCCTTTCGCTACTACTGCCATACCACTGGGTGCTACATATAACCTTGAATCATTAGACAAAGTAAGTTCTTGTCCCCAACAAAAAGAGACAAACAAACATAAAAATAAAGTAATGTGTTTTTGTAGCATGGCCCTAATGTAAGAAAATTAGGGCTAAAAAAACCTAAGCCTATTTCTTTTGCCCAAAAATGAAACCCAATAGCACTAGTATGAGTACAATACAGACAGCGGCAAAAACCCCTATCATAACAATACCATTACTCCAGTCTACCAAGGGCAGTATCAATGATTTCATATCCATGTGTTTTAATAACTCAAAGATATAAAGGGTCTTGAAAAGTAAATATGATAAATATCAGCCTTCTCTTCTAGAAGGCTGATATTTGTTTTTTAAAGTGTGGAAGGGCACACATAATCAGAGGTCTTAGCACCTGATTCTTGTAGGCTTTTGAACCCTCCAGCTACGTCTATTAAGTTGTGTATTCCCCTGCTCTTCAATATAGAAGATGCTATTACAGAACGGTAGCCTCCTGCGCAATGCACTAGGAAGTCCCCTTCAGAGGGGAAGGAGGATAAGTGGTCATTTAAAGCATCTAAAGGTGCTGTTTCTGCAGATAATACATGTTCAGAAAGGTATTCTGGTGTATTTCGTACGTCAAAAACGGCTTGGTTGTTTTTCTCTATTCTTTCAATCGCTTCTGCCGCTGAAATGGAGTGAATTTGATCTACTTCTTTTCCAGAAGTTTTCCAAGCGTCAAAACCTCCCTCTAAATAACCAATGGTATGGTCAAATCCAACTCTGGAGAGTCTGGTAATGGCTTCTTCTTCTCTGCCTTGTGGGGCAATGAGTAAGATAGGTTGTTTTACGTCTGCAATTAATGCGCCTACCCATGGAGCAAACGAACCATCTAATCCTATAAATATGGATCTTGGCACAAATCCTTTTACAAATTCTGATTGGTGGCGAACGTCTAAAACAACAGCTTCTGTTTCGTTAGCCGCTGCCTCGAAAGCCTCTGGAGAAAGTGGCTTTATACCACGCTCTAGCACTTTGTCAAAATCTTCATAGCCTTCCTTATTCATTTTAACATTTAAAGGAAAGTATTTTGGGGGTGGCATTAAGCCGTCAGTAACTTCTTTGATGAACTCATCCTTTGTCATGTCGGCCCGAAGGGCATAGTTCATTTTCTTTTGGTTTCCAAGACTGTCTACCGTTTCTTTCATCATATTTTTACCACAGGCAGATCCCGCTCCATGTGCTGGATATACGGTAATACTATCTGCCAAAGGCATAATTTTAGTCCTAAGGCTGTCGAATAGTGTTCCAGCCAAATCTTCTTGGGTCATGTGGGCAGCCTTTTGAGCCAAATCAGGACGTCCCACATCTCCTAAGAATAAGGTGTCTCCAGAAAAAATCGCGTGATCTTCTCCCTGGGCGTTCCTTAGTAAAAAGGTGGTGCTCTCCATAGTGTGGCCTGGTGTGTGCAAAGTCACAAAAGTAAGGTCTCCTAGTTTAAATTCCTGACCATCTGTAGCAATAAGTGCTTCAAAAGTAGGATTGGCCAGCGGTCCATAAACAATGGTGGCGCCAGTTTCTTTAGCCAAAGTTACGTGCCCACTCACAAAGTCTGCATGAAAATGGGTCTCAAAAATATATTTGATCTTTGCGTTGTTAGCTTTGGCTTTTTCTATATAGGGGCCTACTTCTCTCAGTGGATCTATAATGGCTACTTCGCCTTTAGATTC
>Ga0209136_1002894_pt1 | contig 10134 bp, 10 predicted proteins | sample SaaInl0LU_22_DNA_FD_184640 | JGI IMG/M metagenome (GOLD analysis project Ga0209136, IMG submission 184640) | Marine microbial communities from expanding oxygen minimum zones in the Saanich Inlet - ESP_90LU_22_DNA (SPAdes) (version 2) | ecosystem: Environmental > Aquatic > Marine > Intertidal... | reverse complement strand
CCCGTACGCATTGCAACCGCACTTTTTGAAGCCTTAGAAACAGGAACGCCCATCGCCCCACTGCGCGATAGCATCGATAATGATGTGGATCAGGCCTATACCATCCAGCAAGAACTCGTTGCACTGCGTCAAGCCCGCGGGGAGAAGATTGTTGGAAAGAAAATTGGTTTGACTTCTCCGGCCGTTCAAAAGCAGCTCGGCGTAGATCAGCCAGATTATGGCGTGTTGTTCGATACCATGGATCTGTCTAAACACGATTCGATCGACATGTCACTGTTGATGCAGCCGAAGGTTGAGGGCGAAATCACCTTTGTACTCGGTGCAGATCTTGATCAAGACCAAATCACCATGGACACGCTCAAATCTTCGATTGCTGAGGTGCGTTCGAGCATCGAGATTGTCGGCTCCAGGGTTCGAGACTGGGACATTCGCATCTCGGATACCATTGCGGATAACGCGTCAGGTTCACACTTTGTGATCGGCACTCAGGCACGTACGCTCAGCGAAGTCGTACCCGCTGAGGTAGGCATGAAGTTGTATAAAAATGGCGAATTAGCGAGCGAGGGTAGTGGCGAAGCCTGCATGGGTGATCCCCTAAATGCCGCGCTTTGGTTGGCACAAACCATGAAGGATAACGGCCGTCCCTTACTTAAAGGGGAGGTGCTGCTTTCCGGCGCTCTAGGCCCCATGGTTCCTGTGGAATCGGGCGATGAGTTCGTCTTGGAGATCGATGGTTTTGAGCCAATTACGGCAAAATTCACCCACTAAAAAATAACGCGCACTTCCTCTTGAAAAGTGTATTTTTCCTCTAGGAAATTTTCGCTTGTACAATCCCATTGTCGGTTTACATTTGCGCACCTTTTTTTGAGATGAAAAATAAATACGCTGATCTAGTAGAGCAGACCTTCGTCTGGCCTACCGAAGAATTTGGAGTCACAGAGGACCACACCCTTAAGTGGAACGGTCTTGACTTGCGTCCGCTGCTGAAGCAGTACGGCACACCCTTGCGCTTGACGTACTTGCCGAAAATCGACGAGAACATCCAGCGTGCCCGTCGCATGTTCCATGTCGCTATGGCGAAGGTAGACTACGATGCAGAATACCATTTCTGTTATTGCACCAAAAGCAATCACTTCAGCTTCGTGATGGAGCGCGTCTTGCAAAACGAAGTTCACCTAGAAACCTCCAGCGCCTTCGACATTAACATCGTGCGCAACATGGCCGCCAAAGGTCTATTGCCTACCGAGCGCCACATCGTCTGCAACGGCTACAAAACACCGAAGTATTTGGACAACATCGCCGGTCTTATCACCGACGGCTACGAGAATATTGTGACCGTTATTGACCATGTGGAGGAGTTGGAACAATTGACCAGTAGGATAAACAAGAAGGCCAAAGTTGGCATTCGAATCGCATCAGAGGAAGAGCCGAAATTTGAATTCTATACCTCTCGTTTGGGTATCGGCTACCGCGATATCGTGGATTTTTACAAGATGAAAATTGCCGTCAATGAAAAAGCAGAGCTCAAAATGCTGCACTTTTTCATCAATACCGGCATCAAAGACACGGCCTACTACTGGAACGAATTGCGCAAATGTGTGAACGTTTACATCGACCTCAAACGCATCTGCCCCTCTTTGGACAGCTTGAACATCGGCGGTGGATTCCCGATCAAAACGAGCCTAGGAATGGACTTCGACTATGAATACATGGCGGAGGAAATCATCCAGCAGATCAAAACTATGTGCAACTACGCAGACGTCCCTGAACCGCATATTTTTAGCGAATTCGGTTCCTACACCGTCGGTGAAAGCGGGGCCAATTTCTATTCGGTCCTCGGCCAAAAGAAACAAAACGACCGCGAGCTTTGGTACATGATCGATAGCTCTTTCATGACCACTTTGCCGGACAGCTGGGCGATCAACAAGCGCTTCATCATGCTACCCATCAACAAATGGGACAAGCCCTACGACCGCGTTTTACTCGGTGGCTTGACCTGTGATTCGGACGACTACTACAACGCGGAACAACACGTGAATGCCATCTTCTTACCGAAGCTGCGCAAGACCGACAGCGAACCGCTTTACATTGGATTTTTTAACACCGGTGCGTACCAAGAATCGCTCGCAGGCTACGGCGGAACCAAGCACTGTTTGCTTCCTTCCCCTAAGCATGTCGTGATTCACATGGACGAAGACGGAAATACCTCATCAAGCCTCTTTGCAGAAGAACAAACTGCCGAGAGTATGCTCAACATTCTAGGCTATGAATAACGTATCACAAAAGGGCCCGATCTCACAGTTCATGGCCCACAACTACCGCCACTTCAACGCTGCTGCGATGATGGATGCGGCCAAAGGCTACGAAGCGCACCTTACTGCAGGTGGTAAAATGATGGTGACCCTTGCCGGGGCGATGTCCACGGCAGAATTGGGCATCTCACTTGCGGAAATGATCCGTCAGGGAAAAGTCGACATCATCTCATGTACCGGGGCGAACCTCGAAGAAGATTTGATGAATCTCGTAGCACACACCCACTACGAACGCGTGCCGGAATACCGCGATCTCACGCCGCATCAAGAACGCGAATTGCTTGACCGCGGCTTGAACCGTGTGACCGATACTTGTATTCCTGAGGAGGAGGCGTTCCGTCGCCTTCAAGGACATATTGAAGACATCTGGCGCGAGGCTGAGGCGAAAGGGGAGCGTTATTTCCCGCACGAATACATGTATAAAATGCTGCTGTCGGGTGTCCTAGAGCAGTACTATGAGATCGATCCTAAAAACTCGTGGATGTTAGCTGCTGCCGAGCGCAATTTGCCGATCGTCGTTCCAGGTTGGGAGGACAGCACCATGGGCAACATCTTCTCTTCGTATTGCATCAAAGGCGAACTACAGCCCAGCACCGTGAAAAGTGGCATCGAATACATGATGTGGCTTGCCGGCTGGTACACCGAAACTTCGAAAGATGCATCCATCGGGTTTTTTCAGATCGGTGGAGGTATAGCGGGTGATTTCCCGATCTGTGTTGTTCCGATGTTGTACCAAGATTTGGAATTGGAAGAGACGCCATTTTGGGGATACTTCTGCCAGATCTCAGACTCGACGACCTCGTACGGATCGTATTCTGGCGCAGTCCCTAATGAGAAGATTACCTGGGGGAAATTGGACGCAGATACGCCTAAATTTATTGTTGAAAGTGATGCAACCATCGTTGCTCCATTAATGTTTGCTTGGATTTTAGGTCAATAAAAAAACAGTGGCTAATAGAAATGTGATCAAAGACTACAAGACCATGACGCCGGAGCTCATGGCGCTTCTTGTAGCAGCGTACCCGGAGGGATTCGAGTACGACACCGTGTATTTTACAAATGCAAAAGGTGAAAAGGTGGAAGCGGTGCCCTTAGAAACCGAGGACACAAAATATCTAATCAAGGTCAGTACTTCGCTTGAGAAACAATTCGAAGCGTTTGATTTAGAAGCCTTTGAGGACGAGGAAACGATCGACAAAGATTTTGACGGGGAAGCCCTCGAAGACTAGCAGCTTTGTGTAATTTGGTCGTATGAAAGTACGCCTCTCCCTCTTTGTATTTCTCTTTTTAGCCCTAAACCAGACGGCTGTAGCGCAGCGTGTTTTTATCCCGGAACAGGGCGAAGGAATCAGTTTTAACGTGTCTTCACTTTCGATAAATGGCGCACCCGCTGGGTTTGACGCGGCCCCTATGGCCAATTCTATCGAGATCCAACTCCTTCGTGAGCACATCTTCGGACTCTCGCATTTTTCCATCGCCTCCGGACTAGGATACAGCGGTCAATACTACCACGGGAACTTGCACATCGAAGTCGACGAATCGGGCAACCAATCCCTGATCGACCTAAGCGGGACGGACTACAAAGCCAACCGCTTCGCCACAGAATACCTTGATGCTGTAGCTGAACTCCGCTACCGCGGCCGTGCAAACAAAAAGGGAAGGTACAACCGCTTCTACCTCGGTGGACTAGCTGGATACCGTACGAACGCCTATTCCTACTTCAACTCAGAACAGCTTCGCGTGAAGTTTTACAACATTAAAGGCTTCAACCCCATACGTTACGGCGTCTACGTGAAAGCAGGGCGCGGTCCCATCAATCTCTACGCCTTTTACGGGCTCAGTCCGCTAGTCACCTCAGGAGCAATGCTCACAGATTGGAGCAACGCCACGAGTCAAAATGTAGGTTTGAGTATTCTTTTGTAACGAGAGTTACTTCTACTTCTACTTCTACTTCAACGGCACGGCAGAACACGCCTCGCCGTAGCTAATTTTCTTTGCAATTTTCTTCAAAATAGAAGTCACCTGTACATACGCATCTTGCGGTACGCGCGGGTCGCCACACCCTTTCACTATCACCGGTTTATCTTCCAAACCACTAAAGTCATAGGTGCTCAAGGCCTCCCGATAGTACAGGCTGTAAAATTCGGGTGTACTTGCAGCCCAGATTGCAGGTACTCCTGCGTCACTGAGTTTGGACGCTACAAGCAGTGCCGCCCAAGCAGGCAGTATGGCTTCTGTCGAGCAGAAAAGTCGTACGACGCTACCCTCGAAAGTCGTATAGTCAACATCCTTGAGGGCACTTCTGAATGCTTTTTCACGCAGGATGAAGCCGCCTTCCAAGAATTGGGCAATATCGAGATCCAGAACCTTCGCAGGCATCACATCTTCAAGGTTGAAGGTAACTAGCGGACTTTGGTCTACTTTATTGATGATCTCGTCACTCATATCCTTACGCGTTGTGAGTGTAGTCTCTGAAAAATTCTTGGTTTTCCTCGGTACGTAGTCCTTCAAACACAAAACCAATTTTAGACGGTACAATCGGCGCCGATAGACGTTCGTTGTGCCATGCCTCATACGTCTCGAAATCTACCGCCTGACGCGTTTCTAGTGCTTCAAACAACCCAAGTGCCGCAACCTTATCCCAACCAGGCTCTACAGTCCCTTGGAACACTTTTGCCTTACTTCCGGAGCCATAACCCATGAACCCGACGGTTTTTCCTTCGAGCGCTTCACCTTTTTGGGCAGCATCACACAATGTGCTAAGCAATCCCATAAAGATCGAAGCGGTATACATATTTCCGATCAAGCTAGACGCACGCTCTGCTGGGGCAAGTGCCTTGGCTACATAACTGCGGTAATAGGCACTTTTGCTAAACGCTTTGACCCACGCCTTCGCTTCTTCTTTATCCCTCGGCTGATCTCCACCCATGGCTTCGACGACCTCGTCCCAGCTTCCGTTCGCTTTCATCCAGTCCAGATAAAAGTTTACGAGCATACGACGTCCCTGAAACGCATATGGCAAGTGCATCACGACTTTTTCCCAATCCAGTGCAGGATTCACCTGCTCCTGAGTAGCAAAATGTACGAGTGCTTCTTGAATGCGACCCACATAAGCACTATTGCTGTACTGTCCGTCAAAAACGGGCTCCTCGACATAGGCGCGCAACATGCGGTTGCCGCCCCAGAATCCGTCCGCTTGGAGTAATTTTTCTTCGGCTTGTTCTTCGGTAATCGTCTGACCGAGCAGCGCTGCAGCTTCCACCAAAACACTCGCTTTGGTATAGGTTCTGCGCGGCTTGAAGAAATCGCGTTCTCCTTTGGTAGCTACACCTATGGCAGTTCCAAGACTGATGATGTCCGGATCAACGCTGACCAGCAATGCAACAGCCCCTGCACCTTGGGTATATTCCCCAGTAGAGTTGAGGTTATATTTGGCAAGATCTGAGGCGACCACGATCGCTTTTTTACCGGGATGTTGTTTGACGTACAAACAAGCGTTCTCTAAAGCATCCACTGCACCGATACACGCAAAAGTCATATCTACGGCGTCGACATTGCGCAAACACGCAGCACCGTAACGCGGGGCGAGCGATTGCTCGACGAGATCTAAAATGTAGGTAGCTGTGGGTTTTGCACTGTCTAAGGCACTTTCAGTACCGAGGTACAATCGACCGACAGTGGATGGGTCGAGCTGCTCTTGTTCGAAGAGTCGTGCAACTGCATTAGCACCCATAGAGGCGGCATCTTCGTCTACGTCCGGGAAGGACATCGAAGTAAGCCCAAGGCCTTTGTTGAGCTTTGCATATTCGATCCCGCGCGCATCGGCGAGGGCTTCAATAGGTAGGTAGTGTTGCGGTACGTAGTACGAAATGGCGTCTATTCCAATCTTCATCTTGGCGGATGGTTTTAATCAGTATTCAATAAATCGCCCAGAAATCTGCGATTTGGGCGACTAAATAACGAATACCTTAACGATTTATGGCGAAAAAGGTTTTGGTTTTAGCACATCTTTGAATATAGGTGCTGCAAGCGAATGTATGTTAGAGCATTCCGAGCTCGAGCATAGCCTCTTCACTCATCATGCTTTTGTCCCAAGACGGGTCGAACGTAATCTCTACTTCAACCTCGTTTACGCTGTCCAGCGCGCGAGACTTTTCCTTCACTTCCTGCGGTAAACTTTCGGCTACCGGACAGTTCGGCGAGGTCAAGGTCATGAGGATATGCACATCGCGCTCCGTGCTCACTTTTACGTCATAGATCAAGCCAAGCTGGTAGATGTCTACGGGGATTTCAGGATCGAAAATGGTGCACAATACGCCTACGACTTCCTCACCAATTTTTTGCATTTCGCTATGTGTCAACTCCTCACTCATGATCGCTCTTTTTTAGCATTTATCCGGCGTAAGCCAGTGCGTAATATTTCATTTGTTTCACCATGCTCATCAAGCCGTTTGCACGGGTTGGACTCAGGTGGTCTTGTAAACCAATCTCTTTTAAGAACTCCAGGTCTGCCTTGGCGACTTCGGCCGCAGGCTGGTCGTTAAACACCTCTACGAGCAAAGCGACAATCCCTTTGGCAATGATGGCATCGGCATCCGCCTTAAAAAGAACATGATCTCCCTTTTTCTCCGCCTTGAGCCACACCTTACTCTGGCACCCTTGCACGAGCTGATCTTCAGATTTCTCCTCCTCAGGCAACAGCGGCAACGCGCGCGCGAGTTCGATGATATAGTTGTATTTGTCCATCCAATTGTCAAAGAAATCAAATTCTTCAACGAGTGCTCTTTGGCGTTCACTAATGGTGTTTACTGTCATCATTTCCTTGTTTAATTGAACCCCTTTACTAACGCAGCATGCTAACCGATTTCTCAAGAGCAGCCACAAAATGGTCAACATCTTCCTTGGTGTTGTAGCACGCGAAACTAGCGCGAGCCGTTCCTGCAATGCAAAACGCATCCATGATCGGTTGGGTACAGTGCTGACCGGTACGCACGGCAACGCCTTGCTGATCCAAAAGCACTCCCAAATCATACGGGTGGGTACCTTCCACTAAAAAGCTCAACACGCTTGCCTTGTGTTTCGTATCGCCGATCACTTTGAATCCGTCAATCACACGGGTGCGCTCTAGTGCGTATTCGAGCAGCATGTGCTCGTGTTCCGCAATCGCTTCAACGCCTACTTCATTGATAAAGTCCAAGGCCGCTCCGAAGCCGATCACCCCCTCGATGTGTGGGGTACCCGCTTCAAACTTGTGTGGAATATCGGCATACGTACTTTCTTCCATGCTTACGGTTGCGATCATTTCACCACCACCTTGGTGCGGTGGCAATTCTTCGAGTCGCTCACGTCTCCCGTACAACACACCTAGTCCTGTAGGGCCGTACATCTTGTGCGAGGAAAGGGTAAAGAAGTCTACACCCCATTCTTGCACGTCTACTTTGGCGTGCGGTCCGCTTTGGGCGCCGTCTACGAGCGTCCAAGCGCCGACTTGCTGTGCCTTGCGAAGCAACTGCTCTACGGGGTTAATCGTACCCAGCGCATTGCTGATGTGGTTAAACGCAACCAGCGCAGTGTTCTCGTCAATCAGGGTATCGATCTGATTCAGCACAAGCTCCCCATTCTCGTTCATGGGGAAATAGCGCAATTCAGCTCCAGTGCGTTGACACAGCATTTGCCAAGGCACGATGTTGCTGTGGTGCTCTAAGGCCGTGATCACAATGTTCTGACCTTTCTCAACGAGGGTAGTCATCCCTGAGGCAACAATGTTGATGCTGTCGGTGATGCCACGGGTGAAGATGACTTCGGCAACCTCACGTGCATTGATGTGCGCACGTACAGATTCCCGAACACCTTCCATGGCGTCGGTGGCGCGCTGACTCAGCGTGTGCACACCGCGGTGTACGTTCGCATTGTAGCGCAGATAGTAGTCTGAAATGGCTTCGATCACGCGCAGCGGTTTCTGTGCCGTTGCCGCATTGTCTAGATAGACGAGCGGTCTTCCATGAATCTCTTGATTGAGAATGGGGAATTGGGCACGGATTTGCTGAACGTCGTAGGCCATATTATAGGGCAAATTCTAGATTGATTCCTAATTTCTCCGCGATCACCGCATTCAAGCGCTTCTCCAGCTGAGGGATTTTCACGTACTCTAGCGCATCCGAAGCAAAGGCATAGGTCATCAAACCTTCCGCCTCGCGTTTTGGAATACCTCTAGAACGCAAGTAGAAGAGTGCATTTTTGTCGAGCTGGCCGATCGTACATCCGTGCGAACATTTCACGTCATCTGCGAAGATTTCGAGCTGCGGCTTGGTGTCTACTTTGGCCTTATCGCTGAGTAAAATATTGTCATTTTGTTGGAACGCGTTGGTCTTTTGTGCTTTCTGACGCACCATCACTTTCCCGTTAAAGACGCCATGGCTCTTTCCAAGGTAAACCCCCTTATAAAGTTCACGCGAGTAACAGTTCGGTTCGATGTGATCCACGAGCGTATGATGATCCACCGTCTGGCCGTCACCGATGATGGTGATCCCGTCCATGTGGCTTTCACAGTGCTCTCCAGCGGAGTAGAAGTGCAGGTTATTACGGACCAATTTTCCTCCGAAGCTATACGTCCCCACGTGCACATTGCTCTGACGCGCTTGCTGCACATGCGTGTTGTCCACGAGCGAAGCATGCGTAGCGTCATTCTGTACTTTGTAGTACTGAACGCGTGCATCCTGAGCGGCAAAGACTTCACTGACGAAATTGGTAAAGCTGGCTTGGTCACCGATGTTTTGGTGGCGCTCCACAATCTGTACTTCCGCATTCTCCTCTACAATGATCAGGTTGCGCACTTGCGAGAACGCTGGCCCATTTTCATTGGTAGTGAGGTACAATACTTCGATCGGTTTGTCGACCGTTTGACCTTTTTTAACGCGGATGTACACACCGTCGTCTGCAAACGCAGTGTTCAGGTCCACAAACGTTTCACCTTCTGGAGCGCTCTTGCCGAGGTACTCAGCGATCACGTCCGGGTATTTATTCAATGCTGCTGCAAACGTACAGATGTCAAAATCGCGGTGCGTGGTTTCGCTTAACCAAGAGCTGTATTTACCGTTGATAAAGACGAGCTTGTAGGTATCGAGGTCACTCAACAAATACTGCTTGATATCTGCAAAAGATACGGCGTCATCTCCCTTCAGCATGACCTTGTAGTCGTGCTTGAGAACGGGTTTTAGGTTGGTGTATTTCCACTCTTCATTGCGTGTGGTCGGGAAACCGGTCGCTTCAAAACGATCCAGGGCCTCCTTGCGCAAGGCTACCACACCTAGATTTTTGCTGCCGTTGAGCTGTGGCTCGGCGACAACAAAAGAGGAAAGTAAATCTTGTGCTAAATCTATCATGCGTTTTCTGCCTTGATCCAGTCGTACCCTTTTTCTTCAAGCTCGAGTGCGAGTGATTTATCGCCGCTCTTGACAATCTTACCGTTGTACAATACGTGTACGAAATCTGGTTCGATGTAGTCCAAAAGGCGCTGGTAGTGAGTAATCACAAGCACTGCGTTGTCTTTGCTGCGGAGTTTGTTCACCCCGTTTGCTACAATGCGCAAGGCATCGATGTCCAAACCAGAATCGGTCTCATCTAAAATGGCCAATTTCGGCTCCAACATCGCCATCTGGAAAATCTCATTACGCTTCTTCTCACCACCGGAGAATCCTTCGTTCATGCTGCGGCTGAGGTAACTTTTGTCCATTTCGAGCAATGCCGTTTTCTCACGCATTTTTGCAAGCATTTCACGTGCTTCCATCGGCTCCTGACCACGGCCTTTACGGCTTTCGTTGAT
>Ga0209136_1002880_pt1 | contig 10172 bp, 10 predicted proteins | sample SaaInl0LU_22_DNA_FD_184640 | JGI IMG/M metagenome (GOLD analysis project Ga0209136, IMG submission 184640) | Marine microbial communities from expanding oxygen minimum zones in the Saanich Inlet - ESP_90LU_22_DNA (SPAdes) (version 2) | ecosystem: Environmental > Aquatic > Marine > Intertidal... | reverse complement strand
TGAGACAGCTTAAGATTACCAAGCAGGTGACCAATAGAGAAACCGCTTCTTTAGACAAGTATTTACAAGAAATTGGTAAGGTAGACCTTATTACCGCAGATGAAGAAGTAGAGTTGGCACAGCGAATTAAAGCGGGTGACCAGGTTGCACTTGAAAAACTAACCAAAGCCAACCTTCGTTTTGTGGTATCTGTAGCCAAGCAATATCAAAACCAAGGGCTCACCCTTCCAGATTTAATTAACGAGGGTAACTTAGGACTCATTAAAGCCGCCCAGCGTTTTGACGAAACCCGTGGTTTTAAATTCATCTCTTATGCAGTATGGTGGATCCGTCAATCCATCCTTCAAGCCTTGGCAGAGCAGTCTAGAATTGTGAGATTGCCTTTAAACAAAATTGGTTCGATCAATAAGATCAATAAGACTTTTGCTTTTCTAGAGCAGGCACACGAAAGACAGCCGTCTCCTGAGGAAATTGCAAAAGAATTGGACATGACAGTAGAAGATGTGAAACAGTCCCTTAAAAATTCTGGACGTCACGTATCTATGGACGCGCCATTAATTGACGGGGAAGATTCCAACCTTTACGACGTATTGAGGTCTGGAGAATCTCCAAACCCAGACAGAGAACTCTTGCATGAATCGCTCAGAACTGAGATTGAAAGAGCTTTAGAGACGCTAACACCAAGAGAGGCAGACGTGATCCGTTTATACTTTGGTTTAGCAGGGCAGCACTCTATGACTTTAGAAGAAATTGGTGAGACTTTTGACCTTACTAGAGAACGTGTGAGACAAATTAAAGAGAAAGCCATTAGGCGATTAAAGCACACCTCTCGATCTAAAATTTTAAAAACTTACTTAGGATAAACCCTATAGCCCAGTGCCCTGCACTGGGCTTTTTTAATACCATTATATGCCTTTTCACGTCGTTTTAGTCCATCCTGAAATACCCAACAATACTGGAAATATCGGTAGACTGTGCCTTGGAACAGGCAGTGAACTTCACCTGATCAAACCCCTTGGTTTCTCCTTAGAAGACAAGCAATTAAAAAGATCTGGCTTAGACTATTGGCCCAAACTGAAAGTACATATTCACGAAGATTTTGCCGCTTTTAGAACAGCCCATCCTAAAGCAAAAATGGCCTTCTACTCCAGTAAAGGCACTCAAAATTATTGGGACCTCGAGACACAGGAAGACCACTATTTTGTCTTTGGCTGTGAATCCAAAGGCCTGCCAGAATCTATTGTAGAAACGCAGCAGCAATCCCTCTATAAAATTCCTTTAGCCACGGATAGCATCAGGAGTTTCAATTTAGCCAATGCGGTAAGTATTGTGCTATTCGAAGGAAAGCGACAACAATTTTTTAAACAAAAATAAACCACTCAATTTTTCTTATTTTTACACTTTATTTCATCCTTTAAAACCGGCCTAAGCCTTAAAACATGTCAGAAAAAAAAATAGCCCCATCCCTACTCGCTGCAGATTTCGCGAACCTTCAAAGAGACATAGAAATGGTCAATGCTTCTAAAGCAGACTGGTTTCATATAGACGTCATGGATGGTGTTTTTGTTCCTAATATCTCTTTTGGAATGCCGGTTATTGAGGCCATTGGAAGGCATGCAAAAAAAACCTTGGACGTTCATTTAATGATCGTAGATCCAGACCGTTATATCAATGACTTTGCTGCCCTAGGGACAGATATTCTCACAGTGCATTACGAGGCTTGCACCCATTTACACAGAACTTTACAAGCTATAAAAGCCGCAGGCATGAAGGCTGGCGTGGCTTTAAACCCGCACACCAATGTAGCCTTGTTAAAAGATTGTATTCAAGACATAGATTTGGTTTGTATTATGAGTGTAAACCCAGGCTTTGGCGGGCAATCTTTTATTGAAAACACTTTTGAGAAGGTCCGTGAGTTAAAAGCATTAATTCAATCCAAAAATGCCCATACCCTCATTGAAATAGACGGCGGTGTAACTTCAAAAAATGCTTCAGAATTAGTGGCTGCTGGTGCAGATGTTCTGGTGGCTGGTAGCTTTGTATTTAAAAGTGACCACCCCATAGACACCATTGAGCAACTCAAGAATCAAGTGAACTAAATGAGTGGTCATTCCTCCATAAAAACAACGACAAATACTGGGGCTTTAAATACCGAGAACCACCCTCTAGACCTTATTATTATTGGCGCAGGGCCTATTGGAATATCTTGTGCCATTCAAGCCAAAAAAAAAGGCCTGAATTATTTGGTGATAGAGAAAGGCTGTATGACCAATTCTCTCTACAACTACCCAATAGATATGCAGTTTTTTTCTTCCTCTGAAAAATTAGAGCTAGAAGATATTCCGTTTAATTCTATTGAAGCAAAACCCAGAAGAAAAGAGGCTTTAGAGTACTACAGAAGAATTGCTGATCACTTTGAATTGAATATACAGCTTTTTGAAGCCGTATTAGACATTCAATCAAAGTCACAAAACACCGCAAAACAAACCCTAGAATTAGACCGTCAAAAAGAGGCTAGTCTTTTCCAAATAAACAGCTCAAAAGGAAGGTATTTTACAAAAAATGTGACCATTGCAACTGGTTTTTTTGATTTGGCTGCAAGCCTTAAGGTTCCTGGGGAGGAATTGCCAAAAGTGAGCCATTACTTTAAGGAGGCCCATTACTATTCTGGACAAAAACTGGCGGTCATTGGTGCGAGTAACTCCGCCATAGATGCTGCATTGGCCTGCTATAGAAAAGGTGCTCATGTTAGTTTAATTATCAGAGGTGCAGCGGTAGGTCCCAGGGTAAAATATTGGGTGCGACCAGACATCATGAATCGAATAGAAGAAGGTAGTATTAGAGCCTATTACCATTCATCTGTAACAGAAATTGGCGCAAACAGCCTGTCTTTTACCCAAGATAATGTCACTAAAACTATTGAAAATGACTTTGTACTTGCCTTAACAGGCTATAGACCCAATCTGCCTTTCCTCACCCAATTAGGCATTACATTAGAAGGCACCGCTAAGATTCCTTCTCACCATCCAAAGACTATGGAAACCAATGTGCCTGGTGTGTATTTGGCAGGCGTAATTTGTGGTGGATTAGAAACACATAAATGGTTTATTGAAAACTCCAGAGCACACGGAAATTTAATTGCGGAACACATTCTTTCTAAGGCCTAAATAGCTTAAAATATTTCTTAAAAAACGCCTCATTCGAATGTAATTTAAATTTATTCTATTTCAATATTAATAGTTGTACATTAGAGACTACCTAATCCTACCCTAAAATGAAGACTATTACAAAAACTTGGTTTGTGTTGCTTTTAACCATCAGCGGCATCGGCTTTAGCCAAGAGCAACCCACCATGCTTTTCTTTACAGAAAATGCCTCCTTTTATAACCCTGCATTTACAGGTACTTATGGGCAAGTGGCTACTGTAAATAACAGAACCCAATGGGCTGGGGTTACAGATGCACCCGTACTGCAATCATTTTCCTATCAAAGAGATTTTAAGAACAAAGCAGCTTGGGGGTTGAGTTTTCAAAATGACAAAGTTTTTATAGAAAAGCAAGGAGTATTGGCCATTGATTATAATTATAGGCTGGACCTTTCAGAAAAAAGTCAATTGTATTTAGGGCTTAAAGGAGGGGCTTATTTTAAAAGTATTGACAAAGCTAGGCTCAACAGACTCACCAACAGCAGCAACAATGCATTAGATGCTGTGAGAAATTACAGTAATCCCCTTTTAGGTGTTGGGGTGCATTTAGACACCCAATATTTCTTTTTATCTGCAGGAGTCCCTAATCTTTTAAATAGCAAACGATACAAAGAAAGCGAGGGTTTGGTCACTACAGCTACAGATAGACCCAATTTATACTTGAGTACAGGAGCAACCTTAGACCTGACTAATAGTTTGGCCTTAAAACCAGCCATCCTTTACAGGGGAGTATCTGACGCGCCAAATTTCTACAACTTACAACTCATGCTGGAATTAAAAGATAAAGTTGGTGTTGGGGTTTCAAAAATGAATAACGATTACTTTGGTGCCATGTTTATATTTAAAGGCATGAGCTTTTTGGATTTAGGCTATGCCTACGAGTTCAGTAACAGAAGTAGCAATATTGCTTTAAAAGAGAACAACCACGAGCTATTTGTGCGTTTCAAATTTTCCAACAGCTCCAAACAAGCCGCTTCCTTAGATTCAACGCAAAGTTTTTAATACCTCTTAAATTGTATTACATTTAGATTGAATGTAGAAATGACCTACAAATTTCATTGAATCTATGCGGAAAATTATTTCACAACTAGGACCTGGATTATTATTCGCAAGCATGTCCATTGGGACCTCTCATCTGGTATTATCTACCAAAGCAGGGGCACAATACGGATGGATCATGATTTTTCCCATCCTCTTAGCCAATGTATTGAAATACCCCTTCTTTGAATTTGGAATACGCTACACCCACACTTTCAAAAAATCACTCCTGGAGGGCTATGCAGATTTGGGTAAAAAATACCTTTGGGCCTATACACTCATTACCATAGTAAGTGCCCTCACACTTTTAGCGGCATTGTATATTGTCACGGCAGGACTGTTAAAACAACTTTTTTCTTGGGCACACTTTACAGACACTACGGTAGCCTTATTCTTATTTATAGGTATTAGTGGGGTGTTAATTATAGGGCGCTATAAAGCCCTTGAAGGTGTAGTCAAAATCCTTTTAGCATTGTTAACCGTAGCTTTAATCATCACCACGGCAACAGTATTATTAAAAGGACCTATTGAAAACGCGCCCCAATTTACAAGTCAACCCATATGGAGTGAGGTTGGCCTGCTTTTTATGATTGGTCTCATGGGCTGGATGCCAACCGCAGTAGAGGCTTCTAGTTGGGTGAGTCTTTGGCGCCTAGAAAAAGACAAAAAAAATCAAAAAGACAAAAACACCTCCACAAACAATAGTCTAAAAGACACCTTGGCAGAATTTAATTTGGGGTATTTACTCACAGCCGTATTAGCGATTTTCTTTTTAGTGATCGGTTGGTTTACCCTCTATGGCTCTGGTATTGAAATGAGTGCAAACGCAAGTGTTTTTGCGGAACAACTCATTCAGATGTTTACCATCCACATTGGAGATTGGTCCTATTTCTTTATTGCCTTGGCCGCTTTTGCCACCATGTTTAGTACCTGCATGACCGCCCATGATGCCATAGCGAGGGTAGGCTTAGACACTATAAAAGTGCTGGGAAACAACAAAACCACCAAATGGCGTTATGAACACTTCATTATCCTTTTAGCCATCATTAACTTTATGGTCATTTGGCTGGCTGGAGGTCAAATGGGTTCTCTGGTCGCACTGGCTACTTTTGTATCTTTTGTATTTGCGCCAGCTGTGGGACTTCTCAACCACAAGGTGGTGACTCAAAAAAACATGCCTAAAGATGCTATGGCACCTAAATGGTTAATCCTTTTGAGCTATGTAGGAATGGTGTTTTTGAGCCTATTTGCCTTGTATTATTGTTATGTGGTGCTTTTATAGCATTAAAAAACTGGTGCAGAGGCAGTTACTTCTGAAGCAATTTTCTTGACCAAACCTTGCAGCACTTTTCCAGGACCTAATTCAATAAACTCAGTGGCACCGTCAGCCACCATAGATTGAACACTTTGTGTCCATTTTACTGGAGCAGTCAGCTGAGAGATTAAATGGGCCTTTATTTCCGCTGGATCTGTTACCGCTGCAGCAGTAACATTTTGATAAATAGGGCAAAGAGGTACGTTAAAAGTAGTTGCCTCAATAGCAGCTGCCAAGGCTGTTCTGGCAGGCTCCATGAGTGGGGAATGAAAAGCGCCTCCCACTGGAAGCAACAAAGCCCTTTTGGCACCAGCCTCTTTGAGAGATTCACAGGCTTTTTCTACCGCTTCTACAGCACCTGAGATAACCAGTTGTCCGGGACAATTATAATTTGCTGCTACAACAACACCTGGAGTTTTTTCACAGATTTCCTCCACCAAATGATCTTCTAATCCAAGCACGGCAGCCATGGTCCCAGCGGTTTTATCACAGGCATCTTGCATCGCTAACGCTCGCTGATGCACCAAACGCAATCCATCTTCAAAATTCAACACTCCATTAGCTACTAAAGCAGAAAATTCTCCCAACGAATGACCTGCAACCATCTGTGGCTTAAAATCAGTTCCTAAGGCTTTTGCCATAGCCACAGAGTGAATGAAAATAGCCGGTTGCGTGATTTGTGTTTGCTTTAAGTCTTCTGCACTACCTTCAAACATGGTTGTAGTAATTTCAAAACCCAAAATGCCTTTGGCAGTTTCCATCATTTCTTTTACGCTGGGAAATTGATCGTACAAATCTTTTCCCATTCCAGAAAATTGAGCCCCTTGGCCCGGAAATACATATGCTTTCATATTGTTAAATTTTATCCCATGGTTTATACCATTGGGCGTATGTAATATAATTGTTTGCTATTCTTTCAATTTCACCACTGGCTAATTCAGAGGGCACTTTCTTTATGAATTTTGCTGGTGTACCTGCATATATAGACCCTGGAGGTACTATAGTCCCTTTGGTAAGTACGGCTCCAGCGGCAATAATACTACCAGTTCCAATCACACAATCATCCATAACTATACTTCCCATTCCTATTAGAACGTTGTCTTCAATGGTACATCCATGGGCAATAGCATTATGGCCTATGGAAACATTGTTTCCTATTTGGGTGGGACTTTTTTGGTAAGTGCAATGAATGACTGCACCATCTTGTATGTTTACACGATTGCCCATACGAATAAAGTGAACGTCTCCTCTGAGTACCGCACCATACCATACACTGCAAGAATCTCCCATGCTAACTTGACCAATTACAGTAGCATTTTCTGCCAAAAAACAATCTTCACCAAAACTTGGTGTATGTCCATTTAAAGTCTTTACAAGGGCCATTTGAATCGTATTAGAGATCAAATATAAGGGGTTCCCCAATAAATGAGGTCATTTTTTTTTAACTATTCCTAGATTTCCTTTGTACTTTTGTGAAAAATTATTTGCCATGTCTAAAGAGTATCACATCACGATTATTCCTACTAATAATCCAAACATTATGAAGTTTGAAACCAATCATTTTATCTCTCCAGATAAAAATTATGAGTTTCAAAATATAGACCAAGCAAAAGAATCTCCATTAGCCCAACAGTTATTTCATTTGCCCTTTGTGAAAACGGTCTATGTCTCTAGTAATTTTATCGGTATTGAAAAATACGATATAGTTGGTTGGGAAGATATAAAGGACAGTCTTGCACAGCAATTGGTGGAATACTTAAATACAGGCGCTCCAGTAGTTGCCCTGGATCCAAATAAAGTGCCTCAGGCAGTGACTATTTATGCAGAAAGCACCCCAAATCCTTCTGTGATGAAGTATGTAGCCAATAAACTTATTGTTCCTGCTTTATTCGAATTCAAAAACATAGATGAAGCCAAGGATGCGCCATTGGCCAAAGAATTATTTCTCATGCCTTTTGTGAAAGAAGTTTTTATGGATCAAAACTATATTTCTGTGACCAAATACGATGTGGCAGAATGGGAAGAAATTAACCATGAACTCAGGGAGAAAATAAGAAACTTTTTAATGACAGGTCAAGAGGCTGTTGGTGCAAATACTGTTCAAAAGGAAAAAGAAAAGGCACCTACCACCCTATTACACACAGAAAACCTAGACGACACTAGCAAACAAATTGTAGACATTTTAGAGGAATATGTAAAACCTGCAGTAGCCAGTGATGGTGGGAACATCATGTTCGATTCCTATGACGAGGAAAGTAAAACAGTAAATGTGATTTTACAAGGAGCTTGTTCTGGTTGTCCTTCCAGTACTTTCACCTTAAAAAATGGCATTGAAAATATGCTCAAGAATATGATGGGAGACAAAATTGCACAGGTAATTGCCATTAATGGATAAAAAATAACCCCATGAATAAGATTGAAGAATACGTAGAAGTAAAACAATATGTAAAGTTATTGGAAGAGGCCTATGCTATGGCTTTGGACATGTTGCCCAGCCTTTTAAAAGCAGGACTCATTTTCATTATTGGACTTTGGGTGGTGCGTTTCATCAATAGAATGGTGCACCGATTTTTTGAGAGAAAAGATTACGATTTAACCTTAGAAAGTTTTTTACAAAGTTTTATAAACATCTCCTTAAAAGGTATTTTATTTGTTTTAGTTATTACACAATTAGGGGTGAAATCTTCTTCATTGGTAGCAGTTGTTGGAGCCGCAGGTTTGGCCATAGGGCTTGCACTTCAGGGTTCCTTGGCTAATTTTGCTGGGGGCGTTCTCATTTTAATCTTTAAGCCCTTTAAAGTAGGTGACTGGATTGAAGCCCAAGGGGTATCTGGTACGGTAAAAGATATTTCTATATTCACCACCAAAATAAACACCTTTGGCAATCAGGCAGCCATTATCCCAAATGGAAATCTCTCCAACCACACTATTGTAAATTATAATATTGAAGAGACCAGAAGAGATAAGATTACGGTAGGTATTTCATACGATTCAAATATCAAAGACGCTAAAGATATTTTACTTCGTATTTGTGCTTTACACGAGGGGATATTGAAAGATCCTGAACCTGTTGTTTATGTGGGTAATTTAGCAGACAGCGCTGTAGAATTAAGTTTGCGATTTTGGGCCAAAAATGAAGACTTTTGGGACGCACATTTCCATGTAATGGAAACTTTAAAAATTGAATTTGACGCTGCTGGAATTGAAATTCCATTCCCTCAAAGGGTCATTCACACCGCCGGAAATAAATAATTGACCTGATTACTGCTTTTTCTTTGGAATAGGCCCCATAAAATCTTTGAGATAGTAGGGTTCAAAATAAGCCAGGTCTTCAAAGTCCTTAGCAACATATTTTTGATAAGAAAGACCAGCCATTTCTTTAGCAGAAGGAAGTGTATCTAATACAGAAATATTGGACTGATGGTGCACTTCAAAAGCTTTTTGTGCACCGCTTCCAATGAAATATACTTTGCTATAAGAAGCCATCCATTCAGAAAGGGAATTTTCCTCTAAAATTTTTGCCTCGGTAGGGTGTAATTCCTCCCCCCTATGATCGTATGCACTTATATAAACTTCCATTCTTCTAGCATCTAACATGGGAAGAACAACTTCTCCAGCTTTGAGCTGACACTGAAGCGATAGACTTTTTAGGGTGGGTATAGCTAATAAGGGTAGGTTTAAAGCATAACAAAGCCCCTTTGCTGCAGAAACACCTATACGAAGTCCCGTGTAAGATCCTGGGCCTTTACTCACCGCTATGGCCTTTAAATCGGAAAGACTCACAGCTGCCTCTAGAAGTACTTCTTGAATAAATACATGTAATTGCTCCGCATGAGAGTAATTTAATTCAGCAATCTCTTTAAAAGCAACCACCAACCCCTCATGTGCTATAGACACAGAGCAATTGGTGGTTGCTGTTTCAATATTTAGGATCATTCCCTAGCTTTTAATTTATCGCCAAAGGTATTCCAAAATAAAATTCTAAGACCTTTAGCCTAAAAATATAATTGTATTTAGCTGAAATAAGGCTCGCTTGAGCGTTGTCTACCCTGGATTGGGCTTGAGAAAAATTAAAGGCATCTAAGAGTCCCACATCAAAACGCTCTTTGGTGTACTGAAAAGCCAATTTCCTAGCCTCTAAGGTTTTTTGAGCCGCCTCGAAAGACTTTAGAGTACCATTCACATCTGCATAAGCCTGATTGATATTAGACTCTAAGGTCAATTTATCCTGAGCAAATTGTAATTCAGATTTCATTAGATTTATCTTAGATCTCTTGATGTTGTTTCTTACAGAGAAACCATTAAATACCGGGATATTAACAGAAACACCGTAGGAAATTCCGTCATTAATCCACAACTGATCTTTAAATGCCACTAAATCTCCTGTAAACGGATTTAAGTTTTGATCTGAATATCTGGTGTTGTAGTTAAAGAAACCATTTAGAGTAGGGTACCTAGCTCCTTTTGATATTTGCAAGTCTTTATTAGCAATTTCCACATTTGTTCTAGAAAGCTTAATATCATTTCTAAAGGTCAACGCTTTTTCAAAAATATCCTTAGGCGTTTGATCCAAAACACTACTGTTGGGAAGTAAAAATTCTTCTTCTGCTATGT
>Ga0209136_1002873_pt1 | contig 10183 bp, 7 predicted proteins | sample SaaInl0LU_22_DNA_FD_184640 | JGI IMG/M metagenome (GOLD analysis project Ga0209136, IMG submission 184640) | Marine microbial communities from expanding oxygen minimum zones in the Saanich Inlet - ESP_90LU_22_DNA (SPAdes) (version 2) | ecosystem: Environmental > Aquatic > Marine > Intertidal zone... | reverse complement strand
TTCGTTTTCTTTTTTATTGGGAATGTAGGCACGCATATTGTCATAAACACCTTCGCTCATCCAACGTCCTCTAACATCTTGATAAACCACAATGTTTCCCTCTTTCATTAAATGTATGTTAGGCCCAATTTTGGTTTTCATTTTTCCTTCTCCATAAGGTGCAGAACTGTAAGGAGTTCTTTGCATTAAAATAGGATATTTTTTAGAAGTATCTTTAGGAGAATAGATAGTCGTGTGCAGTTTTACACCATCTCTCATGATTATATCTACCTCTTTTTTGGTGTAATTATCTGCAACATAAGTGTTTTTTTTAGGTTCACTTTCTTTGTTTTTACAAGCAGTAAAAGCTAAAAAACTAATAAGTGCAAAAAGGATTATTTTTTTCATAATGAAGATTGATTTGTAGCGTTAAATCTACGAAACTAAAAACAGTTGTTAAAAATTCTTTTGTTAAAATGATTTTTGTTTAAAAAAAGCTGGAAATAGCTTTTAAAAAATCACCCAAACTGGCAAAACTTCAAAAATTTTCTCCCTATTTTTGCAAACTATGCAAGAAACTAAAAAACATCAATTAACAGATTGGTTACCAACCACAAACAGAGAAGTTAAAATTCGTGGATGGGAAGAGTTGGATGTAATTTTATTTAGCGGAGACGCATATGTAGATCATCCTTCTTTTGGGCCTGCAGTAATTGGTAGAATTCTAGAGAGTTATGGTTTACGTGTGGCAATTGTGCCACAACCCAATGTAAATGATAATTTACAAGATTTTGAAAAATTAGGGAAACCACGTTTGTTTTTTGCAGCTACAGGGGGTTGTATGGATCCTATGGTCTCTAACTACACGGCTAGTAAAAAGAGAAGAGATAAAGATGCTTATACACCAAATGGTGATAAGGGTTTTAGACCCGATTATGCAACCTCTGTGTACAGTAAAATTTTAAAAGAAAAATTTCCTGATGTACCTGTTTTAATTGGTGGAATTGAAGCTTCATTAAGACGTGTAACACACTATGACTATTGGTCTGATAAATTAATGCCAACTATTTTAGAAACTTCTAAGGCAGATATGTTGGTGTATGGAATGGGAGAACAACCTTTGCGCGAAATTGTAGAATTATTGCAAAAAGGTGTGCCTTTTTCTAGCTTAAAAAATATAAAACAAACGGCTGTTTTAATTGATGAAAAACAGGAGAAAATACCAGTTGTAAACGATTGGGAAGATGTAACAATTAATTCTCATGAAGCTTGTTTGGCTGATAAAAAAACGTTTGCTTCTAATTTTAAAACCATAGAACAAGAGTCTAATAAATTAAAAGCAAGAAGAATTTTTCAGAAAGTAGGAGAGCAATTGTTAATGATCAACCCACCTTTTCCTACGATGACAGAAGCAGAGATTGATGGCTCTTTTGATTTGCCTTATACTCGTTTACCCCATCCAAAATACGACAAGCGTGGGCCAATTCCTGCTTTTGAAATGATTAAATTCTCGATAAACATTCACAGAGGGTGTTTTGGTGGCTGTAGTTTTTGTACTATTTCTGCACATCAAGGAAAATTTATAGCAAGTAGGAGTCAGGAATCTATTTTAAAAGAGGTAGATAAAGTGGCAAGTATGCCAGATTTTAAAGGTTATTTGTCTGATATTGGTGGTCCTTCTGCAAACATGTATCAAATGAAAGGTAAGGTGCAATCTATTTGCGACAAATGTGTAGCGCCTAGTTGTATTTCGCCAGTAGTATGTAGTAATTTAGATACGTCTCATAAACCGTTAACAGAACTGTATCAAGCAGTTGATAAACATCCAAAAGTAAAAAAATCGTTTATTGGAAGTGGAATTAGACACGATATGTTGGTGCCAGAATTCAATAAAAATGCAGATGCTAAAGAGCTGGATGCGTATACAGAAGAGGTCATGACCAAACACGTATCAGGGCGTTTAAAAGTGGCTCCAGAACATACTTCTGATCCTGTTTTAAAATTGATGCGTAAACCGTCTTTTACTTATTTTCATAAATTTAAAGAGCGTTTTGATAGAATTAATATCAAGAAAAAGCTCAACTTACAATTGATACCATATTTCATTTCTAGTCACCCAGCAAGTGAGGTAGAAGATATGGCAAATTTAGCTGCAGAAACCAAAAACATGGGCTTTCAGCTAGAGCAAGTGCAAGGTTTTACACCTACGCCAATGACAGTTGCAACCGTTATTTATTATTCAGGATATCATCCTTATACCTTAAAACCTACTAAAACACCAAAAACAAAAAAGGAGAAAGAAGACCAGCACAAATTTTTCTTTTGGTACAAAAAAGAAAATAAAGCGTGGATTAGAAATACCTTAAATAAAGTTGGAAGACCTGATTTGTTAAAGGTATTATTGCCAGAAAATAATTCTTGGAAAAAGAACAAAAAAGCAAAAGAGGTAAAAAATACTTTTGACGATGCTGTCCCTTTTAACAGAAGAAAAAAGAAAGTGAGAAGAGCTACCTCTAAAAAAAGAAGGAGATAATTAGCTTTTTTTACCCTATAAACTTTTAGATTGTACAGTTGAATTTTAAGTCTATACTTTAATGAATTTTTATAAGTTTTTACAAAAGTAGACGAAGCGATTTATAAAGAACATCCATAGAAATTCTTGATATTAAAGGTATTTGGCCTTAAAGGCATAAGCGATTTGTAAAATAAAGCTTTTAACTTTTGTTTCTCTGCTTACATATTTCTTCTATATTGGCCACCAACTTTAAATAATGTTTTTGTAATTTGCCCTAAAGAACATATTTTGGTAGTTTCCATTAATTTGTCAAATAAATTTTCATTCTGTATGGCAGCTTCTTGTAAAATTCCAAGTTGTTCTTGTACTTTATGTGGGTTTGCCTTATTTAACAATTCTTTGGTTTCAATTTGAAATTGTTTCTCTTGTTCTGTGGCACGTATTACTTCTGCAGGTTGTACAGTTGGCGATCCTTTAGAACTTAAAAATGTATTTACCCCAATAATAGGGAAATCTCCATTGTGTTTTAAAGTTTCATAATACAAACTTTCTTCTTGTATTTTAGAACGCTGATACATAGTTTCCATAGCACCTAAAACACCACCTCTTTCTGTAATTCTGTCAAATTCTTCTAAAACAGCAGCTTCTACTAAATCTGTTAATTCTTCTATAATAAACGCCCCTTGAATTGGGTTTTCATTTTTAGTCAAGCCTAATTCTTTGTTGATAATTAACTGAATAGCCATGGCTCTTCTAACTGATTCTTCTGTGGGTGTAGTAATGGCCTCATCATAAGCATTTGTATGTAGAGAGTTACAGTTGTCATAAATTGCGTATAAAGCTTGTAACGTGGTTCTTATATCGTTAAAGTCTATTTCTTGAGCGTGCAAAGAACGTCCAGATGTTTGTATATGATACTTTAGCATTTGCGCTCTTGGGTTGGCACCATATTTATTTTTCATGGCTTTTGCCCATATTTTTCTTGCAACTCTACCAATTACAGCATATTCTGGATCAATGCCGTTAGAAAAGAAAAAAGATAAGTTAGGGCCAAATTTATTAATATCCATTCCACGACTTAAATAATACTCCACATACGTAAATCCGTTACTTAAAGTTAAAGCCAATTGTGTAATTGGATTGGCACCCGCTTCTGCAATATGATATCCAGAAATAGAAACCGAATAGAAATTACGAACCTGCTTTTCAATAAAATATTCTTGTACATCGCCCATTAAACGCAAAGCGAATTCCGTAGAAAAAATACAGGTATTTTGTGCTTGATCTTCCTTTAAAATATCTGCTTGTACAGTACCTCTAACTTGTGCTAAAGTGTCTTTTTTTATTTGTTGATAAACTTCTGATGGTAAAACTAAGTCTCCAGTTAAACCCAATAACATTAGACCTAAACCATTGTTTCCTTCTGGTAATTTTCCTTGATATTTTGGTCTTTCTAAACCTTTAGAATCATATATTTCTTTGAATTTAGCTTCAACATTATCTTCTAAATTATTTTCTTTGATGTATTTCTCACAATTCTGATCTATAGCAGCATTCATAAAAAAGCCAAGTAACATAGGTGCTGGCCCATTAATAGTCATAGAAACAGAGGTCATGTGATGACTTAAATCGAAACCAGAATATAGTTTTTTAGCATCGTCTAAACAGCAAATAGAAACACCTGCATTTCCAATTTTCCCATAAATATCAGGTCTTTCTCCAGGATCATTGCCATATAAGGTAACAGAGTCAAAAGCTGTAGAAAGTCTCTTGGCATCCATACCCAAACTTACATAATGAAAACGTCTGTTGGTTCTTTCTGGGCCACCTTCTCCAGCAAACATTCTTGTTGGGTCTTCTCCTGTTCTTTTAAACGGATATAAGCCTGCTGTGTAAGGAAATTGTCCAGGTACATTTTCTTGTAAATTCCAGCGTAATAAATCTCCCCAAGCTTTGTACTTAGGTAAGCTTATCTTAGGTATTTTTGTTTGTGATAACGATTCGCTATGTGTTGCTATTTTTATTTCTTTGTCACGAACTTTAAAGGTGTAAATTGGGTCTTTGTATTTTTTTACTTTGCTTTCCCAATTCAAAATGATTTCCCAATTTAAAGGATTTAGGTTTAATTTTACTTTTTCGAATTGTGAGATTAGCAATTTAATAAATTGCAAATCGTCATCCTGAACTTTTTTCAGGATTTCTTCATTATCGAGGCCTGTTTTTATCAAAAAAGAACTCTTTATTTCAGTAGAAATGATATCCGTTAAAGATAATATGGTTTGATAAATTCCATATAATTTTTGGGCAACTACAACTTGTTCATCAACATCTTTGTCATAAGCCCTATTGTTTTCTGCAATTTCAGATAAATAACGTACTCTTGCAGGAGGAATTACAAATATTTTTTTAGACATTTCTTTTGTGATTTTCATAGAGGAAGCTAAACCTAGATTGGTTTTTTCTACCAATTTATCCATAATACTTTTATACAAAGTATTCATTCCAGGATCGTTAAATTGCGATGCTATAGTTCCAAAAATTGGTAAATCTTCTTGAGGAATATCCCATAAATTATTATTGCGCATGTATTGTTTTTTTACATCGCGCAAAGCATCTAAAGCGCCTCTTTTATCAAATTTATTAATGGCCACAATATCTGCAAAATCGAGCATATCTATTTTTTCTAACTGAGTGGCTGCGCCAAATTCTGGCGTCATTACATATAAAGAAATATCAGAATGTTCTATAATTTCTGTATCAGATTGTCCAATTCCAGAAGTTTCTAATATTATGAAGTCGTACTCAGCAGCTTTTAAAACTTCTACAGCTTCATTAACGTGTTTAGAAAGGGCTAGGTTAGATTGACGTGTTGCTAAAGAACGCATATAAACACGAGAATTATTAATGGCATTCATACGAATTCTATCGCCTAAAAGTGCACCACCTGTTTTTCTTTTAGAAGGATCTACAGAAATTAATCCTACATTTTTTTCTGGAAAATCAATCAAAAATCTACGAACTAACTCATCTACTAAAGATGATTTTCCTGCACCACCAGTTCCAGTAATTCCCAAAACAGGAGTTTTAGAAGTTTTATTTTTCTGATGAATGATGTCTAAAGTATCTTTCGCTATTTCTGGAAAATTTTCTGCAGCAGAAATAACTCTCGCAATTTTACTACTTTCTTTTTTTGATAATTCCTCTACATCAACATTTAAAACATCCCCAATAGCAAAGTCAGACAGTTTCACCAAATCATTAATCATCCCCTGTAAACCTAACTCACGACCATCATCTGGAGAATAAATTCTTGTAATTCCATACTCCATCAATGCTGTAATTTCTTCAGGAAGAATAACACCACCTCCACCACCAAATATTTTGATGTGTGTAGCACCATTTTCTTTTAGTAAATCGAACATGTATTTAAAATACTCATTATGTCCCCCTTGATAAGAAGTTATTGCAATTGCATTTGCATCTTCTTGAATGGCACAATTAACCACTTCTTCCACAGACCTGTCATGACCCAAGTGAATTACTTCTACCCCTGTAGCTTGTATGATTCGTCTCATAATATTTATAGCTGCATCATGTCCATCAAAAAGAGATGCTGCAGTTACAATACGTATTTTGTGCTTGAGTTGATAAGGTTGTATTTGTTTCATTCGTAATAAACGTTGTATTTTTGGTATGCAATTTAAGGAAATATTAAAAATTAATAGAAACCTTTAACTTTTTATTACTACTTGTTTAAAATTTATTATTTTTTTAATTGGCATAGTTATTGTTGATTTAAATAAAGTAACCACTAAAAAATATATCATGAAATATATGAAAACCTTATTGTTAACTAGTCTTATAATACTGTCTTCTTGTAGTAGTGTAAAAGTTGCTACAGATTATGATGCCAAAGTAGATTTTAATAAATATAAAACTTTTGCTTTCTATAAAAAAGGAATAGATCAAGCAGAAATTTCTGATTTAGATAAAAAAAGAATTTTAAGAGCTATAGAAGCAGAATTGGTAGCTAAAGGATTTTCTAAATCTGAAAATCCAGATATGTTAGTAAGTATTTTTACCAAGTCTAGAGAACGAGTAAATGTAAATCAAAGTAATTTTGGCTATGGTTTTGGTTGGGGTTGGAATCCTTGGATGTGGGGAGGAATGAACAATAATGTAAATGTTTCTCAATATACAGAAGGTACTTTATTTGTAGATTTTATAGATAAAGAAAAGAAAGAACTGGTTTGGCAAGGAGTAGGTACAGGTGCTTTAAGAATTCAAAACAGAGCAAAAAAGGAAATTAGAATAAAACAATTTGTAAAAGAAATTGTTTCTAGATTTCCACCAGGAGAAGAAAAATAAATATTTAAAAAAGCGTTCTTTAGAACGCTTTTTTTGTGCATAAAAATAATATTTTTGCAGTATGTATAATAAAAGAATACTTTTAGAGGAAGGAGATTATTACCTAAACGAACAGGGTTATAAAGTTTTTACAGAAAAATATCATTTAAAAAGAGGTTATTGCTGTAAAAGTGGTTGTAAACATTGCCCTTATGGGTATGATAAAAAAACAGATAGTTTTGTTTAAAATTTACTTTTAGTAAAAATAGATTCTTTATAGTTTATAGGTCATGTAAATATTTACTGTATTTATATGAACATTTTTTAATTTGTAATTTATAAAAAAGTTGCCATTTCTTTTTGCAAAACTTCAGCTTGTAAGGCTGCTTTTGCTGCAAAATCTTTTTCATTCGAGGCATATATTATACCTCGAGAAGAGTTTACTAATAAACCAATAGTTGAAGATAAGCCATATTTACAAACATCTTGTAAACTCCCCCCTTGTGCACCTACACCTGGCACTAAAAGAAAAGAGTTGGGTACAATTTTTCGGATTTCTTTAAAATACTCGGCCTTTGTAGCGCCTACAACATACATTAAGTTTTCAGAATTTTCCCATGTTTTAGAAGTTTCTAAAACATGTTTATATAATTCTTTACCATCAATTTTTTTTGTTTGAAAATCGAAAGCGCCTTTGTTAGAAGTTAAAGCTAAAATTATGGTATGTTTGTTTTTAAAGGCTAAAAAGGGTTCTACAGAATCTTTACCCATATAAGGTGCTATGGTAACAGAATCAAATTTTAAATCTTCAAAAAACGCTTTTGCATACATGGTAGAGGTATTACCAATATCACCACGTTTTGCGTCTGCAATAGTAAAAATTTCAGGATAACTTTTGTTTAAATAATTAATTGTTTTCTCTAAAGATAGCCAAGCTTTTAAACCATAAGCCTCGTAAAAAGCAATATTGGGTTTGTAGGCTACACAAAGTTGATGTGTAGCGTCTATAATCGCTTTATTAAAAGCAAAAATAGGATCTTCTTCATCTAATAAATGTGGTGGAATTTTAGTTAAATCAACATCTAAACCAATACATAAAAAAGATTTTTTCTTTTTAATTTGCGCAACTAATTCTTGTGTAGTCATAATCATTTATAAAGTATAGCAAAAATACTTTATTTTGTAAGTTATGAAAACCAAAGAAGACAAAATTTTTAAATACTTTATTATATGAGATTTGCCATTTTATTTTTTGTTGTATTATTTTTAAGTTGTTCGATAGAAAAACATACAAAATTTTCTGACTTAGCATTACAAGACACTGCATTTACGATACAAGATTCTGAAATTTCTATAGATAGTATATTAAAAATCTATAAAAGCAAAAAAGTGTTTATAGATGTTTGGGCTTCTTGGTGTGGAGATTGTATAAAAGGTTTACCAAGTGTAAAAAACTTACAAAAAAAGTACCCAGAGGTAGTTTTTTTATTTCTCTCTGTTGATACAAATAAAGCTGCTTGGAAAAATGGCATTCGCCGATTTAAAATACAAGGAGAACACTATATTTTACCAAAAGGGATGAAATCTGGTGATTTTGTAGATTTTTTAAATTTAGGATGGATACCTAGATATGTTATAGTTGATGAAAATGGAAAAATCATACTTTTTAAAGCTACAAGAGCATCAGATTCTGCTATTGAAGAGGTTTTAAATAAAAGTTTATAAATCGTTTTAGTAACTATTTCTAATTAGTCTATTAAAATAGTTTTCCATTTCTTAAATTTACGGAATTAAAAAATGTTTAAAAATTAGCTTTAAAAAGCTTAAAATATATAATTATGAGAACCAAGATTGTAGCTGGAAACTGGAAATTAAATTACGATAAAAAAACAACCAATAAGTTTATTAAAAGCTTAAAAAAATCGGTTGATAAATTGCCTTTAAAGAATACTAGAGTAATTATTGCACCTACATTTGTAAACTTATCTTCTGCTGTTAAAAAAGTAGAAAAATCGAATATAGAAGTAGTTGCACAAAATATGCATCAAGCAACTTCTGGAGCCTTTACTGGAGAAATTTCTGCAGATATGCTAAAAGCAGTTGGTGTAAATACAGTTATTTTAGGACATTCAGAAAGAAGAACTTATTTTAATGAAACAGACCAAGCTCTAGCTGAAAAAGTAAATACGATTTTAGAAAAAGGGATGGAAACTATTTTCTGTTTTGGTGAGTTGTTAGAAGATAGAAAATCTTATAACCATTTTGAGGTGGTAGAAAGCCAATTAAAAAATGCATTGTTTCACTTAGAAGCAAAAGACTGGAAAAGCATCATTTTAGCCTATGAACCAGTTTGGGCAATTGGTACAGGAGAAACTGCAAGCCCAGAACAAGCGCAAGAAATGCATGCTTTTATTAGAAGTATTATAGAAAAAAAATACAATAAAGAAGTAGCAGAAAAAGTATCTATTTTATATGGTGGTAGTGTAAAACCAGCAAATGCAGAGGAAATTTTCTCTAAACCAGATGTAGATGGTGGCTTAATTGGGGGTGCAGCTTTAAAAGTAGACGATTTTACAGCAATTATTGCAGCGATTTAAGTTAGCTAGAGTAGTAGAAAATTAAAAGAAAACCAATAAATTTGCATCAATATTTATAATCTTGATGCATTTTTTATGGACAATATTTATATAGAGTACAATTTTACAGTTTCACCCAAAGAACCAGCTTCAGAGATATTAATTGCAGAACTGGGTAATGTTGGGTTTGAAAGTTTTGTAGAAAACGAAATCGGCGTAACGGCTTACATTCAAAAAGAAGCTTATAAAGAGAATATTTTAGAGGATATTTATATTTTAAATTCAGAAGAATTTTCTATAAAATACACTAAAAATGAAGTGGCACAAACCAATTGGAATGCAGAATGGGAAAAAAACTTTACTCCTATTAAAGTTGATGATTTAGTTAGTATACGTGCTCCTTTTCATGAAAATCCCAATTTAAAATACGAGATTGTAATAGAACCAAAAATGAGTTTTGGTACAGGACACCATGAAACCACACACATGATGGTGCAGCATTTATTGCAATTAGATTTAGAAAACAAAAAAGTGCTAGATATGGGTTGTGGTACTGGTATTTTAGCCATTTTTGCTGAAATGAAAGGCGCAAAGCCAATAGATGCCATAGATATCGATAATTGGTGTTATGAAAACTCTATAGAAAATGTATCACGCAATAATTGTAAAAATATATCCGTTTATGAAGGAGACTCCTCTCTGTTAATCAACAAAAAATACGATGTAATTATTGCAAACATCAATAGAAATATCTTATTAACGGATA
>Ga0209136_1002861_pt1 | contig 10228 bp, 17 predicted proteins | sample SaaInl0LU_22_DNA_FD_184640 | JGI IMG/M metagenome (GOLD analysis project Ga0209136, IMG submission 184640) | Marine microbial communities from expanding oxygen minimum zones in the Saanich Inlet - ESP_90LU_22_DNA (SPAdes) (version 2) | ecosystem: Environmental > Aquatic > Marine > Intertidal... | reverse complement strand
CCAAATCCGATTGTTCGAGATCTCCCGTCACAATCAGTTTTGTATTTTCGCCAATTCTCGTAAGTAACATCTTCATTTGGTTGGGTGTACTGTTTTGCATTTCATCGGCAATGATGACCGTGTTATTAAATGTACGACCTCTCATATACCCTAGTGGTTCGATTTTTATACATCGCTCCATTTGATTGTGGGACAAGTACTTTTCAAAAATATCAAACATGGGCTTCGTCCATGGTTCCATTTTTGTGTCCATGTCTCCCGGGAGATATCCCATATCCTCATCAGCCGCAACGATTGGTCTTGTGAGAATGACACGACCCCTAAAGGCGCTTGTAATATGTTCCATACCAATTTGACATGCAAGCATAGTCTTACCCGTGCCGGCTGGCCCGGTTCCCACTATAATTTGTTTTGATGACCTAAGTGCGACCATATATCTACATTGACCAGGTGTTTTGGGGAAATCCATATATCTTATATTAAAATTTTTTTCCTTAAATAAATTAAGATGGAAAGCTATCACTTGATAAAAATGAAACCCACCAAGACTTATTTGAGTCTGGTTGATCCAAATAAGAAGAGTCGTTTTGTTTGCTTCAATAATCATGAGACGGCGGATACTTTTGTAAATTATGTCTCTATTTTTAGATCTAAGCATGGCCACTGGCCAAATATGGATATGTCAAAAAGAATAACCACTGTAAAAAGTAAAGTTGAATTTAAAAAACGTACATCAGACGAGATAAAAAGATTTTTGGACGTGGACACCTTTGACTACGAACAAATCGAAACTATGGTGAAGCGTACAAATATATCTTTTATTTGTGTTTGTAATTTTTCATATCTGGAAAATGAAGAAACTAACCAAATTATAAGTTTTTCTGGTCAAGAATGGGACGGTAAAGCTGACGAAATTTTATACCGAGACCTACTCGAATTCAACTTAAAAACTAAATAAAATATAATGTAAATACATGTGTGGGATAATTGTAACTTTTGGTGAAAGTAAAAAAATACCATCAAATTTACTGTCTCACCGTGGACCAGATGATTACCGTACTAAGAGAATGGGAAAATGTCGCATGGATTTCTATAGACTCGCAATAAACGACTTAACAGAAGCAGGTATGCAACCATTTGTCAAACCAAAACGAATGTTTGTATGTAACGGTGAAATATACAACCATCGCTTATTTAGAAATGGTGAAGAGAAGAGTAAAAGTGACTGTGAAGTTGTTATGAACATGATATACACACTTGGTATAGAAAACACAATCAAGTCTATAAACGGCGATTTTGCAATGGTCTACACTGACGGGAAGAGAGTACTTGCGGCCAGAGATCCAGTTGGTGTTAGACCTATGTTTTATACACGGTATGACGATAATTCTATTGCATTCGCTAGCGAAGCAAAGGCGTTAATGTTTCTTGGTACGCATATAGAGATATTTCCACCAGGGCATTTTTATGATTCATATTTAGACAATTTCATTTGTTATCATACCGGATATTGGAATGTTCACAGGTTTAGTGCTAGTAAAAATCATGAACAGTTACGTTATGTTTTAGAAGAAGCTGTACACACTCGTTTGGATAATACCGACAGGGAAATTGGATTTCTTTTGTCTGGTGGCTTAGATAGTAGTTTAATTGCGGCTATCGCAAGTAGAAAATTGGGCAGGATACGAACTTTTTCTATAGGACTCAAGGGAAGTCCTGACCTAGAAGCCGCAAGGAAAGTTGCAGACTACTTAGCAACCGACCACACAGAAGTGACTTTTACAGTTTCCGATGGAATTGATGCAATTGAAAGTGTCATTAAAAGCCTTGAATCATATGACACAACAACTGTGCGAGCATCTACACCTATGTGGATTTTGTGTAAGTACATCAAAGAAAATACAGATTGTAGATATATTTTCTCTGGTGAGGGAAGTGACGAAGTTTTGGGTGGATATTTATACTTTCATAACGCACCCGGTGTCGAAGAATTTGCGTGTGAAAACATGCGTCGACTTAAACTCATACATCAATTTGACGGTCTTCGTGCGGATAGATGTGCGAGTGCACACGGATTAGATTTAATTGTACCGTTTTTAGACAAAAAATTTATTGATTGTTGTATGGGTATGAACCAAAAATTAAAAATGTCAAAAATTGAGAAGGGAATTCTCCGAGAATGTTTCTCCGGTTATCTTCCGGATGAAATTTTATGGCGACAAAAAGACGGGATGAGCGATGCTGTCGGTACAGGTTGGGTTGACCACATAAAAAAATATTGTGAAGAAAAGATGTCAGACAAGATATTCGAAACTATAAGATGCGTCTGTACACATAATATACCCCTCACGAAAGAAGAAGCCTTTTACCGTGACATTTTTTGGAGGTTCTATGAGAGAAGGAACGACCGTCTGATTTCAGAGATATGGCGTCCAAAATGGACATCTGTGACAGACCCTAGTGCGAAATTGTTACTTATAGAAAATGATGTATAGTATATAAATGACCGATCTTGTTAAGAACTTTGACTGCAAAAACAAAGAACACGTTCTTTGGCTCCGAGATGTTGGACAGGCTATGGCAAAGGCAACCTCCGGTGGGAGAGTTGATATCGAAAAGATTGTTAACGATAACCCGATTGATGGTGATACAACCATGAAGAATATGATGGATTGGGCGTATATTCACTTCCAACTCGCTATGAAATATTCTAATGCGGTACTCAGTTGTGATGCGTATTTACCAACCCCTGAATAAATTGTATTCACGCAAGGTAAAGTCCTGTGGGTCTGAATTACGATCCATTCTCACTAATAAAATTGGACCGAATGTTTCTTCTTCAGTAAAAGGTTCGGGCAATATATGTTTATTGCGTCTTACGTGTCCACTTTCAGCCTTTAATATGACAACATCTATTTCAGGCCATTGACCTATAAATGTGGGTCTGCCGAGTAGTAATTTTACAATTTCATTTTTTGAAGGATCTATGTCTAGATCTATTTCGTTTATGTCGCATCTTCCTTCTTTTATAAGTATAGCTCTTGTCATCCTTAATTTTTGTTTATAAAAAAATATTTGCAATTAGTAAATGAACAAACGTGTGATAGCGTATGCTTTGGCTTTAGTCATATGTTATTTCATTTTTAGATATATAACAACAGAAGGATACAAACCTCTCCGAGGCGGGTATGTGAATGACAAGATTGATACCAACCCCGAAAGGCGTGTTTCGCAGTTTTTTGATAAATGCTCGCCTGAAAATATGTCTGAGTGCTCTCTTAACAATCCATATGAAGGTCTTCCACTTCCGTAACCTAAGTAGATAGATTTCTTTGTATAATTTAAGAAAGATGAACGTGACAAGAGAATACGCCCTCAACAAGCTATCTTCTATTCTCGAGGTTCCCAAAACAGATACACTATGTGTGAATCTCGAGAAGAGTATATTTAATCATACAGTTCGCAATGTAGACGAACCTTCGTGGGAAAATAAATGGTTTTCGAATATGTACAAGCATAAATTCTTACAAATTCAATATAATATGTTAAAATCACCCACGTTAAAACAAAAAATTATCAATAAAGATTTAAAAACGAGTGAGGTTGTTGAACTAAAGCCACAACATTTATGGCCGGGTGGTCCAGCCGACAAAACAATCGAAGATAGAATTATTAAAGATTTAAGAAAAGCATATTTAGCAAAAGAAAATCAAAATCAAGAGGGCTTCTTTACATGTAACCGGTGCAAAACAAAGAAAACGACATATTACCAGTTACAAACACGGTCTGCAGATGAACCTATGACAACATTTGTAAGCTGTCTTAACTGTGGTAAAAATTGGAAGTGTTAAGTACGTGTTGGGAATGTGTAAGGTCTGTGTCCATATCACCCACAGATAATATAAAATTATATCCCAAAGCTTTCTTCATATTATCTTTAGTTTCGTGACTTGTAAATCCTAGATAGTCGTATACTATTCCAAAATTTTGTAATTGACTTCTTGTTAGTTCAACAATCGCCTCAAAACTTGGTCTGGCTGTAATAATTATTATTTTATAACCCATTCTTTTTGCGATAATTAAAAGTTCATAAATCGGTACATTAAGTCTACCAGATGTAAATATTAATGTATCGTCTATATCAAACATGACAGCGTCATTATTTACAACTGTCCTATTTGATATATAAGATATACCACGTTCTTTCAAGCCATCCATTAATATTATTAAAGAATTAAATTACTTCTTTAATAACATGATCATTGATGTACAGATTGACGATGGCACTGTGTGTTTAGCATACATTGTAGCCGAAGATGCATCAAATGATACGTTCAGTGTAAGATTCCTGAGTCATAATAAAGATTTAGATATATACAATTTTGATGAAAATATAGAAACTATTCCAAAAGAATCAGTTGTTGGATTTTATGATACCGGTGATTTGGAGGATACTGGTATATATAGGATGACCGAGTCTGGCTACGAAATGATTGAAGATTCTGATTATGAACCAGAAACGGAAAGTGAAGAAGATACCGACGACGACGACATATCTCTCGATGAAGAAGATGATCTATAACTACTTAAATAACACCCCCGTAATATATAAAATGACTAATGTCAGAATGCTGCATCTGTTACGAAGCTGAACCAAAATGCACTCTATTATGTGGTCATAAGTTTTGTCATGTGTGTATAAAAAAATGGTACAAAGCGTCCATACAAAATACATGTCCATGTTGTAGAAGAAATCTAAAAATAAAATCACCTCATTGTGAAAATACTAAAGAAATTATTGTAGAGTACGACAAAAATTATGACATTGATGTCATATGCAGTTCTATATTTAAATTTCATGAAAAGATAAAGGTTTTGTCTAAAAAATGTAATGTCACAATCAACGAGTTGAGTTTCTTAGATAAACAACCGTGGACAAAATTTATACTCCCATGCGAATACAACTTAAACGACAAAATTCGTTATACACAGTACAAGTTTATAAACAATAAAAACGATACAAAAATAAAACAAATAACAATAAGACATGGACTATGAACCTAAAAAAAGAATTACAAAAAATGACAAGAAAAATAAAAAACTGATATACAACCAAAAATATTTAAGGATAAAATCTGATATATTAGAAAAGCGAAGAAATGAAAGTATTTTTCATGTCAACACACCCAAACCAGGGAACGGGGTACGCAAGAGTGGCACCAAACTATAAACTCGAGAACAATTATAGGAGAGAAATATTTATGGGAAAATGTATATAAAAAATTAGAACCATTCTTTACAAAGGAATAAGGTATGCCGCCTTACAATCCACCAATTTCGCATTATTCAGAAATGGATGTTTCTGAATACGACGACGAACATATGTTTGCGTATGTGGGTAAAAATGGCAAACGTTTTTATTGGCTTACCCGCTTCTTAGAACTTGATTATATTTGGTATGATAAAAATAGGAAAATAATTGAGTTATGGGGGCCATACCATACCCACCAAAATAAACAATCTGAACACATCATTCGGTGTGAGATTGAACATTTTAAGCCTAAGTTTAAAGATTGTAATGAATAAGTAAGTAAGTAATCATGCAAAAAAGACCCATTGTCCGTGAAAAAATTGGTAAGAACATAGAAAATGATCGAATACAACCAGGAACATTTTTACATAAGTTAGTTAAACCTGGACCTACACAATTTTACGAACCGCTAAAGACCCCTATTTTTCAAAAAGAAGCATATTTAAAGTTGATGGAGAGAAATTGTAAAGATAGAGGTATACAATTTATACCACCCGACATACCCGATAGTGTCGTGGAGGTATATGAAACCACAGAGACTTACAACCCCGTGAGTGACTGGGACAAAATTTACGTAAAACTTAAATATAAGAAGAACAAAACTGTTGGTGTAAAACTTGTAACATCTTTTCAAGACATTTACAACAAGTATTGTGTAAACTCAAAGACACCACCAATTAAAACAGTAGTGAGTGCTTATAAGGCTATGGGGTATCCAGATGAATTTACAGACAATCTTTTAAAAAATCACACAAAAAAGATGGCATCTGCATCTAAAATATTCAAAAAGGCAGATTTAGTTCTTAACAAAGAGCCCGTTAAAAAGCCCAAAAAGAAGAAGGAAGAACCACCACCACCAGAACAAACTATCGAAGAAAACGAACCTGATGATAATGAAAACAACGACGATCCGGTTGATGACGATGATGGTGGTATGGATGTTGAATTAGACCAAGATGAAGAAGACGCTGTCGAAGAAGAATATTATTCGGACGTGGAGTAATTTTTAATTCTTGGTAACCTCACCCCCAGGGATCTTAGTGAGTCCCGCCTTTCTCTAGACAGATTTACTTCCGGATCTTTTTGGTATTCTAGCCATACAAACAAAGAAGGTTTGTCATCCACTTCTTTTAAAATATTAATATGACCGTGCTTCCGGTGAAAGTCTACGAGACGTGTGAACATACATAACCAATGATCTTCGGAAGGACATATCCATTCATCTTTATTTATGGGGTCTTCCATGTATTCGATAGCTTTTGTTAAAAATTTGTCATAAAATTCGGTATAATCATAATTGTGTACTGTTACATCTAACGGTGGATCTATTAGCAGTTCTAATTCTATTAATTCTAATGGGAAAGCCCAATATATCATTTCTATGGCGTCTGTACTAGACATGATATACCTTAACACACCCACGGTTAAAAGACCCCTTCCCTGTTTTTTCTTCTTTTTTTCGTGCTTTTTACCATTTTGTTCTAGATATTCTTCACGACATAGTTTAAAAGATTTTTCAACTATTATCTCTTGAATTTCTACTGGTAATATATCCCATAAACTCATACCCTATTTTTTTGTGACATTTTATTTAAAGATAGCCTAAGTCAATTTTTAACGTAATAAAAATAAGTTTTTAAGATGTTTATCACGAACGTCTTAGTCGGAAAACAAATTATTGACAGAGCAATTTTCTGGGACCTACGCAAAGCGTCTGATTACGCACAAGAAAAAACAAAACACAAAGTTTGGGAAATTGACAAAGGTGTATTTTATTACGGTGACGTAGAAGCGGTTGTATACGAACCAAACTTGCAAGAAACGTCTGATTACCAAGATGAACATATTCTTTCTTTCGTTAGATCCATATGAAATTGCTAACATGTCGTGCGATCAGCATGTAGTCAAAATTCAATTAGAGATATGTCAAATGTTATACATGGCATGGCATTTTGCAGGTTTGGGGGATTATATTAATGAAAATGCACCTTTTACAAAAGATGGAAAACGGAGGGGGTACAGACCAGCGCATCCCAAACACCCCATGACTATGTGGGTATCTTCCAGTCTAGAAAACTACTTATACGCATGTAGAATAGGCCTAGCTTTAACCCAAGAGTACACTCGTAGATATGGGAAAGTTCATACATGTGCCGAACATTTAACATGGTTATTTACACACGTCCCCGGACATTTTGAAGATCGTAAAAGTGATACAGCGTATTATTCTACAGAGGGTATTCCAGAATGTATGCCGGAAGAATATAGACAAGCAAGTGTAGTTGATGCATATCAACTTTACTACATGGTTGAAAAAATGTCCTTTGCCCGATACAAGTACATAGCTTCCGGTCTTTCATCTGGTTTATCGTAGCCAAGTGATTCTATAAACTCCGGAATTTCACCGTTTTCAAACTGATGAATTTCTATTAAGATCATAGGTTTGTGTTTTTTAATAGTATTTACTGCACCTTTTAAAACATTCAATTCGTGCCCCTCGACATCTATTTTGATTATGGATGGTATTCCGTGATACACGTCGTCTAATCTTTTGCAAGATACATCTACAGAAACAGTTTTTTTACCATCTGTTCTTTTATTCAGTGTTGTACCTCCGTAATTTATTTTATTTTCATATTGACAACCAAATTGTGGAATGTACATGACAGTTTCACATTCTGCATCTGATAAAGCAAAATCATACACTTTCACGGGATGTTTTAATTCATTTATACGGTTAGCGTTTATATTTAAAATTTCGTGATACACGGGTTCGAAAGAATGAACTGGTCCATAGTCTGAAAAAACTAAAGTGTTACCACCAATATTTGAACCTATATCCAGAATATCTGTGTCAGTTTTGTAATATTTTCTTACATCTTCTCGCATCCATTCATCCCAGTCATAACCACGTGCAATTGTTGGTCCTATATATTCGTCATCTTCTATTACCGCAAAATTATATCTTCCATTATTTACCATAACAATTTTGAGATTGTGGGTCATACTAAAATAAAGTCATTTAAAAACTTTAAACTACTACAATAAAAAAGAATGTTCGGCATTGGTCAAGGCATTACTGCACCATCGGTCGTGGTTAAGCCAAAGGAAACTAGACGAGAGTACCGTCCAAGAACCTACAGTGAATTTGTAAAAGGTCTCAAGAATAATGAACTTCCGGAAGTTATGATTAAACCAAATCAAAGTTTGGCGGTCTTTGAAGACGATGAAGGTAACTACGGCGATGTCCAAATTGTTCAAAATCAAGACCTATGGCAAACCATTGCCGAAAGTGACGCCAACGTTCGTGTTGATATGACTGCATCTACATCTATATCTGATACAATTTCTGTATTTTTTCTTTTGTCTTTCATCTTTTTTGTATTTAGAACTCTCATATTTGGTGGAGGAGGGGGTGGAGGTATGCCTCAAAATCCATTCGTGAAAAACCAAGATCTCAAAGCCGAAGAAGATATAAAAACACGTTTCAGTGATGTTGAAGGTATCGATGCCGCCAAAGATGAACTTGAAGAGATTGTTGATTTTCTCAAGCAACCCGATCGCTATTTTGGTAGCGGCGCTAAGATTCCTCGGGGTGCTCTGTTAACCGGTAAGCCGGGTACCGGTAAAACTCTTCTCGCAAGAGCTATTGCTGGCGAATCAAACGTTCCTTTCATTCAGTGTTCCGCAGCCAATTTCGTGGAAATGTTTGTTGGTGTCGGTGCGCAGCGAGTTCGTGGTTTATTTGAAGTTGCTCGTGAAAATCAGCCGTGTATCGTCTTCATTGATGAGATCGATGCTGTGGGTAAGCAACGCAGTGTGGGTGGTATGCCTTCAAATGATGAGCGAGAACAAACCATTAATCAACTTCTCACTGAAATGGATGGTTTTGATAATGAGACTGGTATTGTTGTCATCGCTGCCACAAACCGCATTGACATTCTTGATGACGCCCTCCTTCGTCCAGGTCGCTTTGATCGTAAGATTAGTGTGGCTTTGCCAAGTGTTCGTGGTCGCGAAAAGATCTTGGGTGTCCATGCCAGAGACAAGAAGTTGGCCGACGATGTAAAGTTACGCTCAATCGCAAAGCAAACAACGGGCTTCTCCGGTGCAGACCTGGCGAACCTTCTCAATGAATGTGCCATCCGCGCCGTTCGTGACGGTGACGGAATGATCACAAATGAAATTGTTGAGAATGTCTATCAGCGCATCGTTGTGGGCGCTAAAGGTGATACAAAGTTCTCGCCACGAAAGAAAGAACTCGTGGCGTACCATGAAGCTGGACATGCCATTGTTGGGGCAATTTTGCCAGATTATGACACTGTCCGCAAGGTCTCTATTATCCCTCGTGGAGATGCTGGTGGAGTCACTTTCTTTCAGCCTTCGGAGGAAAATGCCGAATCTGCCATGTACACAAAAGAGTACTTGACTTCACAGATTATTGTGGCACTTGGTGGTCGAGCCGCAGAAGAAATCATCTACGGTCAAGACAGAATTACGACCGGTGCTTCGGGTGACTTTGCCCAAGTCTACACAATTGCCCGTGAAATGCTGACTACCTATGGTTTCAGTTCTTACAACTTTGACTACCGCCGAATGTCTGATGAAGCTAGTCGTCTCGTAGACATGGAGATTGACAAGCTTGTCGACTTGTGTTACAAAGAGGCCCTTGGTATTTTGGGTACAAACAAACGACAATTGGAATTGCTCAAGGATAAACTCCTCGAGGAGGAGATTGTTGATGGTCAATGGGTTTATGACCTCGTAAATGGGGAGTGTAAGGTTGGGCGATCTGCGGATTTGGACAGTCTCGACTACGACTAGATTAATTGTTCTCTTTAGCCGAATTATAGTTGTTTGTTACATTCGTGATTCTTGGATTTGGTGTAACATTTCGTTTATCCGAAACAGTTTTAT
>Ga0209136_1002859_pt1 | contig 10231 bp, 10 predicted proteins | sample SaaInl0LU_22_DNA_FD_184640 | JGI IMG/M metagenome (GOLD analysis project Ga0209136, IMG submission 184640) | Marine microbial communities from expanding oxygen minimum zones in the Saanich Inlet - ESP_90LU_22_DNA (SPAdes) (version 2) | ecosystem: Environmental > Aquatic > Marine > Intertidal... | reverse complement strand
GTAATTGAATACGCTCTAGAGAGGTATCGATCGGCCCAGACCTCGCTCGTCCTTCTGCTGCTGAATGGCGTCTATGCCCGTTGCGGCCGTGGGTCGCGCACATTTCAACGGATCAAAGCACCGCATAACCCTGGTTGAAGGGGCTGTTTTGAGTGATCCGAGAGAGGGGGCAGACGCGGCTTCAAACACCGGAGCTTGCGGGCAAGAACTGATGAGAGCGCCTGGCTAGAGTTGGCACACGCCAAAGGTAACGATGCCACACGGCATCGTGTAAGCAATTCCATATTTTGAAGAAGGTGTACGTATATGCGGCGACGCAGAGGGACTTAATGCCTAAGCCTCAAATGAAATAACAAAAACCACAAAAACCCCATGGATTCAGCGCACTAAACCCATGGGGGCAAACCACTTACTGGGTAAAGACTCGATCTAACGTCCCGTGTAATACACCGGTTCGCCTTGAATGGAAGCAACTGGCGTCACCGATCCAGCAGCAGCTGCCTGAAGAAATCGAAACTCTTCGCTGACCGCCATGGCGTCGCCGAACTCAGCCATCGATGCCCAATCTTTAAAAGAGACCACATAGTGTATCGCCCCCGTTCCGCCGACACCCTCGGAATAAATATCCACCTTTGCTCCGGCACGCGTGTGAATGTCTTTCGCCTTCATAAACGCGGCATAAGCGGCGGCTGTTTTACCGGCATTAGGTTGCCAGACATAAACTCGGAAAGGGCCATCATCCTTGAAAGCGCTAGCTTTCACCGACGGATCCCAGTTAATGCCCTCCAGCGACATCAGCAAATTGCCCGATGGTGATTCAGCGGCCTGTGCCCAAAAAGCCTGCCACTCATCGCTATTATTACTTTCTTTTGTTTTGGCCCAAGCCTCTCCCGTATCCCACCGCAATGTATAATCGAAAGTGGGCTGGCCACTAGCACCTATATCCACTCGGTAAATACCGACGTGAGCGCCTGCCGCTTCATGCAGTTTCGCGGCAGCCATCATCCCCTGTACAAGCGCCACCGGCGACGATGAATTGGATTGCCAGCGAAATACCTCTAGACGCTCTGCAAGCGCACTGGCAGAGCTCATTAGCGCAGTAATAAATCCGGTCATTAGTAATAGTGCTTTCATGGTAAATCCTCCGTTTATTAGTTTCTTTGACCACCACTATTTGGGGTAAGTGATTTCGCGCATCACCGCGTAGTCGACAATGCTTCGATATTCCTCGTAGCTTTTTGACGTTTTATCGTTAGCAGCTTCGTCCATGCCAGCCTCTGCAAATTTTTCCATGAAGGCCTTATATTCTTTTGCACTACCTTGCATAGCGGACATATCTTTATAAGTCACCGTTAGCCAAACATTAGGAGAATCTGCGCCGTTTGCGACCCATATGCTGTAATCTACGATCGACCCCATCTCCTTTTGAACCTCCATGGCACGTACCCACGTTGTTTTCAAATTGACCAGGTAATCGTCTAAAAAATTAGTTTTGACGTTGACTACTGTCAGCTCCGTGACGGATTCGCTGGGGGTATAGTCTGCCCATATTTCTGCTGATACACCGTTAGCGCCAACAAGCAACGTCACAACGGCTAGCGCCTGCTTAATCCACTTAGTATTCGCGATCATAGTTACCCCTTAATTTTTAAAGTGTTAGATGTGAATGTTTTTTGACTCCCACCTGACCATACGCCACTCAATAAAAACTGAAATGGGAGATTGTGACTCAAATCACAAAACGGCAAATTAACCACTGGTCGTCATTTTGTACTTCCTCCGCTTCGCGCCCTCGGCCAGAGGCGCGATAGCTGAGCCAATTAAATAACTAGTGAGCGACCACGATAGAGAGTACTTTGTTGCACTGTGGACACAGCGTTAGCAGCATTGTTCTTTGTATTAGTAGCTCTTTGTATTAGCAGCTCTTTGCATTAACAGTTCTCTACATTAATAGCTCTCTGTATTAAATGCGGGCTCCGCTGAATCGTTTAACTAAACTCAACTTGGGACACACTGTATTAATGAACATGAAAGCTGAACTTCAAGAAGTGATGAATATGTTGCGCAAGCTTCAGGGCTCAATTGACTTCGGAGGCACCCCTAGTGCTGAACGGGAGGAATTAGCTGGAGACGTTTCGGACATCATGGATGCCTTGTTCGAAGCAATTAAAAAGCTGCCGAGTGACTAGTCAGCGGCCATCGCAGAACGCAAGCCCAGGATTTCCTTAACGCAAAGGCGCTTGGCGCATTTATTCACAGGGCAGTTTTCAGAACGCTTGATGAAAGCTAATCTGAAATTGCCCCTTGTTCACCGCCTCTGTGTGTTGTTGCATGTAGCCCACTTGAATCTGTCCGCGATCACTGAGCTTGTAGCCCAAGGCTGTATAAAAACGGTTGCGATCATAGAAATCGACTTGTCTCCCGCCCCCGATGTCCCGCTCCCCATTCACAAAGAGTTCGTTATAGAAGGCCAGATACCAGGCACCCTCCGTCAGAGTAGGTTGGTTTAATGGCACGTCCGCGAATAAGCCATATCGCAAACGCGTTCGAAAGTCTTGGTTTTCTACCCATCGCTGTTCAGATCGGATGCGATGTCGCAAAAAAACTCGGCTACCGAGCTGCTGCGGTATCAGCGCCTCTTGATAAATACGGGTTTCGGACGTGGTTCTATCAGAACGACCGAACTGCCCCGATGTAATGTTGGCTACCCCAAGGGTGTATTTGCCGGGGAGCTTCTCTGGGCGGTACGTCAACCCACCTCGGACCAAGAGCTGTTCCAGGTCACCGCCCATATCCCAGTTTCGGTACTGAATGTCTCCTTGAAAACCAAACCGGCTGTGGGAAAAATCCTTGTTGAAAAAATACATGTACCAGGCGCCCGCTTGGTCTTCGTCTATTTGACTAGCCAGTGCGCTTATTGGAAATGAGAGGGAAACAACGAGGAACAAGGTGAAAGTCAGTCGACAAAGCATAGTTACTCAATAGCGTGTTTTTGCTCGGCAAATAGAGACCGAAAAGGTTAGCAGTCATCGCAGACAGCCAACGATACTTATCTGCGCAGCTGGTGATTGGTTTTTGCTATCAATTGGTTTTTGCTCTCAAAGGGTGGCTTCAGTGCCTACATGCATTTTTTGGAGGGCCATAATAATGCTCACAGGGACCAGCCAACGTAGTACTATGGCGCGCTGCATATATCCCCCCTTAAACCTCCCCTTTTTTAGGAAACAACCTAATGGACAACGAAACATTACTAATGTTTGGGCTCGCATTTGTCGCTCTTGCTGGCGGCTGGCTGTTTATCAGAGCGTGTCGCAAGCTTCGGTGGTTAGATTAGGGCGGGTTACCGTGCTATTTTCGTTTTCCCGGCCGTGATCCTAGCTTTCTTGGCCAGTGCAATTGACATCTGAGTACACTACATAACAAAAAGGCCTGCGCTATGGCACCTTGCTTGTTTGCGCACTAGCACCTTGCTCGTTAGTGCTTGTTAGGGCTTGTGAGCAGTTCGCTTGTGAGTAGTTTGCTCATAAAAGCACCCATCCGGCGACGAGCAGCATCATTATCGCTGCCACTCGATTTAGTCTCACTAGATTATCATCGTCTTTCAATAGGCGCCTCAGCCAACGGCCACCACTGGCGTATAGAGACATCGACAAAAACTCCGACACCACTACAACTGATAGCAATACAACGAGTTGCGGAGCCAAGTCTCGATCTGCCGTGATAAATCCGGGTAGGAGCGCGATCATGAAAGCCCAGCCCTTCGGATTCATCACTGCGGTACTAAAACCCAGAGCCAACAACGCCAGTGGTCCTAATGTCATTCCCTTAGGCCCCGACGCAAAATGCTCCTTAGTGTTCCACAGCTGCCAAGCAATCCAGAGCAAATAGGCCGCGCCGATTATCGCTAATACTTGGAAATAAATAGGGTCTAGCGCGAGAAGCCACGTCAACAATAACGTCGTGGCGCTCACTACCAGCATGACGCCGACCAACTCACCCAGCATCATAAATAGCGTTCGGCGATAGCCGATACTCAACCCCAAAGAAAATGCCAACGTCATACACATACCTGGCGTCAATGACACCGCAGCAATCGTCGGTATAAGCAGTAAAAGTAACTCTTCACTCATTATTAGTGACTCAAAACAGTGGCTCAAGAACAGTGGATAAAAACCATTGGTTCAAAAACGCCCCAAAAGGGACACATTGTTTGCTTAACTGGCTGAAATCATTAAAGCTAGTCGAAGGGACTCGGGGCGTATTTGCGCCGTTACCTCAACGAAGTAGCATAATGCATTGGATGTCGAGGGAGTGACACCGTAATGGAAAATCTGCAGAACCTTCTTGTGCGCGTAATTGACATCAGCACCATGGTTTTAGCCTCGCTGATTTTACTTGGTCTCATATACATCGCTGTCATTTTTGTCATCGATATCACTCAACGCGAGCAGGCGATTCGTCGAAACTATCCGGTCATCGGACGACTACGCTATTTATTTGAGCATTTGGGCGTTTTCTTTAGACAATACTTCTTTGCGATGGATCGCGAAGAACTGCCGTTCAATCGAGCGGAGAGAACCTGGGTTGCCAGAGCAGCAAAGCGGGTTGATTCAACCATCGCATTCGGCTCAACCAAGCCTCTCAACACACCCGGTTCCATCCTTTTCCTGAACAGCATGTTTCCCTCCTTGGACGACGAGCACGAAGCCGAAGAACGTCGCCCTATAATTTTTGGGGAGGGGTACGCTATGAAACCTTATTCAACACACTCAATATTTCACATTTCAGCCATGAGTTACGGCGCTCTATCCGCACCCGCGATCAAAGCCCTATCTCACGGTGCCGCCAAAGCCAATATATTGCTCAATACAGGCGAAGGCGGTCTCTCCCCCTTTCACCTTATTGGCAACTGTGATCTCACCTTTCAGATTGGTACTGCAAAATATGGCGTTAGAGATTTCGACGGCAATTTAAGCGACGAGAAACTTGTCGAGGTAGCGAGCCACGACGCGGTCAAGATGTTTGAGATCAAACTCTCTCAAGGTGCAAAACCTGGCAAAGGCGGCATTTTGCCCGCAGGAAAAGTAACCACGCTCATTGCGAGTACTCGCGGCATCCCCATTGGAGAAGACTCAATCAGCCCTAATCGGCACAAAGACATCAGTAACATCGATGATTTGCTGACCATGATAGAACGTGTACGACGTGTTACCGAGAAGCCTACAGGCATTAAGTTTGTGCTGGGTCAGTACGAATGGCTCGACGATTTCTGTTTAGAAATTCATAAGCGTGGACTGAACTATGCTCCCGACTTCATCACCTTAGATAGCGCTGATGGTGGAACCGGCGCTGCACCGCAAAGTCTAATGGACAACGTCGGGCTGCCCGTGGCATCGAGCCTTCCAATGCTAGTAGACAAGCTAAATGAATATGGATTGAGATCCCGTATACGTATTTTTGCAGCAGGTAAAATGGTGACCCCGTCTGGCGTTGCAGCAGCGCTTTGCCTGGGAGCTGACTGTGTCAACACAGCCCGCGGATTCATGTTTTCACTGGGGTGTATTCAGGCGCTACAGTGCAACAATAACACCTGCCCCACCGGCATCACCACTCACGATAAAGACCTACAAAAAGGCTTAGACCCAGACATCAAGGCCACTCGCGTCGCCAATTATGCTAATGGCATCCTACATGAGGTAACCACCATGGCTCACAGCTGCGGGGTGTTTAATCCGCACGAGCTAGGCCGACAACATGCCTATATTGTGACCGATGCAGGCTTACCTGAGCCGCTTATTAAACACTATCCGCACGTGCCAACAAGAGCTGAATTTCTCACAGGGACGGCCTCGAGCGCGGCGATTACGTAGCACAAATAGATCGGCTGAAGCCTTATAGCGGGTGTGTCATCCAAGGATTCTTATTTAGCAAACCACTGCCTATGGATGAACTAATCACTTACCTAGAAGCCGGGCAATTCCTTGCCCCACTCACTGAGAGCAAGCGGACTTAGCTCTGCTCGTTCTCAATCTCAGCACCCTGAGCCCGCAACTCATCTTTACGAGCATCCTGCACTTGCATCAGGCATTGCTTGTAGGAGTCGGCTAGCTTGTCAATGCCACTCGGGTTCAAGCCACCCGTATTGCCGGCAACAGAATACGTCGCATAGACGGCGGACGCGGTCATCATTGCCCAAGAAACCACGTGAGTCGGCACACCGTCTCCCTTCATCTCGTTAGCCAAAGCAATGAAGCGGTTCATGGATTCTAAATGGCGGTCTTGATCTGACATAGTTGCGCTCTGTACTCAATAAAAGGTCGCGAGTATAGCAGAGCAGAAGTGATTGTTAACACGCTGATATTGAGGTCTCGAGTACTATACGGTAGCCTGCGCCCCTTACAATTTTATCGCGGCCATCAATGACCACACGCGTGCCTTTCAAGGCCCTTATCCCTCTCATTACCCTACTGGCAGTCTCTGGCGCTAACGCCGAGTTAGGGCTGAGTGGCGCTCTGAGTGCTGGCTATGAATACGATAGCAATGTCTCTGTTGACGAACTCGACAGAGCCAGCAGCAGAGGTGACGGGGGCCTAGTATTGGGTGCCGACATTGCCATTGAAAAAGACCTTACAGAAAGCACAGATATTTCCGCGTCCTATGGCTTTTCTCGAATCGATTATCAAACGTTCTCTGCTTTGAGCAGGGACACCCATATGCTGGGTCTAAACGTGAGTACCGATTGGGAAAAGTTCGAAACAAGCCTCAACTATTTTTATATCAACGCGCAACTCGACGGGCGTGACTTTTTAACCTACCAGCGTATCTCTCCCTCTATTTCTGGCTTTGTGTCGAAACGCTGGTTTCTCCGTGGAGCCTACGTCAGAGGTGACAAAGTCGTTGATAATCGTTCGGGACGCAACGCTGTCAATGATGGGCTGGAGTTAGATGCTTATTTTTTCTGGAATGGTTTACGGCGCTACATCAACGTCGGCTACAACTTTAGGGCGGAAGATAGCCAAGCTGATCGCTTCGATTACCGCGCCCATCAAGCCAAGTTACGCTTCGTTCAGCGAATTGAGGTTTTCGGTAAGCTATCCACCCTCGAGATGGGGCTTCGCTACGAGGATCGGGACTTCAATAATGTAACGCCCAGTATTGGCATCGAACGTAACGACAAGCGTTTGCGCGGTAAAGTAAGCTTCGAGCTGCCCATTACAGAGTCGGTGCTCTGGCAAGTCTATAGCGGGCACAGTGACTACTCCTCTAACTTGCCTTCAGCAGATTACCAGCAAACCCTCATTGGGAGCCGACTCGAATGGTCGTTTCCCTGATTAGGGAACCAGTAACCCGTAACCATAGACTTCATCTCGCCCCAAATCACCCAAATCTAATGCAGACTGATAAAGCTTCGCGATAACGTCTGTGCCGGGCTCTACGACTCGAAGACGAGCGGCTGCTGTCGCTGCAAAAGGCACCGCAAAGGACGTACCCGATGATGCTGCGTACCCGCCTCCAGAGACCGCGTGACGTACCTGGACGCCCGGGGCCGCCAGATCGAGATAGTCGCCACGATTTGCCAAACGAAACACTTTGCCTTCTCGATCAACGGCCGTGACCGCCACGACCGATTCGTAGGCTGCTGGATACTTAGGCCGAGCCATCGGACCACCATTACCTGCCGCAGCGACGACAACGACTTGCTGACTTGCGACTCGCTTAAGCGCGACTTCCAACAAGCGATTGGGTGGTCCTGCTAGACTCAGGTTAATCGCATCCACGCCTGAGGACAGTAACCAGTCGAGTGCCCTAACCAGGCTAACCGTGCTCGCCACCTCTCCATGATCTTCGTCGATCTCAAAAACCGACGCCGCAAAAATTGTCGCATTGGGCGCCAATCCTGGCATCGCAGTACTGTTTGACCCCACAATCGATGCGATAGCCGTGCCGTGGAACGTCGGCACCTCGATCCCAGCGCGAGTGAATGGCCGCGTGTTGACCTTAGTGTTAACCAAAGCCTCGTGCTGAGTGTCCACCGCACTGTCTACGATCCCAATTTTCATGGCAAGAGTATGGGTATCTGCGGGAAAAACGAGTGCTTCAGAGGGCGACCAACCGGCATCAAAATCAATCGAATCCGGTACACCCGCCGTGTAAATATGGTTCAGGTCCACTTGCGCCCGATCGGAACCAACGACATCGATAATCCCCTCTCGCGCAGCTGAAATGTCAAAACTGGCGGGGGCTGCAACCTCGGCAAGACGCAAGCCTAGGCCTGCTAGTTCCGTGAATGCATCGAAAATGTAGCCCTCAGCGGCAAGCTCATCAAAAACGCTGGGTTCTGCCATTACGAGCCATTGCCCGCGACTTATACGGTCAGTATCGACTTCGAGATCGGATTCAATGGTGTCTAGCACCTCATCGACCTCAGCTTCCATGCGCAAAGATACCGACTCTTCGGTGACCGCTAACAGTGCTGAAGACGCAGATTCTTCTAACAAATCGTCGACGCTGGAATTTACCGCGTCAGTGGTCTCTTGCTCTACCGACTCTTCGCTACTATTTTCGATTGAGGACTCTGTTGCTGCTGCAACTTGCTCACTGACCTGCTCTTCAACCTGCTCCTCAGACGCCTGCTCGACACTGGACTCTACCAATTCGTCACTGCTTTCCTCCACAGCACCTTCGACTGCCTGTTCAGTGCTTGCAAGCACTTCACTCTCAACTGATTCTTCGATTTGCTCTTCGTTAGCGGCGACAACAGAGTCTTCTACCTCGTCGTCCACGGTGGCATCAACACTGTCCTCAACTGCCTCTTCTGTGATATCGACAACCTGCTGCTCGGTTGCTTCAACAACTTCGGCCTCAACGACATCACCAAGTGCTTCTTCGGCACTCTCCTCTACCTGCTCTTCCACTTTGTCTTCAATTGGCGTTGCAGAGCCACCAAATGTCAATTGATCCTCTACCTCATCGATCGTTGACTCTTCAACCTGATCAACAACCTCTTCTTCAACCGCATCATCAACATCGTCATCGAGCTGCTCTTCTACAGTCTCTTCTACGGTCTCCTCCACGTCCTCCTCGATCTGCTCTTCGATTTCTTCTTCTGCGGGCTCACTGCCACCAAAAGTCAGTTGAGCGTAGCTAGGGCTCACGGCTATTAGGCCGGCGAGCAGCAAACTGAGCGCAACACTCGCGGTTGCACGAAAATTTCGATCTTGATTTGTCGCTGTAAAGCAGTTCATCATTGAGCCAACCTCGGCAACAGCGCCTTGATTGGCGCCGCTTATCATTTAACGTATCAGCCGACCATAAATTCCACCACATCTTCGGGAATAAATTCCAGCTTCGGAACGTCATGAGTATAACAGGCCGCCAATGACAGCAATCAGTGAAAAACAACGGCAAGCGCTGATGACCGAACTGCAAGGTCTCAAGCGATTCTGTGTGTCTCTGACTGGAAATCACGCCGATGCAGAAGATTTGCTTCAACTAACCGTTGAAAGAATTCTCGACAAAGGGATGCCCAGCGATGCTCACGTTGCAAAATGGTCTTTTCGAGTTTGTCGAAACATTTGGCTAGATGAGCTGCGCTCACGAGACGTTCGGTACCGGTATGCGCAGGGTGAGATCGCGGTAAACAGCGAAACGCCGACATCATCTGCGCATTCTGAGCGAATGCTTGAATTAGAGCGGGTAGAGAAATTGATGCACGCTCTGCCCGAAGAGCAACGACTAGCCTTAGTACTAGTCGCAGTCGAAGGCAGATCGTATGCCGAAGTGGCTGACATTTTGGACATTCCGATCGGCACGGTTATGAGTCGAGTGGCGCGAGCTCGACGAGCATTGGTAGAGAAGTCGAGCTAGGCAAGAGAGATACGCGTTTTTAGTCATAGGCGCAGCGACAAGCCCGATGACAAGCGCGATGACAATAGGCCTGAGACAGGCGGTGAGGCAAAAATGACGAATATCCACAAACTTGACATTCAAGGCCATAAAACTGATCAACTGATCTCTCAGTGGATCGACGGTGAACTGTCATCTGACGAACAGGCAGAATTTGCTGGTCGCCTAGCAATGGAACCAGGACTTGCTGCGCGATTAGAGCAATTTAAATACACCGATGGCTTGTTATGTGAACTTCTCTCAACGGATCAGATAACACTGAATCCGGCTATCGCACTGCGCCTCACAACGCCAGAACCCAGTCTACCAATAGCGCATTCAAGTA
>Ga0209136_1002842_pt1 | contig 10284 bp, 8 predicted proteins | sample SaaInl0LU_22_DNA_FD_184640 | JGI IMG/M metagenome (GOLD analysis project Ga0209136, IMG submission 184640) | Marine microbial communities from expanding oxygen minimum zones in the Saanich Inlet - ESP_90LU_22_DNA (SPAdes) (version 2) | ecosystem: Environmental > Aquatic > Marine > Intertidal zone... | reverse complement strand
TATAAGTGATCTACCAAAAACTGAACTCATCTCTCGGCAGCTGCCATAGTCTGGCGCTCGCCATCAAGCTGGCCTTCAGACAAAGGTAGTGTAATCTCCAGAGCATCTAGCAAGGTGCCTGTCGCATTCAAAACCCTTAACTGGGCAATCTGACGATCAATCTGAGCCTCTGCAAGCTGATTGCGCGCACTGAATACCTCATTTTCGGTATCAAGAAGATCAAGCAGTGTTCGCTGACCTATATCAAATTGCTTTTGATAAGCGTCACGTGTTTTCTCACTTGAGCTTAGATGCTCTGCCAGGAACACCATTTGACGTCCTAGTATTTCGAAAGCGCTCCAAGATAGCTCGAGGGACTGGCGTGTCTGACGAAGTGCATCTCGTTGAATCGCTTGCGCCTCACCTAACTGATGCTCAGAACGACGAATACGTGCTGCATCAGCACCACCGTTGTAGAGGTTATAGCGCATACGAAGCATGGCACTTAGATCTTCACTTGGTCCAGGTTGACCATCAAGGTTGTCATCCCAGCGGCGCTCCACCTCAAAGTCTAGCCTTGGGTAGTTGCGACTCTGTGCCGCTTCACGCTGAGAAATCGCCGCTTCGATATCCGCTTGAGCTACGCCCATAACGGGGTGTTTATCGGTTGTTATCCTCTGCGCCTCTTCCAAACTACTCGGCAGAACAGCTATATCGGTTGCAACCGGTTCTAGGTTCTCTTGAGCCGGCACACCAAAAATACGCTCATAATTGGCCTGCGCGTCACGCATATCGTTCTCGGCGGCTAGGGCATTTACCTCGGCTAGTGCTAAGCGCCCTTCCGCCTGCTGTATGGACGACAGTGCACCCATACCCGACTCGGATCTGCGTTTGATCTGTTCATAGATACGAACGTGGTTAAGCAGAGTATCTTTAGCCGAATTCAATAACTGTTCGCGACGTAAGAGTTCGAGGTATGCACGTCCAGCCTCAAGCACGTAGTCTTCAGATACGTCTCTAAGGTCAGAAAAAGCCGAACGCATGCGTGCCTCTTGACGCTCTACCTCTGCACGAGTGGCACCACCATCAAACAGCATCTGACTTAGGTTAAGACGCGCCTCACGCCGATTAAGCTCTACATCGCCACTATTCTGGGTTTTCGTCCACTCGTAGCCATACCCTAAGGTCGCGTCAACGCTGGGGTAATAACCACCCTCAGCCGCGCGTACCTCTTCACCAATCGCCTGATACGATTTAAGAGCACGCACAACAACAGGGTTAGTATCGATGGTATCAACGATACTCTGGCGCAAACCTGCAGCCTGTGAGGCTGGAGAAGCCAAAGCAATGGCTAAGGCTAGCGTATAAAATCGGTGGCTTTTCATTATTGTCCCTTTTTTAAACCACAGTACAAACCACTTACTCCTAAAGCATAGCCTAATATTTAAGCAACGCCATGTACTATTAAATGGACTCTATCCGGCGATCCTGTTTTTTTAAGGATTGCCGCTACATGCGCTTTTACTGTTCGCTCAGTAATACCCAAACTGCGGGCGATCTCTTTATTTGCCGCACCTGCCATCAGGGATTTATATACCTGCGCCTCTCTATCACTCAGTTGACTAATATCGTACTGAGACTGCGCCGGTTGCGAGTTAACACTCAAGAAGTTGCGCAGTATCGCCTGTAATATTTCAGGTACTGCCCAGATATTCCCTTTTATCACTTCGCTGAGGATATCCGGTAGCAGCGTCTCGTGAACATATGAGTTAGCATATGCCCGAACGCCACCCAGTATCAAACTGCGCCCCTCCTCAAGCTCTGGTAAATCAGTCAGTACAATCAGCTTTCGATCAGAGGACCCGTTAATCAACTCATCACGCTGATCTTGATTGGTAGATTGCCAGTGAATTAACAGCAGAGTATCGGTCGGCAAAGTGTCAATATGCGACCAGTTAACGGCTGAAACTGAATGTTCTCGCAACGCTTTTGACCAGCGACCCAATAAAGCTGCGTTGTGAGAGAAGAGTGCGACATCCATCCGCTAATGCTTCCCCTAGGGTTCTGTAAGTGCAGTAGATTTTGCACGTATGATAGGCTTTAAAAGATAGCTCATCAGCGTTTTTTTACCAGTCAGCACATCAATACCCACCGTCATACCGGCAATTAAAGGCATAGATTTGTTTTCAGCGTCTAAATAAGGGGAGTCTGTTTCGAGCCGAACCGAGTAATAGGCTTCGTTATTTTCAGTTAAAAATGTACTGGGTGATATCTGAATAAGACGAGCATCCATACCACCGTAGATTGCGAAATCATAAGCACTCACTTTAACGGTCGCGTTTTGCCCAATGCGTAGTCGGCCAATATCAGACGGTTTTATGCGTGCCTCGATGAGTAGTTTATCTTCCCATGGGACAATGGAGAGTAACTGATCGCCTGCCCTCACTACCCCATCGACCGTATTGACCAACAACTCTTTAACCGTACCTTTTACAGGAGAGCGAACTTCGGTTCGACGAATACGGTCTTGCATTCCTGACAACGCCTGAGTCAATCGGGCCTGCTCAGCTAATAAGTCATTAAACTCTGCCCGGGCTAGGTTGCGAAACTGCAATTCCATTTCACCTTGCTTACCGGCAATCTCCTCGATTGCAGACTGAATACGCGGCAAACTGAGTTCGATAGAGGAGCGTTCACCACGCAGGTCATTGACTTGGCGCTGTAGACGCAAAAATTCTACCTCTGAAATAACCCCATCGGCTAATAAGGGCCGAGTAATCTCCAGCTCACGTAACAGCAGGTTGTAAGAGCGGCGTACCTGTTCTAATCGCGATTGCGCTTCAATAAGCTCTTGTTGGCGCTGTGTAAACTGCTGCGACAAACCCGCTTGATTTGCATCAAACTCGCGCTGGCGTGACCTTAGAAGACTTAACTCTTGATCGATAAAACCCTGGTACTCTGGCGGGAAACCAACAGGCGACTCGAACTCTGCGCCCTCAGCCTCAGCTTTCAAGCGTGCGAGTTTGGCTTGCAGTTCAAAATTTCGAACTTCGTTCTCTTTGACAGAACTGTTAAAGCGCTGATCCTCAATGCGCAAGAGCACCTGACCCGCTTCCACTAAATCACCCTCGTGCACGATAATCTCAGAGACAATCCCGCCCTCTAGGTTCTGTATTACCTGAAGCTGGGTTGATGGAATGATTTCACCCTCTCCACGGACAATTTCGTCAAGTTCAGCCCAATAGGCCCAGCTAATAGCGGCGCCTAGAAATAGCGCCATAGCCCACAAAAGCACGCTGGCACTGCGCGGCGTCTTTTCTAAAACGGCCTCATTTACACTGTTGATGTAAGCGAGATCCTCTGGTTTTAACTGTCGACTCATCTATTGTCTCGTCTCTCTCACATTTACCGCCGAACCTGAAGCCGGCCCTGACGCAGCGCCTCAAGAACAGTATCTTTGGGACCGTCCGCAACCACCATACCGCCGTCGATCACAATGATCCGATCAACTAAGCTCAGAAGCGCAACCTTATGCGTAATGAGCACCAGTGACTTGCCTTTGACATAGGTCTGTAACAAACCTTTTAACTGCTCCTCGCTGGCGTTATCCATTGAGTTACTGGGCTCATCGAGTATCAGTAAGTTAGGGTTATGCAACAGTGCGCGAGCCAAAGAGACTGCCTGACGCTGCCCACCCGATAGCGATGCACCGCGCTCACCCACTGGCATATCGAAACCCAAGGGGTGTGTACTGGCAAACTGATCTACGCCGGCAATCTTGGCCGCCTGCAGTAGCCGTTCATCAGAAGCATAGGGCATACCGACTAATATATTCTCGCGCAGGGTACCCGCAAATAGCAGCACATCCTGAGGTACGTAGCCGATATTGCGTCGCAGATCGACAGGATCTATCTGATTAATATCCAGACCATCAACGGTGATAGAGCCTTGTGTAGGTCGATAGAGACCGGTTAAGAGCTTTTCTAGGGTACTCTTACCTGAGCCAATACGGCCTATTAGTGCGACGCGCTCGCCCGCCTGCATCTTAAACTTGATGTTTTTAAGTGCCTGGTGCTCTGTGTTTGGATACGCAAAGCTAACGTCATTGAACTCAACTGCGCCTTTCAAAATATCTCTGTGAACATAGTGTTTACCGGCCTCACGCTCATCAGGCATCTTCATAATTTCGTTCAACGTACTTAGCGCTTTTGCTGACTGCTCGTACTGGATGATTAGACTGGCGATCTGTGCCATGGGTGCAATTGCACGTCCCACTAGAATATTTGATGCAATCAAAGCGCCCATGGAGAGCTGTTGATCCATAATCAAATAGACGCCAAGAATAATAAGTGCGACCGACGCAAGCTGCTGTACCGATGCTGAAAACGTACCGACCGAAGTTGACAGCATACGGGCACTCAAACTCCAACGCGCTATGAAACCTACAGACTCCTCCCACTTAGTCAGTAACGGCGTCGCGGCACGCTGAGTTTTTACCGTTTCCATGGCCGTAAGTGCCTCCACGAGTGCCCCATTTTTTTGAGCTGTTGAGGCGAATGTTTTTTCGACTGAACGTCGAAGCGCGGGGCGAATAATCAGCGAGTAGATCAGTATAAGTGGCACAGCGATCGCTGGTATAATAACCAGCGGCCCACCAATGATGCTGACACATAGAATAAACAGCAACATAAAAGGGATATCAATCAACAGCGCGATTGTGCCCGCACTGAAGAAGTTTCGTATTGAATCAAACTCACGCAGGTTACTTGAAAAGGCACCAACAGAGCTCGGCATAGAGTCATATCTGAGCCCGATCACCTTACGAAAAAGCATAGATGAAATAATGACATCCGATTTCTTGGCCGCGACTTCGAGAAAGTAACTGCGGAGCATTTTTAGCCCGAAGTCGAATAGATAAACTATACCCACACCGGCCGCTAAAACCCACAGCGTGTCGATTGCAGCATTTGGCACAACCCTGTCGTACACATTCATCACGAATAAGGGATTTGCCAGAACGAATAGGTTAATTAAAAAACTCGCTAGCAACACATCCCGATATATGGATTTAGACTTCCACAGAGTGCTCCAAAACCAGTGCCCCTCTCGCCCATCAAGTTCGCGCGAGCTTTTATCACCAATTTGGTATTCGGGACGCACGAAGATTGTGAAACCGGTGTATATTTTTCGTAACTCTTGCAAGCCAATTGTAATAACACCGCCGCTTTCGGGTTGTTCAATTACAAATTCATCGCCTTTGCGCTCACGTAGAATGGCCGCACTGTAATCCGTTAGCAGCAGAACAACGGGAAAGAGCAGTGGTGAAATTTGATTAAGTTGCCGTTCAGAAACGCGAGCAGCAAGTGACGCTCGCTCGGCTGCGCGAACAAATAACTCGGGCGTTAATCGATTATGCTGCAGAGGCAAACCATCGATTAGTACTTCGGGACTATAGGGTTTGTGATAGTGATGTGTAAGTGAAACCAAACACCCTAGCAACGGATCATCCGTTAATGCCATTCATTGACCTTCTTTAGCACTAGGTTAATACTGGAGTAACTATAGTCATATAATTCGCATTTTGCAGTGGAATCAAATATATGTTTGTCATAAAAGACGCTTCTGGAGCGATCTCGAGTCTTTCGCTGACGCCTGTGGACGGTGCTGAGCCTTTAGACGCACAGTCGCCGGAACTGCGGGAGTTCCTCGCGCATGCGGATCCAACATTGAGTGCCAGTGCACAACTTGAGGCACTCGATCAAGGAAGTGTGCGTATACTTGAGGATCTCGTCGATGTCTTAATCGACAAGGGCACACTGCTATTTACTGACCTTCCGCAAGCAGCCCAACAGCGACTGCTTGAACGCAAAATTCTAAGAAAACTTGTCAGACAAGAGAAAGGTTTACCCGATGATAATGACGACTTCATCCTGTCGGATGATAATATTTTCTAAGCCAACTTTTTATACTGCTCAGTCAAACGCTCGCTAAGACTACGGAAACGTCCCTGCTGCTTGGACGTAAGCGCTGCGAATTGCATTTGATAAAGCAATTCATCGCTCTCATACAACCAAGCTTGAACCTGTACCCCTTCGTTACGTCGACACAATTCAAGTGCGACCTGCACAAGGTTTAAACCAATACTTGGATTATCGGGCCGCTCAGCTTGTGCCTGGCGAAACTGCTCGCGCGCACCTTTAAGGTCGCCGCTGCGAAACTGCATCATCCCTTTTAAATTCGCACGCCCCCAGGTAAGACTCGCCATTTGCCGTGTTAACTGTTGCTTAATATCGCTCGCTTCTGCCGCTTGCGGCGTCTCTTCTAGAGAGTCGTTTAGAAGGTCTAGCCACATCACTTGATCATCAACAGGCAGCTGCCTAAATGCATTAATCGCAAGGTTAGCCATAGAGCCAGAGCGCTCTTTCTCGCCAGCGACTCGGTATATTTCTGAGCTCAGTAGACGTGTCTTAAACTGTATGACGGGCTCATCCATGAAATCACGCTGCGCTTGTTCCATAATTCGCACGGCATCAAGCTGTGCGTCTGGCGCAAGACCTGCTCCGGAACGCACCTGGCGTAATAACGAATAGGCTAAAGCGAAGTACGCATCGGGTTGCTGAAAGCCAGAATAGCGAGCATAAATAACAGAGGCCTTGAACGCCTCAATGGCTAACATCCACTCCTCATTATAAGTGGCAAGATCGCCAAGATCTGACTGCAATAGAGAGACTGTCGGCTGCAACATTACTGCACGACGCATAAGAGAGAGTGCCTGATTCCACTCACCTTCAAGACGATGTAACCGAGAACGCCAAACGAAGGCCTCGACACAGACTTGCTGACGATTGAGCACATGATCTAGCTGTTCACGCGCCTCTTTAAAATCGGCTTTACCGTAAGCGGCTATAGCGAGCGCAACACGAACCCAACTCTCATCTTTAACTTTGAGTAGTGCGAAGAATAGATCGAAAGCCGCATCATATCGTTCTAGTTGAAGCAACAAGAGACCCCGCAGTCGCTCTAAAAAAATGCGTAGCCCAGGGTATAGCTGTGATAGTTTGCCACTAACCTGTAAGGCCTCATCCCAATCCCCCTTATCCAACAGCTGTTCAACCGGTTTGATACTCGCTTTTATACGCATCACCTTATCTAGCCGCTGGCGGATTCGGTGCGGATCAAAGGGTTTCGAGATGTACGTGTCCGGTGCATTTTCCGGTGACCCAAACAGCAGTTCAGACTTTTCTTGATCCACTATGAGCACGAAGCATTGCTGATAGCGTCGCAGCCCCTCGACCTGTAACTCTTGCAGCAGCTGCAGACCGTTTTTCTCTTTCTGGCCTAAGTCATAGGCGACAAAGCAGAGATCAAAGTGATCCTCGCGAAACATACTTAGCGCCATATTCACACTGGATGCGACCTGTACCTGTTTATACCCAAGCACGGCAATAATGGTCCGCAGTGACTGCAGATCCTCTAGCCGATTATCGACCAGCAGTACAGAGTGTGCTTGATTAAGCTCAGACATTTAACGCATCCTAAGTGTTCTACTTAGTCTAGTGTAGCGGCCGATCGACAATAAAGGTAAGGCAATAAAAAACCCGCCAAGTATAAACCGGGCGGGTTTCGTTGAGGCGTTTCAAGGTTAGTCGAATTTACGACCCTTTCCGGCAGCAATCCGCATACGTAGGGCGTTCAACTTAATGAAGCCCTCGGCGTCTTTCTGGTTATACGAGCCTGCATCATCTTCAAAGGTTGCGATGCTCTCGTCAAACAAGCTGTCATCTGAGCGGCGTCCGACAACGGTGACGTTGCCTTTGTAGAGCTTCACACGCACGTCACCGTTAACATATTTCTGGCTCTCGTCAATCATCGTCTGAAGCAGTTTACGCTCCTCTGACCACCAGAACCCGTTGTAGATAAGTTTCGCATAGCGAGGCATTATCTCATCTTTTAAGTGGGCAGCTTCTCTATCAAGCGTAAGGGACTCTATTGCTCTATGCGCAGGCATCATGATGGTGCCACCGGGTGTTTCATAACAGCCGCGAGACTTCATACCTACAAATCGGTTTTCAACGATATCTAAACGGCCGATACCGTTAGCACCACCTACTTTATTCAGGTACTCCAATACCGTCGCCGGGCTCATTGCTTCACCGTTGATGGCAACAATATCGCCCTTGCGGTAACTCAACTCTAGATAGGTTGCCTGATCCGGCGCCTGTTCAGGTGATACCGACCAACGCCACATATCACTCTCAGCTTCGGCCCAAGGATTTTCAAGAATCCCGCCCTCGTAAGAGATATGAAGTAGATTCGCATCCATCGAGTAGGGAGACTTTTTCTTGTTTTTCTGAAAATCTACCGGGATATTTCGCTCTTCGCAGTAAGCCATCAGCTTCTCTCGCGAGTTCAGGTTCCATTCGCGCCATGGCGCAATAACCTTTACACCGGGTTTAAGTGCGTAAGCACCTAGCTCGAAACGAACTTGGTCGTTACCCTTGCCAGTTGCACCGTGCGATATGGCATCAGCACCGGTCTGATTGGCGATCTCGATAAGGCGTTTGGCAATGAGTGGGCGCGCAATTGATGTGCCGAGCAGATACTCGCCTTCGTAAATGGTGTTGGCACGGAACATCGGGAAGACGTAATCACGGACAAACTCTTCGCGCAAATCTTCGATGTATATTTCGTTAACACCTAATGCTTTAGCTTTTTCGCGAGCGGGCTCAACCTCTTCACCCTGACCTATGTCAGCAGTAAAGGTAACGACTTCAGCTTTATACTCATCCTGTAACCAACGAACGATCACAGAGGTATCAAGGCCGCCTGAATAGGCTAATACAACCTTTTTAATATCGGACATTTAATGACTCCAACACCGGTTAGGGGTTCCGAAATAACAGAAGATACATCACTGCCAACCCGGCGAATCGCCCAGGCTATTCAGTAGTGCTGATTTATGGCGGCGAAGTATAGCAGAATATGGCGATTGAACGCATCAGTGAGTTTTTAGTTTAGGTTAGCGCGACGCAGTCTGAGGTCTACACGTTTCCCAGGTAGGGAGTTTCATCAGCAAACCTTTATTAGACAGGCTGTCGAAAACAGCAATAAATCAGTTAATGATAAAAAAGAGATTGATTTGCACGGCCCCTGATGGAAATATGCGCAACAATTTTAAAACCCTACTTCAGCTTGCTGTCTCAGGTGATGGTCAGGTGCCGGTGAGAGTAAAGATACTTACTTTAGCCCATGAATATTTACATTCGAGCTGACTGATTAGAAGACCAATTCTGTAAGAGCCCCGTAGGAGTGATCAACATTGGAGTACACATCAAGCGTAACAGGATGTGTTTCCATTGATCTTTTTTTACCCCTGCAACTGACGCACCTTGAGTCGGTATAATAGGGGAACTGATTTAATTATAAGGACTCAACTGAGTCACTAAACTCTAGGAGATATTGTGGAGCTTTTTCTTCTCAACTATGTAGATGCATACACTCTTAAATTGTTGCTGCCCAGCGTCATTGTTGTGCTGTTCGCTATCGCTCTTGTCATTTTCGGAATTAAGAAACTAAGAATCCTGATGGCATTGGAACCAGACTCGATCGGTTACATCGATGAGCACCGTTTAATTAAAGAGAAAGGTGTGCAGATTGGGACTCGAATACTAACTGGCTTTATTGTTTTGTTAGCTATTCTCGCAGCTGCATTTATTGCACTGTATGAACCACAGAAAAGCAGCGTATCTGAACGGGAAATTGTCAGAAACATCTCCCCAATTGGGAAAATCTGCTTGGTTGGTGATGCGTGTAATAGTGCAACCACTACCGATACACCCATTGTTGCGGCAGTCACAAACGCCCTTCCTGGAGAAGCTAAGTTCGCAACCTGTGCTGCTTGTCATGGCGCTGATGCAAGTGGCGGAGTGGGTCCTATGCTTAAGGGTAAGGCTGCAGACTACCTAGTGGCGCGTCTTACGGCCTACCGTGCAAAAGAGACGGTTGGCCCAAATAGTGCACTGATGTGGACTCAGGCGAGTGCGTTGTCTGACAACGACATCGGTGAGTTGGTCGAATACATCACCGGATTGTAGTTAAAAGAGCACACGCTGCTCGATAAATAGAAGATAAAAGTGGCGCATCATGCGCCACTTTTTTTTCATTCCTACCCTCTAGGTTCGGTCTAAGGTGAGGGCACGAGAGGGTGTCAGCGCCATAGAGGGCAGGTTAGAACTGAAAACCCAAAACAGCGTTGAGGGTAAAGTTTGAGCGATTAGTCTTGCGTTCACAAAGCGTGAGTCTACT
>Ga0209136_1002833_pt1 | contig 10299 bp, 4 predicted proteins | sample SaaInl0LU_22_DNA_FD_184640 | JGI IMG/M metagenome (GOLD analysis project Ga0209136, IMG submission 184640) | Marine microbial communities from expanding oxygen minimum zones in the Saanich Inlet - ESP_90LU_22_DNA (SPAdes) (version 2) | ecosystem: Environmental > Aquatic > Marine > Intertidal zone... | reverse complement strand
TCTGCCACCTTGGCTACCTTTTGATCCTTGATCTCCAACTCCCCCAGTATTACCTTTTTGACCCTTGTCGCCAGCTGGGCTAGTTCCTACGATACCTTTACTACCTTTTGGACTATCACCTACAGCGCCTTTATCACCTATTAGAGCTAAACTTGTAACTTTGCTTGCAATACCTTTATCACCAAGAATACCTTTGGCTCCTTTAACTCCTTTTGCACCACCGACGCCAGAATTACCTGTATCACCTGTTTGACCCTTTGTACCTTTTGCACCAACTCTAACTTGACTAAAATTAATATTTTCAACACTAGAGTTAATTTTATATAAAGATGAATCAAAATAAAGTGTTTTACCTGTACCTACATTAACTGATCTAACAAGAGCTCCATCCATAATGTAATTAATTACACCACCGACATATTGAATTACAAATATAGAATCTGCAGTGTAATTACCCATAACACCTATGTTAGTGCCATTCTCATAAATCCTAGCGCTATCTCTCAAATACCAACTATAATCTATAGTATTATATGAATCATTGCTTGCAGGGTCTGTAGTAAGCCCTGCCATGATATACTTGTTATGTTCACTTACTTGAAATGATAGTGTACTGTCTCCGGTAATACCAGTTGCACCACGGCCTGAACCATTCCAACTGTTATCATTACCTGTACCATCTTTTGTGACACTCCATATTACATTAGTTAGAGCACCAGTAGAAGTACTTACTGACATGCCAGGACCAGATGCTGTAATTGAGTGTTCACCATAAGTTGAACCCTTGTCTCCACCTGAACCAGACACACCTTTAATACCTAGTTCACCTTTAACACCTTTATCACCAATTCCGCCCTTGATACCCTTGATACCCTTGATACCTTTAATACCTTTTTGGCCTTTTTCTCCAATGCCTGGTTTTAATCCCTTTTGACCTACGTCCGGATCTTCACCATCATGTCCCTTTTCACCTTGCAAATATGCGAAGTGATCTGGGTGCATGTTATCGGTAGTAAAAGCCGGGTTACCAGCGATTAATATTTTTTTATAGTCAGCCATTGTGTTTGCTTTCGTCTATTATTAACTACCTAATTGGTTTTCAATTGCGGTTATCTTATTATCTAAATCCTTTATCGCTTCAATTAATACTGGCGATAATCTTGAGTAATCCACACCTAATATAGTATCGTATCCAGGTACTTGTTCTGGTAATGGGAATACTAAGTCTGGGAATTGTGCCTGTACTTCTTGTGCAACTAAACCATACATAGGTGCATTAGCCGGTAGACCAATTTGTTGACCTAAATCATTTGCACTCCATACAACACCTCTCATAGCTTTTACCTTATTAAGAGTATTACCAATTGGTCCTTCGATAGTTTTAATTCTGCTATCCGAAGCTCCTGAAGGTCCAGTCGGTCCAGTTGCACCTTTTTGTCCTTTAACACCTTGTGGTCCAGTCGGTCCTTGACTTGAACTACCAGCAGGTCCAGTCGGTCCAGTTGCACCTTTTTGTCCTGTCGGTCCAGTGTTACCTTTAGGTCCTGTTGTTCCTGTGGCATTACTACCTTTAGGTCCAGTTGGTCCAGTATTACCTTTAAGTCCAGTTGGTCCAACTGCATTACTACCTTTAGGGCCAGTTGCACCTGGTTCTCCTTTTTGACCTTGTGGTCCTATGGCATTACTACCTTTAGGTCCAACTTCACCCTTTTGTCCTTTAACACCTGCAACACCCGTGGCATTACTACCTTTAGGTCCAGTGTTACCTTTAAGACCTTGTCCACCGCCAGAACCTTGGCCACCAGTATTACCTTTAAGACCGGTCGCTCCAACTGCATTACTACCTTTAGGTCCTTTAGCACCTTGAGGTCCTTTAGCACCTGTTGCACCTTTAATACCTGTGGCATTACTACCTTTAGGTCCAACTTCACCCTTTTGTCCTTGACCACCTTGAGGTCCTTTAGCACCAGCAGCACCAGTTGGTCCTTTTAAACCTGTTGCACCTTTTTGTCCAGCACCACCTTGCGAACCTTGTGGTCCAGTTGGTCCTTTTAAACCAGTATCTCCTTTAGGTCCTTGTAAACCAGTTGGTCCTTTTGCTCCAGTAGCACCTCTATCACCAGTTGCACCTTGTGGTCCTTGTAAACCAGTTGGTCCTTTTGCTCCAGTAACACCTCTATCACCAGTTCCACCTTGTGGTCCTTGTAAACCAGTTGGTCCTTTTGATCCTGTTGCTCCAGTTGGTCCTTTTAAACCAATATCTCCTTTAGGTCCTTGTGCTCCAGTTGGTCCTTTTGCTCCAGTAACACCTCTATCACCAGTTGCTCCAGTTGGTCCTTTTAAACCAGTTCCACCAGTAGATCCAATTTCACCTTTTTGTCCTTTTTGACCAGCATCTCCTTGTGCTCCTTGTGGTCCCTGTGCTCCAGTAATACCTCTATCACCAGTCGCTCCGTAAGTTCCTTTTTGTCCTTTATCTCCTTGACCGCCTTGTGGTCCTGTTGCACCTTGTGGTCCTTGTAATCCAGTTTGACCTTTTTGACCACCAGCACCTTGTGGTCCGGTTGGTCCTTGTAAACCAGTTATACCTTTTAAACCTCGTGGTCCAACTTCACCTTTAGCACCGGTTGGGCCGGTTGGTCCTTTTAAACCAGTATCTCCTGTTGGTCCTTGTAAACCAGTTGGTCCGGTTACACCTTTTAAACCAGTATCTCCTTTAGGTCCTTGTAAACCAGTTGGTCCCTTTGCACCGGTTACACCGATTTCACCCTTCTGACCTTTACTACCTTGACCACCGCCACTACCTTGAGCACCAGTTGGTCCAGTTGGTCCTTTTAAACCAGTTCCACCCTGTGGTCCTTTTAAACCAGTTGCACCTTGTGGTCCGGTTATACCTTTTAAACCAGTATCTCCTTTAGGTCCTTGTAAACCAGTTTGACCTTTATCACCAACACCACCGCCACTACCTTGAGCACCTTTTTGTCCTTTATCACCAGCACCGCCTTGTAAACCTTGCGGTCCAGTTTGACCTTTTTGACCTTGAGGTCCTAGTTGTCCTTTATCTCCTTGTGCTCCTTGTGGTCCAGTTGGTCCTTTTAAACCAGTTCCACCTTGTGGTCCTTTTAAACCAATTACACCTTGTGGTCCAGTTGCACCTTTTGCTCCAGTAACACCTTGATCTCCTTTAGGTCCTTGTGGTCCGGTTGCACCCTTTTCTCCTATATCACCAGTTATTCCGAATGTTCCTTTTTCACCTTTAGCTCCAGCACCACCTTGCGAACCAGTTGGTCCTTTTAAACCCTGGTCTCCATAAGTTCCCTTTTCTCCTTTTTGACCAGCAACTCCTTGATCTCCTTGTGCTCCTTGTGGTCCAGTTGGTCCTTTTAAACCAACGTCACCTTTAGAACCAGCAGGTCCTTCAGGTCCAATTTCACCTTTAGCACCAACATCACCGCCAGGGCCTTGAGGTCCTTTCAAACCTTGTGTTCCATAAGTTCCCTTTTGTCCTTTAGCACCAGTAGGTCCAGTTGCTCCAGTATTACCGATAGACCCTTTAGTACCCTGAGGTCCAAGTTCTCCTTTTTGACCTTGAGGTCCAACGGGTCCTAAGACACCCTTTTCTCCAAGATCACCTTGATCACCTTGTAAACCCTGAGTTCCTAAAGTTCCCTTTTGTCCTTTATCACCGTCACCACCTTTCTGACCTTTTTGGCCCTTTTGACCTTTGTCACCCTTCATTGCACTATATGCAGTAGGGTCAAAATTACCCGCATGGAGTATTATATGTCCTTGAATAGTGGCACCTGCCTTTAAATTCGCCATGTGTTAGTTTCTTGTTTTTGTACTTATTTTATATATCAGTTTCATTATACTTCTGTAAAATCCCAGAAGTGTGCATCACCTCCGGCGTTTAAATTCATTGGGTCTATTTCTGTTAAAAACGGAAATAGAGCTTCATGCCAAATGCTTTGGTCTTGATAAACTTCAGTTCTAATTGCAGGATTTACTCTGTTCACTGCTTCTGTCATTTGAGCTATTCTTGCGTCTACTCCTTGAGTAATTCCATGTTGAATATCTACAATTTGTCTTGCCGGATTAAATCCACTACCAAATTCATATTCACCAGCCCATTGACCAAAATAATTATCATGCCATTCAGTTACTTGTGTAGCATCCATCCAATGTGGTAAATAGAATATAGTAAACAATCTCCATTGTCCATGCTCGCCATCATACGGCTCAAATGGATAATCGGAAATACTAGGACCTGTTATTTTAGTTCCCGCAGCATATTGAGTTCCATTATATCCTTTTAATATATCATTAGCAGATGTTACTAAAGATATTCTACCTGGAGCTTGAGCTGAACCTAATGTAGTAAAGTCTCTTACTCTAAGCCAACATCCTGCAACATATAATTTATTAGAATCTACCTTTATCCCACTACCAGGTTCCCAACCAAGAGATTGTTCAAATGATTGATTTGTCGTTGATTCTCTAACTTCTGTTATACATACTCCTGTTGTTTGGCTGGTTGAGTTAACTCTATATTCTCCAAAACGAATTTCATTATATGCTCCTAAACCAGATGCACCTATACTACCACCATTGTAAAAATGATTTTGCCATTGAGTGTTTCCACTATTAGGCATATTTAATGGGTATGTATAGTTTGTATTAGCTAAATTTCTTTTGCCATCATGAAATACTTTAAATACTTCTCCTTTAGCAATGTCAAAATCTACAGGGCCTTCAGTTACGTTTAACGCATTGATATGCCATTTATGTACTGCAACATCTCTTTCTTGATCTGGATTAAAACCAGCTTTATATACTTCTAAATTTCTACCATGTACATTATCGTAAGGAGCACCTGCGCCTGCGCCACTACCGGCAGTTGCAAATATGTCTATCTCTAAAGAGCCTGAACCTACATTACTTTGTCTTGTATGTAAGAACTCATATTTTTTAAATACATCAACAGATTCCATAACATAAGAATATGTAGTACCACCATCTAATAAATTAATCTTCATAAAACCACCCCAGTGTGCAGCTCCACCATCTACTTTATTAAATACAGTAATACGTAGTTTTTCATCTTTTAAAACTCTGTCTTTTCCGGCACTATCCCATGGGACAGTTTTTGAAGCTATAGTACCACTAGTTAATCCAGTATATGAGAATGTTCCGGCACCAGTACCTGATGAAAGATCTTCGCCATAACCAGCATGTCCCACAGTGCTCTCTGTATGTTCAATTACTAATTGTACATTAGCATTAGCAGCAACACTACTTTTTCCTTGTAATGATTCTGATAATGTTCCTATATCATTAATGTTAGTAATAACTGTTGCGTAACTCCAGTTTTCAGAAGAACCTGTGACATTTTTAGTCATTCTCCAAGATCTAAATTCTATGAATTGGTTAAGCCAATCTGGATTGTAGTGTATGTTACCAGTGTTAACAATTACAATAACACATTTTTGAGATGCATCATACCAAGTCTTTAATTGTTCAGCACCACTAGTTAAATTTTCATTTTCACATCTTACAAATTCATAATCAGCTAAACGAATTCCAGGTGAAGCAGTATTACCATTATATGCATTTCTATCATCGAAATAATCAAATTTTAAACAATGGAAACCATCGGCTAATATATGAGTATCTTTATATGACTTTGCATTAAATTCTAAGTAACCTTTAGATACTAAATTACTAGTATCAACAACAACACTATTACCAGAGTAATATCCACTACCTGACTTATCATTTGGTACCCATCTAATATATGCGTCATTGACCGCAGCATTTCGGCCCATGCCTTGTGCTGTAATCATAGTATCGGTATAACTACCGCCTACAGATATATTATCGTGAGATGCCTTTCTAAGTTTGTTTAAATCTAAGCTCATATTATCCTATTATCTTTGATTAAAATGTAAATCTCATTGTTGAGCCATCACTAGTTATTTCTCCACCACTTCTAAATAAGTATTCTGGTGAATTAACTAAGGTTCCAACATATAGCTTTCCATCCGTAGTCAAAGACATAGCACCCGCAGAAGCAGCTTGATTTTCATACTGCCATTTCCAACCTCTAGCGGCTGTATTGGTCATTTGGAATGTCATAGCATAGTCATTTAAATAACCATACGTTTGAGCAGATACCATACCAATACCATAAGATGCAGAGTTACCCCACATTCTATATTTAGCAGCATTGTTTCCAGATGCCGCAGCAAATTGAGTTGGACCTGCTAATGAACTTCCATCGAATGTCGCGTTGGTTTCAGCGTTAGCCTGACCTTGTACTCCAGTTGATGTTAATATTCTATTATTAGAAAGATTCGTTATAGTTGCTGTACCTGAACTACCAGATGAACCAGATGTTCCAGAGATACCAGATGAACCGGATGTTCCAGAAGAACCAGATGTTCCGCTTGAACCAGATGTTCCACTTGAACCAGATGTTCCGTCAGATCCAGAAGAACCAGAAGTTCCATCAGAACCAGAAGTTCCGCTTGAACCAGATGTTCCAGATGAACCAGAAGTTCCATCAGATCCAGAAGAACCAGATGTTCCACTTGAACCACTTGTTCCTGAGCTACCTGAAGTTCCTGAGCTACCATCTAAGTCTCTTACTTCTTCCCAATCACTTCCATTCCATTGATATATTTTACCGTCTGCAGTATAACCTAATTGATTTCTAAATTCACCTGTACCTAGACTTGCTAAGTTAGTTCCTGATTTAGCACCTGAATATCCAGATGAACCAGATGTTCCGCTTGAACCAGATGTCCCAGAAGAACCGGATGTTCCATCAGATCCAGAAGAACCAGATGTTCCGCTTGAACCAGATGTTCCGTCAGAACCAGAAGAACCAGATGTTCCGCTTGAACCAGAAGTTCCATCAGATCCAGAAGAACCAGATGTTCCACTTGAACCAGATGTTCCGTCAGAACCAGAAGAACCAGATGTCCCGCTTGAACCAGAAGTTCCAGATGAACCGGATGTTCCATCAGATCCAGAAGAACCAGATGTCCCGTCTGAACCAGAAGTTCCGCTTGAACCAGATGTTCCAGAAGAACCAGATGTTCCAGCAGCACCAGCAGCACCAGTGTCACCTTTATCACCAGTCGCAACTAATGATATTACAATATCGTTTCCATTTGCAAATGGAGATGTTCTAGAACCACCTGTATTAGTAACATTAAGTGTCCACCATGTTCCATTATCAGTTAAATCTTCAATTGCATATAATAAATAGTCGTCTGTAAATTTTTCAGATACTCTAATAAAACCTTTAACAGCCGATGTAACAGCTCTTAAGGTATTCATAAATGATTGAATACTACCGCCATCTTCATCAGTCTCACTTAAATAAAGTGCATCAGCACCTGTTTGTGTTGCAAAGTTATTCCATCTTAATCTTCCAGTCGCCGGCGCAGATGCGCTTGTTGCAGATGCTGCAGTATAATCAAAAGACGCTCCACCGAAGTTACCGTCTAGACCTGAAGTACCTGAGCTTCCTGAAGTTCCGCTTGAACCAGATGTTCCTGAAGAACCAGAAGTTCCATCAGATCCCGAAGAACCAGATGTTCCGCTTGAACCAGAAGTTCCATCAGATCCAGAAGATCCAGATGTTCCTGAAGAACCAGAAGTTCCATCAGAACCTGAGCTTCCTGAAGTTCCGTCAGAACCAGATGTTCCAGAAGAACCAGATGTTCCGCTTGAACCAGATGTTCCGTTTAAGTCTTGAGTTTGTTCCCATCTATCTCCAGTCCATATATACACTTTACCGTTTGAAGTAAAACCTACTTGACCTACAAATTCACCCTCACCTAAGCCTTCTAAGTTGCTTGCTGATTTTGCACCAGAATAACCAGATGAACCACTTGTTCCTGAGCTACCTGATGTTCCGCTTGAACCAGATGTTCCATCAGAACCAGATGATCCGTCAGAACCAGAAGTTCCACTTGAACCAGATGTTCCATCAGATCCAGAAGATCCAGATGTTCCTGAAGAACCAGATGTTCCATCAGATCCAGAAGAACCAGAAGTTCCATCAGATCCAGAAGATCCAGATGTTCCAGATGAACCAGATGTTCCGTCTATACCAGATGAACCACTTGTCCCGTCTGAACCAGAAGTTCCGCTTGAACCAGATGTTCCGCTTGAACCAGAAGTTCCATCAGCACCAGCTTCACCAGTATCTCCAGATGTTCCTGAAGAACCAGATGTTCCGTCTGAACCAGAAGTTCCTGAAGAACCAGATGTTCCAGCAGCACCAGCCTCACCAGCAGGTCCCATTTCACCATCAATACCTGAAGAACCAGATGTTCCTGAAGAACCAGATGTTCCATCAGCTCCAGCATCACCCTTTTCTCCTTGTCTTCCTGAACTACCAGATGTACCTGAGCTTCCTGAAGTTCCATCAGAGCCAGATGTTCCGTCAGATCCAGATGTTCCTGAAGAACCAGAAGTTCCAGCTGCTCCATCAATACCTGAAGAACCGGATGTACCTGAACTACCAGATGTACCGCTTGATCCGGAGGTTCCATCTGCGCCATCTAATGGTGCAGTGTTGTTTTCCCATTTACCAGTGGAAGAGTTATATGCTAAATAATCACCATTCTGTGCGTTAGATAACAGTATCTCTTGAATTTGTTTTAATTTTAGTCTAGACATTTAATACGTTTGTATTTTTTTAGCGTTATATTATATATCTTTTCCGGATGCTCTGAAGGATATAATATACGATAAGTTATTTATTTTTTTGTGCAAGTTCTTTTAAATACTCCACATTCTCGTTTGCAACTAACAAACAATATTCACCAGCGGTTTTTGGAATAAAACCAAATTTTACATTAGGTAACTCTCCTGCATGATATTTTGCTTTATTAAAAATATCAGCTTGTTCTTGTTGCCATGCTCTTATGTGTAGATCTAATGAAGTTATTTCATTACTACCACACCATGTATCAATACTGCCTTGGTGCATTCCCAAGGGGCTAACATTACTATTTATTACTAATTCATGTGCATACTGGGAGACTTCCCCTTTAAACCAACTTGGATATGCTCCATCCCCATTTGTAAAGCTATTTTCTAATAACCATTTAGTTAAACCTGTCTGTAATATAGAATTTGCAATTACCATTTCAGAACTAGCTAATAAATTATGGCCTATATGTGAATGACCATACCATTTAAGTCCTAAAGTACTAGATATGATTTTTAATTTCTCTCTAATTAAATCTCCAGGATGAGTTGTTGCTGCATGTAATCCAATGCCAACATACACTTTATCTCTCCATGGTTTAAAATCTGCAAAATGTTTAGTTAAGAAACTATCACATTCTGTTCTAAATAAGAATTCATATCCTTTTAGCATTTCAATGTTATTATCATCTTTAAACATTGCATAAGGATTAGCAATCGGAGTATCTGATGATAACATCTCAATAACTTTTAAATTTTCATGATGAAATTTTGATTTAAAGTCTTCTATTATAGATGGATTAGCAAATGCTACTATATCCCATGATTTATCTATAGACCACATTAACCAGGTCTTATATAGCCAACTAAATTCTGTTAGTGCTTTATCAGAATCATTAATATAAACTATTATAGCGTTTTTATTCATTATTTATATAGATTTGTTTTCCAGTCATATTCTAAACTTAAATTGTGTTTGTTTTCTCCGGCTTTTAGGTTTTCTAAGAGCTTCTTGTATGTGTCTACTAGACCCTCGTTGTAAACTGTATATCTTGTTAGGACTTCTTCGTTCTTTTCGTTATACGAGTCTATGTTGTCGTCATGGTTATCTATAACCCACTTTAATAGATCAGCTCCTTTTTCTGCCTCAAAGTCTGGATAAAAGTAACCAGCATCTTTAATCATATCAGCATTATGGATTAAAGGGAATTGTAAATACATCACATCTAAATAAGCGTAGTTAAGCGGGTTTTCCCATTGGTGCGATATTACAATATCTGTCATTTTTGATAATATGTAATGGATAGGAAATCTATGTCTTACCATTAATAAACTTTCATTATCTTTATTTTTCTTCTCAGTAAGATGTAGCTTAGCTACAAACTTTTGCCAAAGAGAATTTTTATATAAACCAGAAGCACTAATAATATTTAGCCTTTTAAATACATCACCACCATTATGTAAATATTGTTCTGCGATTAACATAGGTATCATACTGAATTTTACCACGTTTAAATTTGGTTCAAATACAGTTAATTCTATATCTTCAGTCTTTTTACCAGGTTGGTAAAC
>Ga0209136_1002816_pt1 | contig 10342 bp, 10 predicted proteins | sample SaaInl0LU_22_DNA_FD_184640 | JGI IMG/M metagenome (GOLD analysis project Ga0209136, IMG submission 184640) | Marine microbial communities from expanding oxygen minimum zones in the Saanich Inlet - ESP_90LU_22_DNA (SPAdes) (version 2) | ecosystem: Environmental > Aquatic > Marine > Intertidal... | reverse complement strand
GTTAACTGGTATGCTTCGGAGGCTTCGTATAAGGAAAAAACATCAATCGTAGGAACAATGTCGAGAATTTTTCCATCATTTACTACAATAGAATGATCTTGTAAAACTCTATCTCCTTCCTCAGCAACAAAAATCCAACTGGGGGAGATAATCTTGTCTACTTGATCCATATGATAGAATTCAGGCTACAGATAGCTATGCTATCTCAAATGGATGATGGAGCATGATAGTTTCATCTCTCTCGGGACCGGTAGATATTATGTGAAGTGGTACACCACATAATTCCTCAAGCTTCAACAAATAGTTTTTTGCATTGTTGGGTAACTGATCCCATTGATTTGCTCCGAAGGTAGTTTCTTTCCAGCCAGGCATCTCAATTAATATCGGTTTGCAATCTGCAACCTGATCAGCACCCAAAGGTAATAGTTCATACTCGGTTCCGTTTGACTGGTACCCAACACAAATATATAACGTATCGATACCGTCTAATACGTCAAGCTTAGTAATACATAGTCCGGAAAGACCATTAATCATGGCCGATCTTTTAAGGGCTGCTGCATCAAACCAACCACAACGTCTTTTTCGCTGTGTGACGGTTCCAAACTCTTTTCCTTTATGAGACATTTGATATCCAGGACTGCGTTGATCGTCTATATCGAGTTCACTTGGAAAAGGCCCACCGCCCACTCTGGTTGTATAAGCCTTAGTAATGCCTAGGATGTAATTAAGCATATTAGGGCCGACGCCGCTCCCTGCTGATGCTTGTCCTGCTACACAATTAGAAGATGTAACGTATGGGTAAGTTCCATGATCAATATCAAGTAGTGCTCCTTGAGCTCCCTCAAAAAGTATACCTTTACCTTCGTCATTTAATGCATGGAGCCGAGCTGAGACATCGACAATAAATGGCTTAATAAATTCTGCCTGAGAGACTAATTCTAACCATTGTTCCTCAAAACTTATTGGGTCAGTACCAAGATAGTTTGTTAGAACGAAATTGTGATACTCCAGCAAATCCTTTAACTTATGTTTCAGAGTATCGAGATTCAATAAATCATAAACCTTAATAGCGCGTCTCGATACCTTGTCTTCGTAGGCAGGGCCTATTCCTTTTCCCGTAGTACCAATTTTTTTATCGTTTGTTCTTTTTGCTTCTCTAGCTTGATCAAGCTTAACGTGACAATCTAAAATCAAGGGGCAGCCAGGACTAACAAATAGTCGATCTCTTACTGCTATTCCATCATTCTCCAACATAGCAATTTCTTTTTGCAAATGTTTTATATCCAACACTACGCCATTACCAATGAAGCATTCGATATTATCTCTAATAATGCCAGAAGGAACTAAATTGAGTTTAAATTCTTTTTGGTCATCTCCCTGCCCTATTACAAGTGTATGTCCTGCATTATGGCCACCCTGAAAACGCACTACCGAACCTGCATGATCTGTTAACCAGTCTACAATTTTTCCCTTACCTTCATCGCCCCATTGGGTACCAATAACCACTACATTTTTTTGCATTGTATTCTTTTTTTAAGTTTATAAATTATTAACCAAGTACCTTAAGTCAAGCGAAAAGCCTGTGGCTGGACGCTTAAGTCCTAACGATTCATTTAGATTGTCGTAACGGCCCCCATGAGCAATAGCGGCAGTAAATCCATCCGTATAGGCAGAAAAGACCAAGCCGCTATGATATTGATAGCCTGTAATATCAGAAAAATCAAAGGTAACTTTTGCACCTACATTTGTTAGTGCCAGAACAAGCTCATCTAATTTTTTAATCGCATTCATTAAAACTCTGTTACTTGGATCTAACGCCGATAGCTCCTTAATCACGGATGAGTCACCATATAAGTTAAACAAAGCAAGCAATTGATCTGCGTGTTTATTATTCCCTAGCTGAATAAGTAATGAACTAGCAGATGACTTATCTTTCAAAATCATTGCCTGAAGAAGATCATCTTTTTCCTGAGCGTTCAGATTAATGTGCTGAATAATTGACTGAAAGATGGAAAGGTCATTCAAGTCAATAGTAATTTCTTTAATTCCCAAAAGCTGTAATGAGTTTATTAGTATTGTTAAAACTTCAAGATCGGCAGCTGGTGCGGCGCTTCCAAAATATTCTAAACCCACCTGGAATAACTCTCTTGAATGGCCGTTTTTGGATTTGGTGCGGAGTACCGGCCCTGCGTAACATAATTTACTTTCTTTTTCGGCACCTTGCATTAGATAAGCGTCTACTCGGGAGGCTTGGGTGGTCAAGTCGGAGCTTATTCCCATCATGCGACCAGACAGTTGATCTACTACTTTATAGGTATCAATATCCAAGTCCTTACCATGCGCCTTTAATGATTCTTCATACTCCAGAAGCGATGGCATAATATATTGATAGCCATTACTAGCAAACAGGTCGATAAGGGCCCTTCTGAATGTTTCTAACTTTATTGCTTTGCTAGGAAGCAAGTCTTCAAGATTGTTTGGAAGTCGCCATTGAGACATAACAAATTAGTTCGCTATTAAAATTAACATTATGCCTAAAAGCACAGAAAAAAACCCAAAAAAACGTATTTGGCCATCATTAAATTCGGTTACTTTTTTAAATGTTTCCCTCCAAATGCTGGGAAATATGAGAGGAAGAATACCTTCCAATAAAAAAAATAGGCCAAATGCTATAGCTAAGGTTTCAGGCAATTATTTTTTTTCAGACCCACGCAGGTATTTAAAAAAGTCAGAGCTCGCATCTAGGACCATAATGTCATCTTTTCCGCTAAAACTTTTCCTGTAGGCTTCGAGGCTACGGTAAAAGTCATAAAACTCTTTATTCTTTGAAAAAGCATCCGCATAGATACGAGAAGCCTTAGCATCGCCTTGACCTTTAATTTTTTGCGCATCTTTATAGGCTCCGGTGATAATAATATCGCGCTGTTTCTCTGCATCAGCCCGTATCTTTTCTGACTCAGCAAAACCTTCCGATCTCAACTGGTTGGCAACAGATTTTCTTTCCGCATCCATTCTCTGGTAAACCGACTCACTCACCTCTTGAGGAAGATCAACCCTTCTCAGCCTTACATCCAATATCTCCACCCCAATTTGACGCGAATCTCTGTCTGCACGTTCTCTGAGAATATCCATAATCTCCGAACGCTCACCAGAAATCACTTCTAGGATAGTTCGCTTACCAAACTCAGCCCTTAATCCATCGTTAACTGTCTGGTTTAATCGTCGCTCTGCTTGTCTTTCATCTCCATTGACTGACACATAATACTTTGCTGGATCGATAATTCTCCACTTGATGTAGGAGTCAACTAACACGTTCTTTTTTTCACTCGTAATAAATCGGTCCGGGTTGCTTGAATCATAAGTTAATATTCTCTTGTCAAAGAACTTTACGTTATCTACAAGTGGAGCCTTAAGATAAAGTCCAGGTTCTTGCTTGACGGATACGATCTCACCTAACCGAAAGACTAAGGCATGCTCTCTTTGGTCAACCGTAAATGTAGACAGTGATAGCACTACTAATAAAAGTATTATTACAACCAAAATACGGGGTATTTGTCTCATGATTTTACCTTCCATCCCTTTCTCGCGCTCTTAAGGCGCTACGTGATCTATCTGTTATTGAGTTGATGACGTCGGAAGTGGAAATATTTCCACCCGGGTCATTACTAGCCTTACTTAGATCTAACCCAGAATTTTTTGCCGAATTAGACTGCTGAATAATCTTATCAAGAGGCAGGTATAAGAGGCTGTTTGATTCTTTCTGATCAACAATTACCTTCGATACAGACGACATAATCCCCTCTTGAGCCTCTAAAAAAAGCCTTGTTCGTGTCACTTCTGGAGCGCGGTTATATTCCGTAAGGATCTGATCAAAACGGCTGGCATTACCCGAGGCCTCATTTTCAATAGAAACTCGGTAACCGTTGGCTTCAGCTATGAGTCTAGAAGCAGTTCCTGAGGCTTTAGGGATAATATCATTAGCATATGCCTGACCTTCATTGATTTGCCTTTCCAGATCTTGCTTGGCCTTTACTGCATCGTCAAATGCGGCCTGAACCTGCTGAGGTGGTTGGGCATTTTGCATGGTAACACTAGTAATATTAATACCCGTTGCATAGCGGTCGAGAATATCTTGCATCAATGCTTTCGTACCAATAACAATCTCCTCTCGCCCTTCATACAACACAAAGTCCATTTTACTTTTCCCTACAACTTCTCTGATTGCTGTCTCAGCAGCACCTCTAACTGATTTCTCAGCCGAGCGATTATTAAATAAGAAATCTTTAACTGACTTTAGGTTATATTGCACCGCAAACTGAAGATCAATAATATTTTCATCACCGGTAAGCATTAATGACTCTCGCAATTCGTTAGTCACACTTCCTGTTGAACCCGATGATCGGTAACCCACCTCAATTGTTCTCACTTGCTCAAGGTTAACTGTCTCTACCGTTTCAATCGGATACGGTATGTGCCATCTTGGTCCTGGTAAGCTGACTTCGGTATTTTCACCAAATCTCAGCACCACGCCGCGTTGACCTTGGTCTACGATATAAAATCCTGAAGCCATCCACACTAAAAGCACAATAATTAATATGGGCCCTATGGGCAAAGGGTCTCTTGGTTTGATGCTTTGAGGATTATTAAAATTTCCTCCACTCTTCTTTGCTGTTCCAGTAAACATGCGATCGACTTTATTCTTTAGGTCCTTGAACAATTCATCTAAATCGGGTGGTCCATCTTGTCCGGCAGCCAGAGGCTTTCTATTTAATCTTAATAAACTTCTAAGCATATTGTCCTTTTCTCTCATTCGTTAGGTTTACATCGTATTCGACTAATGCCTGCTTTAAAAATTCAATTCCATTTCCAGTTTTTGCAGACAATTGAATCCTTGAAATAGTACCATACTCGTCTCGGTCAAACATGGCTTTCAACGGAATTTTATCAATCTGATTGAGCACAAGTATCTGCGGTAAGTCATTCGCCTTAATTTCTTTTAAAATTTTGTCTACCTCGACTATTTGCTCTGATTTATTATTATTGCTGACATCAACAACATGAATCAAAAGGTCCGAATCGGTAGCTTCCTCTAGTGTCGATTTAAATGCTTCAACGAGAGTGGTTGGGAGATTCTTTATAAAACCCACGGTGTCAGAAATCACCAGCTTGTGGTTGGGTTCAAGGAACAGCTTTCTTGATGTGGTATCAAGGGTGGCAAACAGCTTATCTTCCGCTAAAATTTTTTCATGTGTTAACGTATTAAAAAGGGTGGACTTACCTGCGTTAGTATAGCCAACAATCGACACTGTTAATACATTAGACCTTCTTCTGGCACGTCTTTGCATACCTCTTTGTTTGTCGAGTTTTTTTAATTTTTCTTTTAATTGCTTAATTCTAATACCAATCATACGTCTATCTAACTCTATTTGCTTTTCTCCTGGTCCACCTCTTACGCCTATCCCACCCTTCTGTCTTTCTAAATGACTCCATCCCTTTGTTAGGCGCGAAGCTAAGTGAGCTAAATGGGCTAATTCTACTTGTAATTTCCCCTCATAACTTTTTGCTCGTTGGGAAAAAATATAGAGGATGAGTGCCGTACGATCATACACACGAAGACCAGTAAGTTTTTCAATATTTCTCTCTTGCGATGGAGTTAATTCATGATTAAAAACAATGGTTGATGCCTCGGTAACCTCTTTTAGTGTCACTAATTCTTGGGCTTTGCCTGAGCCGATAAAATACTTTGCATCCGGCTGACTTTTATTGCTTTCTATAATGTCTGCTACCTCAAAACCTGCACTAAGTACGAGCTGCGTTAATTCAGTGGTGTCTTCTTCATGATTAATATTATTAAAGTTAATATTAACTAAAATAGCTTTTTCGCCAACTTCAGGTCTATCAAACATTAATGGCTTTTATAACCCCTTTAAGGTAATTTTTTGTGAAGGAACAATCGTTGAAATAGCATGTTTATAGATAAGCTGGGGGGCTGATCCGTTCAACACAATTACGTATTGATCGTAAGATTCAATATGCCCTTGGAGCTTAATGCCGTTTAGTAAATAAATAGATACAGCAATATTTTCTGCGCTCACTTGATCTAAAAAGGTATCTTGCAAATGTGTACTCTTAATTGTCATAGTTGCTCTTAAAATCTTGCCATCGTTGATTAACCTCATTTTTTCCCATAATTGCTATTATACTCCCAACACTAGGGGTGTGATCAGTTCCAGCTAAAATAGTCCTAAGTGGCATGGCAATAATAGGAAACTTAATACCCTCTTCCTTAACGAAATCTTTTAGGTATTGATTAATGCTCTCATCATTCCAAACTTTCTCATTTAAGCCTTGCATAAAATTTTCCACCATACGCATACCATCGGCATTAATGTATTTTTCTAATAATTCCTGACTAATAACAGGTGCTGAAAAAAAATAGTGGATGCTTTCCGCAATCTCATTTAAGGATTTTGCTCGATCTCGGTAGAGCATAACCGCACTTTTATAGAGTTCATTATCGTAGCTATTCGGTGGATTAAGCAATTCAGTTAGCTCATCAATAGCCATTGCTTTAATATAATGATTGTTTAACCAGTCTAACTTTTCATCATTAAATTGGGCTGCTGACGATGTCACATGATCAAAATCAAATAAAGTACAAAATTCCTTCATGCTAAAAATTTCGTCATCTCCATGACTCCAACCCAATCTGGCAAGATAGTTTTTTACTGCTTCAGGCACATACCCCATATCTCGATAATGAGTGACGCTCACCGCTCCATGTCGCTTAGATAGCTTTTGACCATCACTGCCTAAAATCATAGATAGGTGGGCATACTCTGGGACTGGTGCCTGAAGCGCATGAAGGAGGTTGATTTGTCTTGGTGTATTATTGATATGGTCGTCTCCACGAATGACATGGCTAATATTCATATCCCAATCATCCACTACCACACAAAAGTTGTAGGTTGGCGAGCCATCGGAGCGAGCAATAATAAAATCATCAAGCTCTTGGTTTTGTATCGAAATCACCCCTTTCACTAAATCTTTCCATGAAATAGCCCCATCAGTAGGATTTTTAAATCGGATCACAGGCTTATTGTGATCCGGGATGCTCGGCAATGTTTTGTTTGTTTCCGGGCGCCACTTTCCATCATATTTAGGTTTTTTTCCTAAACTCATCTGCGCTTCTCTTACCTTCTCCAATTCTTCTTTTGAGGAATAACAATGATAAGCAAGTCCATCCTTTAGCATTTGATTAATAACCTCAGTGTATCGTTCAAAGCGCTGCGTTTGAAAATAAATAGGGCCGTCATAATCTAGCTCAAGCCACTCCATCCCGTCCTTGATTGCCTCAATCGCTTCAGGCGTTGATCTCTCAAGATCGGTATCTTCTACCCTTAAAATGAACTTACCTTGATATTTTTTTGCGTAGGCCCATGAAAATAGCGCAGTTCTAGCTCCTCCAATATGAAGGTAACCTGTGGGACTTGGGGCAAATCGAGTAATCACTTCTTTCACGTCTCTATATCCTTCGCTTAATTAGGGCCTGCATACAAATCATACTCTTCGGAGCGTTTAATTTTAACATCTAACATATCCCCAACCTCTAAACCCTCAGGATTCTCCAGGAAAATATTTCCATCAATTTCTGGTGCGTTAGCATATGACCTTGCTTTTGCATAATCCTCACCTACCTCATCGATCAATACCGTATGAACGGAACCCACTTTATTTAATAGCTTCTTTTTACTAATAGCATTTTGTACCGTCATAAATCTTATATATCGGTCTTGCTTGACGTCCTCTGGGATTTGTTTGTCCAATAAATTGGCGGTTGCTCCATCCACGTCGGAGTAGGTAAAGCAACCTACCCTGTCTAGTTGGGCTAACTCAAGAAACTCCAGGAGATCTTCAAATTGCTCTTCTGTTTCACCGGGAAAACCTACAATAAATGTGCTTCTTATGGTTAAGTTTGGGCATATTGCTCGCCATCCATTTATTCTTTCAAGATTATTTTCAGCATTCGCTGGTCTCTTCATAGATTTCAATATTGTAGGATTAGCGTGCTGAAAAGGCACATCTATGTAAGGCAGTATTAACCCTGATGCCATTAATTCGATTAGGCGATCGACATTTGGGTAGGGGTAAACATAGTGAAATCTCACCCACACTCCAAGCTCACTGAGGCTTTTTGCTAAATTATATAGGTCAGTTTTTATAGGTCGGCCATTCCAAAAACCCGGGCGGTATTTCACGTCTACACCATAAGCACTGGTATCTTGGGAGATAATAATCAATTCCGAAACGCCAGAATTAACCAGATTCTCCGCTTCTTGCATAATATCGCCTATAGGTCGGCTTATCAATTTACCGCGCATAGAGGGAATAATACAAAATGTGCACTTATGATTACACCCTTCAGAAATTTTTATGTAGGCATAGTGTTTTGGGGTTAAGCGTATGCCTTGAGGGGGAATCAAGTCTATATGAGGATTGGTAGGCTTAGGTGCATGCAAATGTACGGCTTCCATAACCTCCTTGTATGCTTCGGATCCCGTTATGGCTAATAAATTATTGAATCGCTTTTCTATGACCTCTTTTCTTTCGCCTAGACAACCGGTTACAATGACTTTACCATTTTCATCTAATGCTTCTGAAATAGCATCAAGGGACTCCTCTACCGCACTATCAATAAAACCGCACGTATTAACAATAACCAGTTCAGACTCTTTGTAATTATTTGCAATCTCATAGCCTTCCGCTTTAATTTGGCTGAGCATCTTTTCCGTATCAGACCCAGCTTTTGGGCATCCTAAGGAAATAAATCCAATTTTTGGGGCGTGGTAGTCGGTAGGTATTGTCATCTAATGAAGGTAAAGATGAATAATGTAAATTATGCTGACACCAATCACTATCATTACCACTTGCATAATAGATTCATTGGGCTGGGTTTTTTTATGTAGGCCAGGGATCAAGTCAGAAACTGCAACATAAATCATGCTAGATGCCGCAAAAGCCAGTAGCAAAGGAAGTAATTCACTGACTGAATCGATTAAATAATAGGCAAGAATAGCCCCTACAACCATTGCCATACTAGCAATCAAATTAAACAAAATGGCTTTACTTTTCTTGAAGCCGGATTCTACTAATATGGAGATATTTCCCATCTCCTGAGGAATTTCATGGGCAAAAATTGCTAACGAGGTAACCAGGCCTAGTCTGATATCAAAAAGAAATGCACTAGCAATAAGGCTTCCATCAATAAAATTATGAAATAAGTCCCCTATCAGTACAAAGCTGCCTTTTTTATTTCTCTCGAAATGTACGTCAGGTGAATGATTTTCACAGTGACTTCCATGACAATGACGCCAAATTAATAGCTTCTCTAAGACAAAAAAGATAAGTATACCTATAAGAACCGTTAAGGTGGTGAGGTGAAAGTCTGAGGATAATTCCAAGGCGTGAGGTAGTATTTCCAAAAAAACGGCACCCAGTAGAGTGCCTACCGCGAGACTTACCATGTTGGTTAGAATGGTCGCATTCGCTTTTCTTAAAAACAAAAAAGCAAAAATAAGGCTCAACGCCCCCCCTGCAAAACAGGTACCAATGATCCAGAAAAGTGTTGTCAAGTTAGCCATAATTTCCGCATATTATAGTTTGAAGTGCAAGAAGATGATAGAGCTAGTTACTATCAATCCAAGCGAGTGTGGCCATTCTTCCTGTATTTTTCTCTCTTCGGTAGGAAAAAAAGGTATCCGCTTGCTGGTAGGTGCAATATTCTTGAGTAATTCCATTCCCATAAACCCAATCCACACCTAATTTTTTGAGTTTAAGGTGGGCTACGCCGGGAAGATCTAATAAAAATTTATTATGGTGTAATTTAAAAAAACCTTCAGTTGACGGATCATTTGCTACAAAACAGTTAAACACATCCCGTCCTACCTCAAACTTATTCTGACTAATACATGGACCAAGCCAAGCCATTATTTTATTTCCATTAGTCATTTTTTTAATAGCTTTCTCTACAATGCCTAGCCCGAGACTCCTCCATCCAGCATGAATAGCTGCCACAAACGATCCTTTATCGTCGGTAAACAATATAGGGAGACAGTCAGCGGTTCTTATAGCACAAACAACCTTTTCTTTTGTGGTAAAGGCACCGTCAGCATTTCGTACCTTCTCACTTGGGAGGTCTAGGATTTCTACCCCATGCACTTGATCCAACCATGACACTTGAGCAGGCAAATATTCCTGAAGGCGTTGAAGGTTTTGTGCCACAAAATGATTATCACCACCTACTTGATCGCTTAAATTGAAATCAGCATAAGGTGGGTTTTGA
>Ga0209136_1002812_pt1 | contig 10344 bp, 9 predicted proteins | sample SaaInl0LU_22_DNA_FD_184640 | JGI IMG/M metagenome (GOLD analysis project Ga0209136, IMG submission 184640) | Marine microbial communities from expanding oxygen minimum zones in the Saanich Inlet - ESP_90LU_22_DNA (SPAdes) (version 2) | ecosystem: Environmental > Aquatic > Marine > Intertidal zone... | reverse complement strand
TTTTATTTTTATCCTCAGTTTCTTTTTTAAACTGTTTCTTACAAGAAACTATGGTAACTGCTAAAATAAATACAAATGCTATTTTTTTCATTATTTGGTTTTTTGAATATTTAGATTTTCTGTCGAAAATTTACAGCTAGATTACATTTTTATTTTAAATTTTTGATTGGTAGGTATACAAATCAAAATACCTGCCTTTTGCCTCAATCAACTCATCATGTGTACCTCTTTCTGCAATTTTACCAGATTCTATTACTAAAATTTGATCGGCTTTTTTAATTGTACTCAATCTATGAGCAATAACTATTGTTGTTCTGTTCTTTATTAATTCTGATAAACTCTTCTGAATCAATGCCTCACTTTCTGTATCTAAACTTGATGTTGCTTCATCTAAAATTAGAATTCTAGGATCTGCTAGAATAGCTCTTGCAATTGCCAAACGTTGTCTTTGTCCTCCAGATAATTTTACACCTCTTTCTCCTATTAATGTATCTAAACCGTCATCAAACCTGTCTGTAAATTCGTTTACATAAGCTGCATTCACAGCATTTTGCAATTCTTTATCAGTTGCATCTGGTCTTGGAAAAAGAATATTTTCTCTTATTGTACCTTCAAATAGAAATTCGTCTTGTAAAACAACTCCTAAATTTTTACGATAACTAGACAGTTTTACTTTAGACATATCTTGATTATCTATAGTTATTTTACCAGATTTCGGATTTAAAAATGTTGCTGATAAGCCTGCTATTGTAGATTTACCAGAACCAGAACTACCCACTAAAGCAGTTACAGAACCTGCAGGAACTTGAAAATTAATATTATGTAGCACTTGTTTACCAGCTTCATAGGAAAAAGAAACATCATCAAAATTAATTTCACCATCAACTTTATCTAATTCTATAGTTCTGCTTGCATCATCTTCTTCAGCAGCCATATTCATTAATTCTTCAGTTCTATCTAAACCTGCTAATGCTTCTGTAAGTTGACTACCAATATTACTCATCTGTACAATTGGAGCCACCATAAAGGCTAATAGAAATGTAAACTGAATAAAATCTCCAAATGTTAAGGTTTCTTCTATCATATAATAACCACCAATTCCCATAACTCCGGTTGTTGCTAAGCCAATTAAAAAAGTTGAAGAACTTGTCATTATTGCAGTTGCTGTCATGCTTTTTTTAACATTGATAAAAATATCTGCAACACCTTTTTCGAAGATTTCACTTTCTTGTTCTTCTGCATTAAAAGCCTTAATAACTCGAATTCCACCTAAAGTTTCCGTTAAACGTCCATTTACCTCTGCGTTTATTTTACCTCTTGCCCTAAAAATAGGACGAATGTATTTAAATGATTTTAAAGCAATTAATCCAAATATAGATAATGGAACAAAGGTAAAAAGCGTCATCCAAACATTCATGTTAATCAAAATAACCAGCGTTATAATTGCTGTAAAAGAACCTCCAATTAATTGCACTAAACCTGTTCCAATTAAGTTTCTAACTCCTTCAACATCAGTCATAATTCTAGAAACTAAAGCTCCAGATTTGGTGTTATCGAAAAAACTAATAGGTAAGGTTAATACCTTTCTTTGCACCTCTGCTCTTAATTCTGAAATTAAATATTGTGCTTGTATACTTAATACTTTGGTCAGTAAAAAAGAGGTAATAGCTTGTACAGAAATAGCACCTATAACAATAGCTATCAAAGAGTATAATTGACTGTAATCCTTATTAGGTACAACCTCATCTAACAACACTTTACTTTGTAAGGGTAAAACAAAACCAGATAAACTTCTAATAACTATTAAAATTAGACCAACAAAAACTAGGTTTCTTCTTGGCCAAATAATAGTTTTAAAAGCTTGTTTTAAGGTTACTTTTGGCTTTCGTTTTCCTTTTGATGATTCTTTAAAATGCTGCATATTTTATATATGTCAATTTACATGCCAGAAAAAGAAATCTGACATAGTTGCAAATTTAGTCTAAATTAAAAGACCCCGTAGATAAAAAACTATGATGTCTAAGGAGAATTTAAAAATAAGCCTTTAAGAAACTTAGTTTTTGTAATCCATTTAAAAAATATTACAATCTGTTGTCAATAATATTTTGAACAACTTCTGGATTTAAAAGAGTACTAGTATCTCCTAAATTATCCATTTCATTTGAGGCAATCTTACGTAAAATACGTCTCATAATCTTACCTGAACGTGTTTTTGGTAAGCCCTCAGAAAACTGAATTTTATCTAATTTAGCTATCGGCCCAATTCTATCTGAAATTAACTGATTAATTTCTTTTCTTAAATTATCATGCTTTCTACTTTCTCCAGTATCTTTTAAAGTAATGTAACCATAAAGAGCACTCCCTTTAATATCGTGAGGAAAACCAACAATAGCAGACTCAGCAATAGCAGGATGCTCATTAATAGCGTCTTCTATAGGTGCAGTTCCTAGATTATGCCCAGATACAATAATTACATCATCTACTCTACCCGTAATTCTATAATAGCCTACCTCGTCTCGTAAAGCGCCATCGCCTGTGAAATATTTATTTTCGTAAGCAGAAAAATAGGTTTCTTTATAACGTTGATGATTTCCCCAAATTGTTCTTGCCATACTTGGCCAAGGATATTTTATACACAATCTACCCTCTACCTGATTGCCTTTTAATTCTTGTCCATTTTCATCCATTAAACAAGGTTGAATTCCTATAAAAGGTAAAGTTGCATAAGTTGGTTTTGTTGGCGTTACATAAGGAATAGGAGTAATCATCATACCTCCTGTCTCTGTTTGCCACCAAGTATCAATAATTGGACTTTTCTTTTTTCCAACAGTATCATTATACCAATGCCAAGCTTCTTCATTTATAGGTTCTCCTACAGAACCTAATACCTTTAAAGAAGATAAATCGTATTTATCTACCAATTCTGTTCCATGTTTTGCCAAGGCTCTAATTGCTGTTGGTGCAGTATAAAATTGATTTACTTTATGTTTTTCTACAATTTCCCAAAAACGCCCAAAATCTGGATAGCTAGGTACACCTTCGAACATTACAGAAGTTGCTCCGTTTGCCAATGGCCCATAAACAATGTATGAATGCCCAGTAATCCAACCAATGTCTGCTGTACACCAATATACATCGTTCTCTTTATATTGAAATGCGTTTTTAAAGGTATATGCAGTATATACCATATAACCTGCGGTTGTATGGACCATTCCTTTTGGTTTTCCTGTGGAACCAGAAGTGTATAAAATAAATAAAGGATCTTCTGCATCCATTATTTCTGCTTCACATTCAATTGATGCTTTGTCTAATAAAGGCTGTAACCATTTATCACGTCCTTCTTTCATTTGGATATCTGAATTGATTCTTTTGGCAACCAAAACAGTTTCTACTCCAGTACAACTTTCTAAAGCTTCATCTACAATCCCTTTTAAATCGATCGTTTTTGAACCTCTATAAGACCCATCTGAAGTAATCACCAACTTACAATCACAATCATTAATTCTTGTTGCCAATGCTGTTGAGGAAAAACCTGCAAAAACTACAGAGTGTATAGCTCCAATTCTAGCACAAGCTAGAGTTGCTATTGCCAATTCAGGAATCATTGGCACATAAATACAAACACGGTCTCCTTTTTGAATTCCATTTTCTTTTAACACATTTGCAAATTGATTTACTCGACTATGTAAATCGTTATAAGTAATATGTTCTGCTGCTTCATTTGGGTCATTAGGCTCAAACAAAATAGCTGTTTCATTTCCTCTCGTAGCAAGATGCCTATCAATACAGTTTTCTGTAATATTTAATTTTGCACCTTCAAACCATTTTATTTCTGGTTTAGAAAAATCCCAATCTAAAACTTTATCCCATCTTTTTTGCCATCTAAAATGCTCTTCGGCAATTTCTTTCCAAAAATTTTCTGGCTCTCTTACAGATTTACGATATACTTGAAAATATTCTTCTAAATGTTTAATATGGTAGTTACTCATAATGGATTTGAAGGTTTTAAAACTTTATAAAAATAGAAATTTATTTTCTCTTTTAGAGTTCTAGCTACTTAATTTTAATTAATAAAATATATCTCTAATGTAGCAAACCAATTATTTTTGATTTATTTTTTTCTACATACAGCAGTATATTATCGCTAAAAAGCAAATTTTACAGGAATAGATCAGCTTATTTTATAGAGAATAATATATTTGTTACTTATGAATATGGATTTAATTATTACCTTAATTATAAGTAATTGGCATATTATTTTGCTTTTTTTTATTGTAGCTATTTTATACTCATCAGTAGGTTTTGGAGGTGGTTCTAGTTACTTAGCAATTTTGGCTTTAACCAGTCTCGCTTATACGCAAATTAGAGCAACTGCCTTGCTTTGTAATATTGTTGTAGTATCTGGAAATGTCTTTATCTACTATCAAAAAAAGGAATTAAACATTCCTAAAATACTACCTCTTGTTTTATTAAGTATTCCTTTTGCTTATTTAGGAGGCTACTTAAAAATTAGTGAGAATTTCTTTTTTATTCTACTTGGAATAACTTTGATATTTGCTTCTATAACCATTTGGATCTCTAAAAAAATAATAACATCAACCAAATCAGTAAAACAAAACAACAGCGAAAAAAATGGAGCAATTGGTGGTTTAATTGGTTTTATTTCTGGAATAGTTGGTATTGGAGGAGGCATATTCTTGGCACCTATATTACACCTTATCAATTGGGATTCTCCAAAAAAAATTGCAGCTACAGCAAGTGTATTCATCTTTGTAAATTCCATTGCAGGTTTTATTGGACAAACATCAAATCCTGATTTTCAAATTGATTGGAATTTAACTTCAATTCTTTTGATTATCGTATTTGTAGGTGGCCAAATTGGAAGTAGAATTAGCAATAACTTTTTTACACAAATTCAATTAAAAAAAGCAACTGCTGTTCTCATAGCATTTGTAGGACTTAAAATTTTGTATGATTTTATTTTCTAATTTTAATTTGAGTTCAAATTATTTTGGATAACGATTTTTTTATACCTATTGAAGAAATATATTTGGAGAATCAGCTAAAAAATGAACAATGTTAGAAAATATTTTTACACTATTAATGCTAGTAATGTTACAAGCTGTTCTTGGCTTTGATAATTTACTTTACATTTCTTTAGAATCTAAAAAAGCACCTTTAGAAGAACAAAAACGAGTACGTAAAGTTGGTATTCTAATTGCTTTTGCTCTAAGAATAGGATGGTTTTTTCTATTAGTATCTATTATTGATTATTTTCAAGAACCATTTGCTTTTTTATCTGGAAGCATAAAAGATGTAGGAGAATTTGCTTTTAATAGGCATAATATTATTGTTTTAATTGGAGGTGGATTCATTATTTATAAAGCCATTAAAGAAATATGGCATTTGATTGGAACACCTGATTTAGAAAATTCAGAAATGGTAAACAGTAAATCTAAGAAAACAGCAATTGCAGTAATTGTAAGTATTGTTATCATGAATTTAGTTTTTTCCTTTGATTCAATTTTAGCTGCAATTGGCCTAACAAGTGAAATTGAAAACCCTACAACTGCCTTTATAATTATGGCAATAGCTATTGTTGCAAGTGGTTTGTTAATGTTATTTCTTGCAGATAGAGTATCAACCTTCTTAGCTAAAAACAGAATGTTTGAAGTTTTAGGTTTATTCATTCTTTTTATTGTAGGTATAATGTTAGTTATTGAAGGTGGACATTTAGCTCATATAAAATTATTTGCTAATGAAATTGTGACAATGAGTAAAACTACTTTCTACTATGTTATTGCAATTTTGGTTATTGTGGATATTGTGCAAGGAAGATATCAAAAGAAACTGCTGCTAGAATCTGAAAAATAAAAATTGTAAAAGTATTTCTTTTGAAGTGCTTTTTTTATGACTGAAAATATTTTGTTTAGTTTATGTATAATTTTATTAAACATTTTTAGCAAATCAATGCTTAACCTTTGTAGTAAATCTAAAAAACATATTATGAAACTAGCGTTTAAACTTACATCTTTTCTATTAGTAACATTTTTATCTTTCTCTCGTATATCATCAAAAAAGGAAGAAATAAAAGTAGCTGAAGTAGAGGTTGAAACTAAAAAATAAGTTGTAGAACAGAAAGAAACAATTGTAACAATTGCTGCTTCTAACGACAACTTTACAACTTTAGTTAATACTTTAAATAGTGATGGTCCTTTTACAGTTTTCGCACCAGTAAATGAAGCATTTGATAAATTACCTGAAGGTACCGCTACTACTTTATTAAAACCAGAAAATAAAGAAGCATTAACATCTATCTTAACATACCATGTAATTTCAGCGAAATTTATGGCAACAGATGTTATAAAGGCAATTAATGATAATAATGGTAAATTCATGATTAAAACTGTACAAGTCGCTATGATTACAGCATCTTTAAATGATAGAAATGTAATTTTAACTGATGAAAAAGGAGATAATTCTACAGTTGTTATGACAGATGTTGATGCATCAAACGGAGTTATTCATGCAATTGACTCAGTAGTAATGCCTAAATAAGGTATTTATAAAATTCATTACAAAACTTAACATATTGTTTATTAATTTTAACATTTTATTAAACAGAATAATCTTATATTTGTAATGTATTGTTTTGGTAAACATATAAAAAAACACTTCTCTTGTTAATTCGTAACTAAAACGAAACTATTAATAAAAGAAGTTTTTTGGTTGATTGATTGAAACCGCTACTTTTAGTAGCGGTTTTTATTTTTTAAAGCTCAGAGATGCTATCTTGTAATCGCTTTGTAATTATATTAATTATTCTTCTATTATATTCAGAATCATTAATAAGATAAGTAATATACTCTTCAATAGTAAAGTGTCCTAAGATACTACCTAGCAATTGTTTATTAAAACTAACATCTTTTTGCAGATTATTTTTAATTGTGCTTTTCTTTTTTTCAATTTTAATTGCACTAAAATCTATTTTCCTTTTTAATAAATTTTGTTTGTAGAATGCAACTATTAAATCGTGTTGCATTTTTATAATAGGTCTAATTACCAAATTTTGAAACTCTTCTATTGGTGTAATATTAGGTTTTATTAATCCAGGTAACTCTGGTCTTTCTTTAGCCATTATCTATTAAATTATCTAATTCTTGCTGATAATCATATTGCAAATCTTCATGCAACTTTAAAATTGCATTACTTGTCATTCTCATTTGAGTTTGAAAAATGTTTTGTAATCGGTTACTCCTTTTAAAATAAGGGTTGTAATTTTTTAACTTTTTACAGAAATGAAGCAAAATTTGCGCTTCAGTATCTTTCTTTTTAGAAAATCTGATTAGTTTTTTAGTCGATGTAAGTATTTTACGAATCTTCTTTCTGACATAATAAGCGTTATTTGTTCCTATTTCAACAAATTGAATATCAATAAAAGTTTTACAATTAACAATGTACTGATCTTCATCATTGGCTTCAAACAACAAATAGGTTAGCAATTCTTTATTTTCAAGTTTAAATCTTGCCAATTGTAAACATAAATCTTTTAGCTCTTGAGCAGTTTTATGAGACAATTCGTCTTTAAGTTGTTTTATAGTACTTGCCTTCATTAAGAAAGAAAATCTAATACATTTTTTTCTATTCTATCTAATACATTTTCTGTTTGTGCCTTAACAAATTGCTCACCAGTAATTTGTTCAAACAACTCAATATATCTATTAGAAATCTCAATAATTTTCTCATCAGACATTTCTGGTATAGTTTGTCCTTCTTTGCCTTGAAATCCATTTTCTATTAACCACTGACGCACAAATTCTTTAGAGAGTTGCTTTTGAGCTTCATTATTGTCTTGTCTCTCTTGATAACCATCTGCATAAAAATAACGAGATGAATCTGGAGTATGAATTTCGTCTATTAAAACAATCTTACCTTCTTTGGTTTTACCAAATTCGTATTTAGTATCTACTAAGATTAAACCTCTTTTAGCAGCAATTTCAGAACCCCTTTTAAATAATTTCCTAGTGTAATCTTCTAAAACTAAGTAGTCTTCTTCAGAAACAATTCCGTTTGCTAAAATTGCATCTCTAGAAATATCTTCATCATGATCTCCATTATCTGCTTTGGTAGATGGTGTTATTATTGGCGTTGGAAATTTATCATTCTCTTTTAAATTCTCTGCCATTTCTACTCCACACAAAGTACGTTTACCTGCTTTATATTCACGAGCTGCATGACCAGATAAATAACCTCTAATAACCATTTCTACTTTAAACGGATCACACAAATGACCAACAGCTACATTCTCATCTGGGTTTGCAATTAACCAATTAGGAACAATGTCTGATGTATCATTCATCATTTTGGTGGCTATTTGATTTAAGATTTGCCCTTTAAAAGGAATTTGTCTTGGTAAAATAACATCGAAAGCAGAGAGTCTGTCTGTTGCAATCATCACTAAAAGGTCATTGTTGATATTATAAACCTCTCTTACCTTTCCTTTATATATTGATTTCTGACCTGGAAACTCAAAGTTAGTTCCGTTAATTGTGTTCATAGAATATAGTTATTTGCACAAAAATAAGTTTAATTTTTAGGATATCATTTTCTTAGTAAAGAAAAATTACCATACAATACTTCTCCTTTTTCAGTAACAACTCTAAACCAATAATCTGAAGATTGAAGTTCTTTTCCATTTTCTTTACCATCCCAAAAACCTGGAGTACTACTTACTGATTTAATAAACCTACCAAACCTAGAATAAATAAAAATGTTATAATTGATATCTGGAAAATCTTTTAACCTCCAAAAATCATTTTCGCCATCATTATTAGGTGTAAAAAATGGTGGGTAGGTTCTTACAAAAATCTCTTCATTATAAAATTCACAACCATCAATTCCTCTTACAAAAACCGTTTGGACACCTCCAGAAACGTTGTTAAAAAAAGGGTCTAATTGATAATTTAAACCATCTAAAGAATATTCATATGCTCTTTTAGAAAAAACAAAAACTTCTATAGAATTGTTAATAGATGAAAAATCATTTACCTGAATTCTAACGTTATTTAATTCAGAATTTCTTACAACCTCTACATTTACAGTTGATGTTGCTCTGCCACAAACACCATTATCAACAGTGTAAGAATAAATACCTGCAATATTTTGACTTGGATTAAAAACTCCGTTTGGCAGTGCTGGACTCCATACACCTCCTTCATCTGGATCTCCTGCTAAATAGTCAAATAAATTTACAGTATCTGCAAACTCACAAATTTGTAACTCTCCATTAATACCACTATTAGGTTCTACCGACTGAACAAGAGAAACTGTGGACTGTAATGTACCACACTCTCTATCTACCAAAACATAAATATAGGATGTTGCAATATCAAAGTTCTTATTGTAAATATTTGTTCCGCTTGCCAATTCAGGTGACCAAAATCCATTTGGAGAAGGATTACCATTAATTGCTTCAAAAAGATTAAGTCTTTCAACTTCATCACAAATTACGACTTCTGAATCTAAACCAGGGTCTAATTCAGAAGAAAAAATAACCTCAACTTCTGCAGTTAAGTTACCGCATATAGGATCTGTATGTGTGTATGTATATATCCCCTCGTTATCTTCTTTTACATTAAAAACATCTGTCCCTGATTTTAAAGCAGGCGACCAAACACCTCCAGGATCTGGAGATCCTAAAAGAATATCAAAAAGATTTACATTATCTGAATTTTTACATAATTCCACTCTATTGTTCTTACCTGGACTAGGTATATTAAGTTCTTGAAAATCAAATATATTATTGCCATTTCTATCTGCAGGTTCTGTGTAGCCATCTTTATAATTAATTACTAAACCATTTAATGGATTTACAGCAAAAGGATAAGCAAATAAAACACCTGATCCATTTCCTGTAAAACCAGCTTCTAATACATCAAAACAACCATCATTATCACTATCTAAATCCATAGAGTCAGGGTACCCGTCTTTATCAGTATCCTTAGTTCCATCACCTTCCAAAACATCTAAGACACCATCATTATCATCATCTAAATCTACAACATTCGCAATAGTGTCGTCATCAAAGTCTATATCACAAATTAAAATTACCTTTAAACTATTTATGCAATTCCCTAAATTATTTTGAATTGTTAAAGCACCTGTAATTTCACCGTTATTAATAATGTTACAAAGCCAAGAACAATCACTTAATAAAGAATTATTTTGAACCTCTACATTACCCTCTACTTTTTCGAATTGTCCAAAACCTATTACAGAGCTTAAGAGTTTGTTATTACTTACTATAAACCAGTCTTCTAAAAAATATTGTTCACCAACACTTTT
>Ga0209136_1002804_pt1 | contig 10373 bp, 15 predicted proteins | sample SaaInl0LU_22_DNA_FD_184640 | JGI IMG/M metagenome (GOLD analysis project Ga0209136, IMG submission 184640) | Marine microbial communities from expanding oxygen minimum zones in the Saanich Inlet - ESP_90LU_22_DNA (SPAdes) (version 2) | ecosystem: Environmental > Aquatic > Marine > Intertidal... | reverse complement strand
TCTCTCTGCGCTTGTTAGCAAATAATGCACCCTTATTTGTGTTATCGTAATTTTTGCTCATTTCTTTCTCCAGTTTTCTGTTTCTAAATTAATTACTTCAATAGTTTCTTTAAGTGTGTTGTGTAAAGCAATGATGAACTCCTCATCACGATACACTCGTATAATCATGCTTTCTACGTCAGGATGGAATGACATAAAATCCCACCAGTCTCTGTTAGTAATATACATACATCCTTGGACTTGCTGCATATACTTACTAGGTAGCTTACCAGCACGTAAATAGCCAATGTGTGTGGATAGCTTAGGGCATTTTATCTCTAAGCCACCATCTTCACCTATAAGACCATCAGGACTACATCCAGCGCCAATATCGTTAATAATCAAACCTGCCTCCTCGACCTCATTATCGGTCATTAGCTCGTAGTAAGCCCTAGCCTGTGGCTCTAACTCATTACCACGCTCCATAGCTTCACTTTTAAAGGTCTCTGGTATCTCACCAGTAATACGCTGACCTATAAGCTCGTTAATGTAACTCTCAGCCTGTGTACTACGTTTGCCTTGTGTTGTTATCAACTTTGAATAACATGACGCTGTAGGGACTCCTAGACGCGCTCTGAGCCATTCATCTGTACCTTGCTCTACATTAATTATCTGCATTGTCTTTAGCCTGTTCAATTTTACGCTTTAACATCGACTTAGCTTTAGTGAAGTGACCTGTCTCCATATCACTCAATGACTCAATAGCAAATGCTTTATAGAACTTAGTCTTATCAGCTTTAGACTGCTCGATTAAATTTGCAAGCTCATCGTATTGACGCTCACTAATATAAGACTTACCACGCACCATAGCCATTTCTGCATCGTCATCTACTGCTGGGATACCGCACATAGCAGCCAAAGCATAACGTCTAGCATAGGTGATGGTAGAACCTGCTGACTGAGGGTCATTCTTGACTAGCGGTAAAAAGCATTCACTCTCTAGCCACTCGCCTGACTCATGCATAAGCCTGGTAGTTACACCGATGTGGTCTGGTGCGCTGATAGGGAATTGAACGAAAGATAAACCGTTGTTAGCAAACGGCTCTTTGATTGCCTTGATTACTGACGTAAGGTCAGCATAGCTAGACTTAAAAAATGGGTTGCTAGAGTCTTTAACTGCACCACCCATTTCAGCCTGTGCTTTAGCCATCGCCTTGGATAGCTCAATGATTGTTTCTGATTGTAACATGACATTTCTCCTCTGTTGTCGATATGTAGATTAACAAAAGTGTAAATGCATGTAAACATAAATGTGAATTTTAGGCGAAAAAAAAGCCCACTCGAAAGTAGGCTCATGAACAACATTGGGAGGAATGTTAAATATATTGTATCACACTATTTCTTTTTACGGTTAGTTTTTGTGCGTTGACCACGTTTAGGCTTTTTAATGCACCCACTAGACCGACACTTACTTGGTGTTAAACACCCATCACATAACTTCATTTTTCCCTCGCTACGCCTTTTGACTTCTCGTAACTACGCATACCACCTAAACCTAATAAGCCCATCATAACTGGCATTAGAATATCCGTATTTAGTTCTGGCATAGTAAACCAGATATCTAGGATAGGGTAGGCAAACACTGCGTAGAATAAACCTAATGCACATATCCACATAATCGCTGGTCTAGCACCTGCTACGAATAGTGACTTATGCGCTGCTTGCACTTCGTTGACTTTAATCTGAGCCATCATAGACTCATGCGCTTGCTTATCAGCCATAGTAGCAATTTCATGCGCTAACTTCTGAGCTTGGTTCTTATCAGGTATAACCTTATCTAGGATACTTGTTACTGGACCAATAAGTAAATCTAACATTAGTACACCCAGCTTACTGGAGTAGAGTTACGCCAATCTAAGTGAACAAATGACTTAGCAACACCGATACCAGTAGCACCATGTTTTAAGCCAAGTTGGATAATCTCGAATCGCTCTGCACCGTTACCCACGTACACATCAAAAGCGATACCTTGTGCATGAGTACCAGGCTTAGACTTCTTGGCTTCTACTGGATGGTTGGGGCATCGATATGATGATGTAATGGTTAGTGGTCGTCCTGCTGATTCTCGGACTTCCTGTAGATGGTCTAGCGCTGATTGCTGTACGCCATGACTGCCGCAGCATGAGCATGTTAGCTCGTCTGCTGAAAAGTTTTTACTAGATGCTGTCATTTAATCATACCTATTCCGACTGATATTAGACCTGCTAGAGCAACCCATATAACACGCTCAATCCATACTGATGAGGCTAGTTTAGTTTCGTTGTGTCTAATACGTAGCTCATGATCATCTAGGCGCTTATGTACACGCAAGATAGACTCTTGTATAGATAAGTGCTTTTCTTCAAGTTTATTCAGCTTGTTAATCGCTTCATTGATGCTTTTTATGTCATCTTTTATCTCGCGAATATCTTCAGCCATTGATTCCTGCTTAACTTTTACGTATGCGTCTTCACTCATTTCCTGAACACTCTGCTTATTGCCCATACAGCACCTATATTTTGGTTAATTTAGCATAATATAGGCAATTTGGCACGAAAATAAAATACTACAATACAGACATAGCTTGTAGGATATTACAGATCCTTAAAATCCCACGCTACCTTTATAGCCAGAATTAGAACCGCTAAGCATATTGCTAGTAATAATATCATGATAAAGGATTGCTCAATGCGTCCAGCCCATTCCATAAGTCATCAATCTCACGTTTAATCTTTTTCATGTCTTCATTGTACTGCTGCAGCTTATCAATCTGTGCATCAGTTTTAGCACCGCGTTCAGCAACCTCTGATTGTAGTGTAGACACTTTTTCACTTAACGCCAGTAATTCAGTCTGTCTTAGCATAATAGTCTCAAGGTTAGCACCCAGTTTAGCTAGCTTGCCTTGTAGACTGGATATGTCATTATCGTCTAACTGTTGACGCACCTTTGCTATTTGCTGGTTATTAGCTGCTTGTGCTATCTGGTAACGCTCCTGCAATGCCATGAAACCATCTTTAATAGTTTCTGCTGTCTGCTCTGCTTCAGCTACGGCTTCTTCTTGTGAGGCTAGACGGTTCATAAACTCACTAGCTGTCCATATTAAACCTGTGCTACTTGTGACTATAGTAAACGCACCTGCCAGAATTGCGTTCTTAACTGGCATGTTAAAGCCTAGTATGTCAAAACTAAACTCCTCTTTTAGGTGTACTACTTGGTCCTCAATAGGGTCATCCTGACGTTTACCACTACTCATAACAACTCTCTTGGTCAAAGAAGCACTCACCTGCTGGGCTTGTGCGGTAGAACTCTGACTCTGCACCTGCTGTCAGAATGTCCTCAGCAGTCTTATAGTAAGCTGTAACATCTAATGAGATATCACCTGCTAGCATAGCTACTGTAGTAGTGCCTTGAGCATAGAAAGCTGCCTCAGCAAATGAGAATGACTCACCTAGTGCGTCTGCTTGTGCTTGTGCGCTATCTACTAGGTCTTGGTCACTAGCAATAGCGGTAAATGCTGCTGCATTCTGAGCTGCTGATTCCACCATGTCTAATGCACCGTTATATGCATCTACTGACTCAGTAGTGATTTGTAGCTCGTTATTAGCGACATAAGTTTGCAACTGTTCGGCTGCTTCTTGTGTAGTAGCTTCTACTGCCATCTGGTTGACCACTACAGCACCAATTAAATCTGTGCTAGCTTCTACGTAGGTGCTAACTGCTGTGCCTAGATTATCCATTGCAAGGGTAGCTTGGTCGTCAAAGTATTCTTGAGCCGTCATGTTATAGTTAGCTTCTGCCACTGCTGATAAGGCTGTGTTGTAATCTTCTGCTTGCTGGTAGGATACGTGAGCATTACTAGCCATATCTGGCGATATACCGCCTAATGACGCATAATCAGCCTGACCACCTACTGTTTGTATACCTAGTGCAAATGTTTGCTTAAGTGAGTCACTTGTCGTGATTAAGCTGTCAATCCCGTTTGCTTGTACGGAAACGCTCGCTAATGCTGCGATTGTCGCTATCATCAGTTTGTACTTCATAACCGATTCCTAATAATGTGTTATAAAAGTCCTTATCTTCCTCGTAAGTAGGAATATAAAGCTCTGGGTTCTTTCTCATCACTAGGTACGCGTTCTTCCCTACTACTAATCTGGAATTAGCTAACACTGGGCATGGAGTACCTGCTGTGAACATTGCAAGCCATACCTTTGGCTTCTGACACATAAGCGACACGCTTGCTACGCTCATGCCTAATTCCTTTAGAGTCTTTGAGTCTTTTCTGCGGTTGCATTCTAAGTCCTGGTAATACTTACCAGCCGATACACCGATAATAGCTAGCTGAACACCGCCCACTGTTGACCTAAGACATGAGTCATTACCGCTAGACATTAATGATGGTGAAATAGTTGATGTAACTGGCATACCGCTAGAGCCAGCACCATTGTACGTTTTACTATTGGTGGTGTTATTAGAGCTAACTGTAGAGTTCTGGGTATTAGTATTAAGGTCGCCTGTTTGCGTATTGGTCTCTTGAGCAATCACGTTAAAGCATAATACCAGTGCTAAGATTTGCGCTTTGACCATGCTGTAGCACCCATAAACCCAACTACGATACCAGTCTGAGCTACTAAAAATGTGTTTAAGAATCCGCTAATACTGCCCATTCTATCAATGGATACGTAAGGAGTTAAAAGTATAAATACTACAATGATACATGACAACATAGATACCCACGCCATAGCTCGCTGCTGGTCTTCCATGCGGTCATTATTCTCAATCTGTATCATGCGCTCGTGTTGAGCAAGCTCCTCGTCAGTGACTATGCCATCACCGTCTAGGTCCGCCTTGTTATAGATTGAGTTATCTTGTAGTACCTTAGACATTAGTAACCCTTGATACGTAACTTAGAGTATTCTGCTGACTGTATTTGTTTCTTCATGTAGAGACCAAACTCTACTGTGCCTATAGCAGCGCCACACTCGCGTGACCATTGCTCGGCTGTAACTAATGGAACTCGTGCTACAAAGCGACCTGCGTGGTCTCCGTGCATACTGGGTAACTCATCAGCTAGACGTTGATTGTCCCTTAGCATTGCGCTTACGTCTTGGCTTCGGCTTACTATTATCTTTCCCGACTCCTCGACTATCTTTTCCTGCACTGACATCTATAATCTCCGCAAATCCTAGTTTAGACAATAACTCAGCATCATCGACACTGACCTCAATTTCTTGCCCTAACTCTAGGCGCAAACCGTCAACTGACGGTCTACGCTTAGATAGGCACTTAATTAGTGCCTTTTTCATTAGCTGATATCCGCAATCACACCGTGTGCTGCTTCATTGTCAACTTGTACACCCCATTCTACAGAGATTAAGCGACGTTCTGCGTGACCAGTACGTGCTAAAGGCTTCTGTGAAGTAGGTGCTAAGTAAGCAACACGTGCGTAGTTTGGATCTAAAACTAGCACATCACGTGAACGACTGAAGCGGCTTGGTACGATTTGTAACTCGCCAAAATCAGAAATATACACGTCAATAGCAGCGTTCAACTTGCTATCTTCTGCTTCTTTATAACGAGTAGCGTTACCAGTGAAAGCTGAAATAGCTTGTTTCTGTGAAGAACCACAAATAACAACACTTGGCTCTGCACCAGCATCCCAACAATCAGCAATAACACCCTTTAAAAGAGTCTCAGTGATAGCACGTTGAGTACCGTCAGTCGCTGCTGCGTTAACATAGCCAGAATCGCCAGAACCTGAAGTAGTACCATCAGCACCACCAGTACCACGGTCAGCGTTAGTACGTAAGAACGCTGGTAAACCAGCAGACGCACGAGCTGTACCAGAAGAACCAGCAGAAGCTGCTACGTTGTCACATAACATTTTTTCCATGTCACGCTTTAACTCTTTAAGTTTATAAGCAACTTGCTTAGCAACTGTTTGAGCATTACCAGCGCCATTAACGGCATTGTTAGTGTCAGATACTTCTACTACTTTATCAGAAATCTGAGTGTAGTTACCTTGACGCACTGCGTTAGTAGGTGCATCGTTAGCTGGAGCTGATTCACCCTCAACAACACGGTTAGAGTCAGAAGCAGCAGCTAAATCTACTACGCCCCACTCAAAGTAAGTGTTATCTACGTTTTTACGACCGATAGCTGACATTACTGGAGTGTCAGTTGGTGAGATTGAGATTAAAGCGTCTTGTAAATCTTCTTTAATCGTTGAGACATCATAAGTCTCGTTAGTGTTTGCATTAACTGCCATGATAATTCTACCTTAAAATTAACTAATCAAAAAATTTGCAACATCATCTATGCTGCCAGTTTGTTTCATCTTACTCTTAGCCTGCCTAGCCTTTTTAACTTTACTTGCCACTGGCTTCTTAGCCGCACCTGCTTTGACGTAAGGTCTAGCATTCTGCGCTTTCTGCTTAGCTTGTGGCTTGGACTTCTGTAGCTTAGCGTACATAGCTGCGTTCTTTAATACTAATAACGCTCTATGGTCATTGATTCCTCTGATATCTTCAGGTGTGAAACCAATCGACTCAGCAAACTCTAGCATGTCAGTTTTAACCTGTTTCGCCCGTTCTGGGTTAGAAAAATCAGGGTCTACCTGGACCAGCTTTTCCATCTCATTAGACAAATGCTGCTGCATCTGCTGCTGATTAATTTGGTCTTGCTGCTGTAGCGTGTACTGTACCTGTTGTACTTGCTCGTTATAGTGAGCTAAATTCTCCTCATAACGCAACTTCTCGTCCATAAAGCCTATCGGGTCTTGCTCGAATAACTCTCTACTTGGTGGTGTAGGTGGAGTTAAGTTCAACTGACCTGATTGAGCTGCTTGCAAAATAGTTTGCAACTGCTGGCTTTGCTGCTGAACCTGAGCTATCTCAGCTTCTACAGCCTTTCTTGCTTCGGCTGCTTGTTGCATGCCTTTTTGGATGTATTTTTGACCAGAATAACTTCGGGTAAGCTCGTCGAGGGATACTTCTTTTTCTTCACCGTCAATCTTAACAGTGTAAAAAAGCTCCTCATTATCGCTGCCTAGTTCTTCATCTTCTTCTACATCTTCATCTTGCTCGACTTCCTCTGGCTCATCGCTTTGGTCGTCTTGCTGGATTTCTTCATCTGGCTGACTTGCTTCTTGCTCGTCAACTAGATCTAATTGTTCTTCCTCAGCCACTGGCTGTTCTATTAAGCTATCTGCTACGGCATCTACTGAGCCTATTGCGTGTTCTGTCATGTCAGACATGGTACAGTTCCTCACGTTTTATTTAATGAACTTCTCATCATTAGCACGACTTTGTAAAGTGGCGCTAATCTTGTCCAATGCAATGAGTAACATCTTTGCATCTTCTCGCTTAATTGTATCATCTTTAGCCGAATTAACAAATACGGCAATTTGCTCGTTACGTATGTCTGCCATGACCTCTGTGAAGTCTGGGTTACTTAGTAGCGCTTTTGCCTTACTTGACTTTACTGTATTCATTATCTTCCTGCTTACCCCTGATCCTAGCTGCCAGTATCTTCGCTGATTCCAATGACAACTCAGCCATTCTCTGGTTTAACTCATCAATTAGCTCAACCTTAAATATTGACCTAGCATCTCCTGCAATGTAATCATCCATTGCTTCCTTTCTCATTACTCTTAGGATCTCACTCTGTGTGCTAGACATAGAATGTTGCACTATTTTTAAATTTCTGTTCATAATTATACTCCTCTCCATAGAGCATTATGACCTAATATTTAATCCCATGCAATTTATACAATTCTGATATTGGAGTTTCTGGATCGTTCATCCGCATCTCATTGAACCTTAATTGCTTATCATCAATAAATGAGACAGGCTGAGAAAGCTCTACAGCTCTATGGAATCCGCCTTGCTCGATAATGTCCAATAATCCTCTATTCTTCTGCCATAATGGGTTTTGAGGCATCTCTATGGGGTTTAATAGATTATCTAGCCTTACGTTATTTAGCGTTCCCACATAATCTCCAGGTATTGCGTCAGCCTGATATGTATCATGAGCTGATGGTACTCTATCAGCGTATGGATCTATCCTTGATACATTGTGAAGCTCTCGCTTCCTCTTGTTAACCAAGCTAGGGTCTGCTACAACAAATCTGATAGCCTCTGGAGTGATTCCGCCCTCACCTACCATATCCTGCATCATGGTTTCTTTAAATATTTTCTTCCTTTTTTCCGAATTCAAGTTCTCTATTTGAGCCAAACCTATTCTTGGATCTTGGTCACTTATTCCTGCAAAATCCTTAAATACTTTTCTGACCTTACTGTCAAACATCTTTTTGCCTTTCTTGGTCATGTTTGCTGCGTTGTATGAAATCATTGCTCGCATTGGATCTTTAGAAAAGTCAACACCCTCTCTACCCATCACAAATGGAGCGAAATAAATATCATCAACACCAGAACTCTCAATAGCTTGGCGCATCTTATTTTGAGATGATCCTGCCATATCATCATCTAGAACAGCTAAAGCACCTCTTGTTCTATCATCAATCAAGTAGTCTTGACCACCCTGCATCTCTACAGGGAACGCTAATGGCTTTCCGTTAATAGACTCCAGCACTCTGTTGTTTGACATTTGATCATAACCAGATGATCTTAGCAGTCCACCCTCAAGTCTCTCTGGGTTGATTTCAACTGAATCTGGTATCTCTCTAGGAATGGTGAAGTCTGCGCTTATATCCTTAAGCGACTCTTTTTGATACCCCTTACTAGCATATGGAGTTGCATCGGGAGAGCTGACCTTTAATCTATTGCCAATCTGTGAAACATCCAGTGGAACATATGATATTTCTGTTGGAATTGGAGACGGCTGCTGCGCAAGATCCGAATCTCTTACCCTCATTAACTCATCATAGTCATCTACTGGAGTGCCACCAAATTGAGGCTCTGCCTTGCTTGCAGACTGATACATTGATGTTACGTCTGGCTCACCCATTAACTCAAAATCCCAACCCTCTGGAGCGAATTCTTTATTAAATGGTAAGTTAGCTGACTGCCTAAAACCTACGGCTGAATATAGCTTAGTTAGAGCATCATCAAAGTTATCTAACTTTCTACCACCCAAATCAATAGCTGATACCATTAAGTATGGAGATATACCCTTGTGAGTACCATCACTAAACACCGATACGATATCATCACCATTTAGAGCAAATCCTGACTTACCGTCCTCAGTTAAAAACATTCTAGTGTTTTTATAGTAATCTTCCGTATGAGTCTCCACTGCAGCAGAATATTTACTCTTAGATTTTGCGTCATTAAGGTGCTTTATAAATTTACCAGCCTCATCAGCGCCAACTTCCATAAGACTTCTAGGAACTGACATTCCCACCTCATTCATTATGGACTTGTACTCTCCTGGCATTGAGTAGATGTTAATAGGCTTTATTTTGTACTTGCCATAAGGGAATGGCTTGCCTTGTAGCTTGGTATTCTCTGTTATGTTGCCACCAACTTTTTGACCTTTTTGTGGCTTCTTATATTTCTTTGGTGTTCCTGGATTAAGAACATCTGCCTTTTCACCAAGTGTAGTGAATCCGCCCATCGCTTGCTTTCGTAAAGGATCTAATATTCTAGCCCTTACCTCTATATTTTTATCAGCAAAGCTGACACCGTCATCTGCAGTTAAATCTAAAAGACCTTTATCTGTTACAAACCTCTTAGACGGATCATCTTTTGACTTAGCTGTGGCTGTCGATCTAACGCTTTTCATTTCATCCAGCACAGGCATTGCGATCATTCCACGTTGTGATAATGGACTTCTGGCTGATGGTCCTTGTGCTACTGCATCAAGTAAGCTAATAGGCGCATCTTTAACTGCTTTGGCTACTGCTGGAACTTTTGCAGCACCTAACGGCATACCAATAAGCTCACCACCGAACGATGCAATATCAGCGCCCTCTTGCGATAGCACCTCTGGCTTATTCTCACCAAACACACTATCAATATAACCGCCCACATCGCTTGCTGTTGGGAATATTGTCTCATTAGTGCCTAGTCTATCAACGAATCCGCCAAAACTTGGATCGTCACTTGTAACCTCTTGATAAGCTGATTGACCAAGGTCTTGCAAGTCACCAAGCACACCTAAAGAGCCTTGAGCAGCCCCACGAGCAAATGACTCAGCAGTATCACCAACACCAGTTAGATAATCCCTAAGAGATACCTCTGGACGTGAATACATATCTGGCTCTACTTGCATAGGCTTGCTAGGCATAGGCGTAAGGGCATCAGTGGCACTTTGACGCGCACTGGTAGGATACATTTGACGTAGAGCTAGACGCATCTGCTCTTGACTCATTCCATCAGGTAAGTCTACCTCACCAA
>Ga0209136_1002803_pt1 | contig 10374 bp, 7 predicted proteins | sample SaaInl0LU_22_DNA_FD_184640 | JGI IMG/M metagenome (GOLD analysis project Ga0209136, IMG submission 184640) | Marine microbial communities from expanding oxygen minimum zones in the Saanich Inlet - ESP_90LU_22_DNA (SPAdes) (version 2) | ecosystem: Environmental > Aquatic > Marine > Intertidal zone... | reverse complement strand
GGTAGCAGATATATAAAAAAAGACAATAATGGGTCTTCTGATGATAGTAGTTTAGGTGGAGGTTGTAGTTCTGTATTCTATATATTAGTAGTATTAGGGGTCCTTTTCATATACGGTGGCTTTGATTATATTTCTCGCTGGTTTGATGAAGAAAATGAATATCGAATTTCCGTAAAAACTGCTAACTTTAGAGAGAAACCTTCTAAAAACAGTAAAGTTTTAAAAAAATTAAGTGAAGGAGAATCTATTTTTATAATTGAAGATACCAACTTCATTAACGAGAATTGGGCAAAAGCTATTTCTGAGGAAGATACTGGCTTTATATACAAAACACTAATCTCAAAATAATGCTTAACTATAGCTATGGACTTCAGCTATAGTTAACCTGTAAATAATAAATAGATGAATATTTCACTTGAAATAAAATATTAAATGATAATCTATTTGCACATTTGCAGAAGTGTCCATGCTCCAATAAAACAAAAATTGACTATGTAAATAGATTAATAACATTGTTTTATTGTTGAACTCTAAAAAATAATTCGATTTTCGGGTTGTAATGCTCTAGGTTAAATAAAAACTAAATTTTTAAATCCTAAACAAAACAAAAAGCATATTGAATTAATTTAATTTTGAACAAGGAAAATTAAGTAATTTTTAATATCTTTTAAAAGTATAGAAACCAATGAATTATTAATAAATACGATATAAAAACCAACATTTTTTTATCAAGCTGAATATTTGTCAATTATATAAAATCAAAAAATCTAATAAAAAATTAAATAAAAAATAATTGATTTTTTTAAAAATCAAAAAAACCTATACAATATCAAAGTAATCTTAACTCTTAATCTTTAATAATTATTTTGGGTTTAAAACTGATTAAAAACAACCTCAATATTAGAAATTCTAAAAACCTATGAAGTCGCTAAAAATTATTATTTTTAAATATAATTTTTGTTCATTATTGCATAGGAAATAAAACGTATTAATGTAAAGCGAACCGCTATTTTGAATACAATGACAATTCTATTCATTCAAAAAAGTACAATGAAAAGGAAAAACAACTAGTTGTACTTAAAGTTTTTAAGTTTAGGAAAGCTAAAATTAATGAAGTTTTTCCAAGGCAAAATATTTACTGTAATTAATGATCGATGCTTTTTAATATATAACATAGAAGAAACAATCAACGAAAATAATATGATAGATGTGATTCATAGTTTTTTTGAAAAAAACAAATTAAATTTAGAGTTATATAGTGAAGCAGGCCTTCAACATGAGTTTGCTTTTTTTTTGAAAAATGCTTTGCCTGACTACATTATTAGGCTGGAATATCCAATAACTAGAGTTTTCCGTCCAAATCCTGGTTTCATTAAAAAAGAGATGGATATTTACTTAATTTCTCCATCGAATGAGAAATACTTAATAGAATTAAAATTACCGAAGGAGAATTGTGGTACTCCTAAAGAAATGTACCGTGCTTTTCAAGATGTTAAGTTTGGTGAAGAGCTGAAATCTCATGGCTTTAAATCTTGCTTCTGTATATTAATAACAGAAAGAATTTCTTTTTGGGCTGCTCCTCAAGCTAATGAAGAAATTTATTATTGTTTTAATGGTAAAGAAGTTAAGTTCTCTTCAATAAATTGCTCTCATCTGCCAAAATTCCTTCATAAGAATGGAGATATAAATTTAAATAATAGCTATCGTGCTAATTGGTTAGAGTTTAATGATGCACATAATCATTTATGGAAATACATCATTTTAGAAATTTAAAAACAAGCCGAGTTAAAGCCGACTTAAAACAACATACTCATACTCGAAATATAATTATCGATAATTGAAAAGACAATCAAGGTTCTTCTGATGATAGTAGTTTAGGTGGAGGTTGCAATTCTGTATTCTATTTATTTGTATTAATAGGGGGATTTATATGCAAAAATTCAATACAAAAAGTAATAAGTACTGATAATCAGTGCTTTATATTATTAAGGTACAAATAGGGTACAGAAAGACACTCGTTGTATTACATATCAATGATATAGATATAGTAGATAAATCCCAAAAAAATCCGAACTATTTTTCTATTCAATACTCCCGTACTCTTTTAAAATATAGGTTTGCTATTTATAGCCTTTGCTCAGAATGGTGGTATAACACTATGGTTTCCTATTGATGGTCTATTTGGTTAATTTATATTTACTTCCATCAACATACACATCAGTTGTGTCTCCTAATTTATCAGTTACAATGGCGACTGTATCTCCTTTGATAATACTAATAACTTTACTATCCTTAATATAATTAAATTTTAAATTTGGAGGTAATTCTTTGTATTCAAAACATACCTTCTCTTTAGGATTGATTGAAGTAAACGAAAAAATTAACGCTGATAATATTGGAATTAAAAGCAATACGGCACTTAAATAAGAAGTTTTCCTCTTAAATAATACCCAAAACATAATTATTGACAATAGAATCAAAACATATGATAGATAAATAAAACCATAATAAGCAAGTAAATTGTTAGCATACACAATACTTGAAAATAGAAACAGGAATTTATACCTATTCTAAACAATTGAATTGTTACTACACTTTACATTATATTTATAACTCAAAGGCTTCCTCATTTTCATTCCCATTTTTATCTACTGAACCCAAATTTAATTTAGATTATTTCTGTGGTAAACTCATTCGTGAAGTTGACGATATGACAGGCGAAATAACAATTAGTTGCCCTTATTCATCAACTATTTCAATAAATAAATACATAAAAAAAGATAAAACAACATATTATTTATATTTGAGAGCAGTCGTTTCCACTGCCGTGTTTGATGGGACTGGAGTTATTATTTTATTTACTGATGGGACAAAAATGAAAAAGTCTTCCAAAATTGATGTTGATGTTTCAAAATATGGATACGAATATTCATCATTTATTAGATTAACTAATAATGAGTTGAAAATATTTTCTGAAAAGGAAATTAAAAAAATTAGACTTTATATTTTTGATCGATCTGTAGGAAAAAACGAAGGTAAGAATTTTACACACTTTGTTAAATGCATATCTAAGATGAAGTAATCCTTTTCAATATAAAACATTTCCTTCCGAATTATATTTTTGTAATTCTGATAAATTTGAAGCTTTAACTATTCAAAGAGGCAACTATATCAGACCGAAAACGGTTCTACAAATCAGTTTAATATGGTGGGTTAGTGTTTAGTTATTTTAGATGTGTTATCCTTATCTTGTATATAATAATCAGAGAATCCTATATCTTTCTTATAGTACCATGTTTCATTCAAATTACCATTTACATATATCACTCTTTTCAGAATGAATTTCTCTAAATTTCCATATGAATCTTTAACTCCTCGACAATAATGTTCTTCTTTTATAATTCCGTTCTCATAAATCTTTTTAAGTGTTAGAACTCCATTTGAAAATGTTTCTACAGATTGAATAATACCTTTTTTGTAGACTTCTTTATCTCCATTTAATTCACCTTTTGAATACTCTTCTTTAAGAGTTAGAACACCCTTTTCATAATAGGTTTGAACTCCATCTTTTTTACCCTGTTTATAGTTTTCTAATTCATACTCATCTGTCTCACCAATGGAAATAAAATCAGGTTTTGATGTAAAAAATGTTATATCTGTTTTGTTGGTGGAAGTTTCTTCAAATGTTTGGGTAATGTTGGAAACACGACTCCCTTCTTTTCTCAGGTATTTTAAGAGATTTTCAGTTTTACTATTCCTATTTCTTTTCTCATCTGTAAATTGAGGGTAGTTTATAACTCCTCTGTTTATTTTTATTCCATCTTTTCTGTAGGTATATTCCCCTTTTATCGAACTACCTTCTAACTCTCCATTTTTGTAATGGGAAACATCTATATCCCAACTATAGGTCCAACTCTCTTTTTGATTCACACCTTCATAACTAAAAACATTAATAAAATTTGTCGGAACCATACATGTTAATTTTGAATCAATAGATAATCCATTCTTCATCCCCAAGTCATAATTATCAAATTTAAAACCAATCTCTATCGAATTTCCAATAGTTCCATAAGTTCTAACGAATTTATTTTTTGTAAAATCATTTAAAATAATTAATAAGTCTGTTAGGTTTTCCACTTTGTTTAGTTCTTCACAGAGTACTTTATAAAGTCTTTTTGTAAATTCAATTTTTTCCTGAGGATTTAAAGATTTCAAATAAAGTTCCATTTTCTTACGTTCCACATATGTTTTATTACCCTCATATTTAAAATTCTTCGTGATTTTATCAGTTTGTTCTTCAACATTTTCTGTTATTTCTATAAACTGAAAATCGTTAGGTAAAGAATCAAAAAAATTATTTAATCTCAATTTGTTTTTAATCAAGTGGTAAGTAATATCCCAATCGATTTCTAGAGTAAAACCATTATAAATTTTACCCTTCTCGTATTTTGTGATAACAACAATATTATCCGAGTATTTTTTATTTTCAACCCAGATACCCTCTTTGATTCCATTTTTTACCATACCAAAGTATAAATCACTTAACTCAAATTCATAATCATAGGTTGATTGATGACAATCATAAATGTAATTCCCTTCCTTTAAGTTCCATAAATACCCTGTGTAAGGTTTGTTTTGATATTTATACCCATTGGGTGAAAGAGTTAATTCACCGACACTTATTACACTACCATCTCCGATTTTTTTAATGTTTTGATTATTCTTAGTGGTATCTTTTTTTATTCCATTTAGTTTTCTTAAGAGATTCAATTCTTCATTATTTTTAGATACCAGAATGGAGAGTTTTTCGAGTTTGTTTTCAAGTTCAGACTTCTCTGATTCCAATTTGGACTTCTCTGATTGAAGTTCAGACTTCTTTGATTCCAATTTGGACTTCTCTGATTTAAGTTCAGACTTTTCTGATTCCAATTTGGATTGAAGAGTTTTTAATTTCTCAATCTCGTTTTCAATAGAGATTATTCTATTCTTCTTTTCTTTTAATTGAGATTGTAACCCAACTATATTATCATTCTTTTTACGGAGTAAACTATCGGATATGTTTTCAAGAAAACTAATATATTTTCTTAATTCTTTTTTGTTTAACTTTTTTAGTTCAGTTTCAGATTTGGTGAAGTTCTCAAGTTCACTTTGACCAAATAAAATATTATTCGTCATTAACATAGTTAAAATAACCATACAAAATCTCGTTATTTTCCTCATATTTATATAATATTCATTCATAATTTTCTCTATTTTTCCTAATACATCAAATGTTGTTTAGATTTATCTCTCCAACCTGATTGATTCTTGTACTTTACAAAAAATATCTTCAAATCACTTTGGTTGGGATAATCAACGAAGTATATCTTTTTATCTGATTGGTTAGGGTAATCTACAAAATACCATAACCCCTTGTTCCCATCCACTTGATTTGGATAATCTACTTTGAACACCTTTAAATCACATTGATTTTCATACTCTACTACATATACCTTAACATCAGATTGGTTTGGATACTTAACGGAATACACCTTTTGAGAAAATGAAAGATATGGGACTAAAACAATAAGAGATATAAAAATAAATTTTATCATGATTTAATTATTTTATATTCAAAATACCTTTTGTCATCTTGATTTCTTAACCTCTCAACGTTTAATTCGTTTCTTTCATTAATTTGGTTTATCAGTAAACTTCTCCTTTTTTTTATGGTTTCATAGGAATAGTGTGATATCCCAAGTAGATCATCTAATTCCTCTCGTGAGATTCTCTTGTTTATATACTCTTGAAGTTTACCTTCGATTTCTAGTTGGATTTTGATATTAGTAACTGATGGTTTTGAATTTTATCCGCCACAATATGGTATCCTAGGGAAAAGGGTAACGAGGGCCTCATATTTTTTGGGGTTCTAGCATACATCTTGTTAAGTCCTTCTTGAAAAGTATGGTCTGCAAAGTCCTTAATAGGTTTGGTATAATCCCCAAAAAGTTGAATAGAGAAAATAGTTGTATCTACAAATTTTATTGCCAACCCAGCATCATCCTGAAAGATCGATTGGGTATTGTTTAGAATAGTTGATCTCGCTTTACTAAATGAAGAATAATGAGGTAAATATGAAGCAGCTTTTAAAAATACATTTTTTGGACCTAAAGAGCTTACCCAATTTGAAAATACAGAATCCTTAATTAAATTTTTATTGCTTAAGTCGTATTTCATATAAGTAATGTTTTTAGATACATACCCATTTTTAGTAACCGATAACTGCACTCCATAATTTTCTGTGGTTTGTTCGACTAGCTCACCAACTGAATCTATTTTTATATTTTTTATGTTCAATATTGAATGCCCAGTTTTTATCGCAAACACTGACAACAACGGTAAAACACCTAAATTATTCTCATCTCTTAAATCGTCCTGCATGTGCATTGTAATAAAATAACTTTTTCCAATTACATCTCTCATGGCAACTCTGATTGAACTTAGATATTTTTTTAATTCAAGCTGTGATAAATTTTGAAAATCAGGGAACTCTTTAATGGGTTCCATAGCAACTAAGTGATATGAACTTGAATTTGGGTAAAAATAGTTTGCATGTAAAAAATCAGGTCCAGAAAATGGATAATATAAAGGAAGACTATCATTTATTTTTTTAGAAAATGTAGTGTCTTCCCAGTTGCTTATGGCATTTAACCTTTTCTTTTTTGCTTTATCCCATATTTCCTCCATTTGTTTGGAATGTGCTTCCCACACTTTATTTTCTGACAGAGAAGAAAACAAATTTGAATCTTGTTGAGGTAAGCCAGCCAAAAATCTACCTATTTGATCAAATTCAGAATTGATTGGCTTTAATTTTTCAGGCAATGAAACCTCAGGTATAGCATTGGTATCTTGGGTTAATAACTCTTCTATTCCAGGTAAATTTTGATTTTCTTCAGATGACTGAATTTCACATGAAAACATTGTAAAAATTAGAGAAAATAATAAGATATTCTGGTACGGTGTTCTATTGTTTTTTTTCATTTTTTTCTATTAAGAAGTAAATAATAAATCCAGGTAATATTGCAACGAACGAATACCAAATTTTGATGGGATCTTCAATTGCAAAGCTAACAATCATCCATAAAATCATGGAGATAAAAATAATAGGGGTAATAGGATAACCAATTGTTCTTACAGGACGTTCATGTACTGAATATTTCTTACGAAGTATGAATACACCAAAAACAGTTAACAAGGAAAAGAAAGCGAGTGTGATTCCTAATGTTTCAATTAATTCTTGAAAGCTAGAAAATAAAACAAGAATAATTGAGATGAACGCCTGGAGTAAAATTGCAAAAACTGGTGAGCCTCCTTTCGATTTTTTAGATAGTTTAGTAAAAAATGAAAAATCATTTCCAACCTGCTCTGACACCTTCGGTCCAGCAATTACCATAGCACTCATTGTACTGAGCAATGCCAGGGAAAAGAAACCTGCAAAAACTGTTCCTGCCCTAAAGCCAAATAATTCAATTGAAACAATATTCCCTACGTCTTCTTGATACATCATTTGCTCGAAAGTGCAAAAAAACAAAAAAGATGCATTCAGTAATACGTAAATGAATGTAACCAACAAAACACCAATAATTAATACAAAAGGAATGGATTTATTTGGATTTTTTATACTACCAGCAATATAGGCGGCTGAATTCCATCCTGAATAAGCATACATAACCCAAACTAAGGCAGAAGCAAAGGGCAAGCTATAAATTATTGAAAAACTTGAAGTTGTTGGAGAAAAATTTTCGAAAAGACTTATCCCATCGCGGTAGAAGATAAAGAATGGAGCCAAACAAAAAATTGTTAACAGAAGTATCTTGATTCCGGTGAGAATAGTTTGTAATAAGCCACTTGTTTTTACACTCCGCAAATGAAAAATTGAGATAATACAAATAACAACACACCCTACTATTTTTTGATTAGTTAGAGGCAAACCAAAAAAATAAATATGTGAAGAAGGATCAAAACCAAGCGCAGGACCACTATACTTTCCAATTGCCAAACCTGTAGATGCGATTGCCCCCGAAAACCCCACAATCAAACTTATCCAACCACTTGCAAATCCAAGGCTTGGATGATATAATTTACTTAAAAATGTATACTCTCCACCATTTTGCTTCAATGTTGTAGCAATTTCAGCATAGACAAAGGCACCACATAGAGAAATAAGTCCTCCGATTAGCCAAACTAAAAGAATGGCAAAATTATCAGGGATGCCGCCTTTTTCAATTGGTATTACTTGGAAACCAATTGCAGAAAAAACTCCAACACCAATCATATTGGCTACCACCATACTTAGGGCAGCAGATTTTGAATATTTATTGTCTGCTGCCATTAGTTTTTAAATGCAAAATCAAAATCTTGATTTTGTATTGGGATTGGTGAGTGCCTCAATGTCTTTCTAATAGTTCTACTTGATCTCAAGTTTTTAATACCTCTAGAAATTACCCAAAAGAAATCATATGTATAAATTGTTGCTGACAGTCCTGCAGAAACCAAAAAGACTTTATTAGCAATATTAGCTTGTTCGTAAAACTGGTCTTGATCAATAATATTAGTTGATCTCAAATATCTTTCATAGTTCTGGTCAGAATATAATTTTGCCCCTACAGACACGGCAGAAGACAAAAGAAAACAAGTGAGCCTTCCCCATCCTTTTTCTCCATATGAAACTTTGAGCGTTCCCATCCCAGGCATAATCAAAGAATAAATAGCACTCCTTGGTCGAGCCACTTTATAGGAGATTAATGAGATATCAGTAAAAGTATTACCATTTATTTCTTTTTCTTTAATTTTAAAAATAAATTTTCCCTTCTTGTCAGAGTTTTTTGATAAATACGAATCTATCTCATTGAGATTAGAAGTAGATAATTTTTTGTTCAAGGAAACCACTCCTTTATGATTTGATTTAAAAGTATTAGTGTAGGTCAACCAATTTAAATCAAAAGATATTTTATCTGTTGATGCAATGAAATAATTGCCTATTTTGGTAGGAGGAAGCAATGATTTGTCTTGAGTGTATTTGACTATTTTTTTTTCTAGACCATGTATTGAGCTCTCCCTCATGGATAAAAAACTGTTGTTGATTCCAAAAGTGTCATATTTTATGTGAAAGTCATATTTCACTAATCCTTTTTCTTTTTGTATTACTATTTCTTTTAAGTCATCTGAAAGTTTATTTCTAAAAGAAAAGAAGTCTTTTTCATTTGTTTTTCTATAGTCGAATACTTTTTCTCTTCGTGCAAATAAAATGTTTTTAATTTCATAACACTTTTTTAATTTATTGGCAATCCTAGGCGAATTAGGTTTCAAAAGAAGGTATTTTTCAAAAGTCAAAATTGCTTTTTCGTAATTTGAAAGTTGGAACAATGAATCTCCAGTTTTTTCAATAGAGGCTAAGTTATGATCCAATTTATTTTCGGTTACTTCCTTGATTTTATTTTCAATTAAATAAGAATTGTTTGAGTATTTTAAAGCTTGTTTGAGGTGATCCAAGGCAGCATCAAAGTCATTGATTAACAAAGCAGCTTCAGCTGAGTTCGTTAAAACATTAGACTTTGCCAGTTTGCTTGTCTCAATTTTAGAGTCAACTTGAAAGTTATCGTCAAATGGACGAGCTCTTTCATACATTTCTATGGCAGAAACATAGCTTCCTATTCCAAATAAACTATCCCCAATTTTAATTATTTTGTCGAATTCTATATTTCGCTCTTTTATCAACAAAAGAGATTCGAGTGAACCTAAACTGGACTCAAAAAAATCAGGTTTAGGATAAAGATCTAAAAACTGAATATCTTTGGAAAGTAAGTTGTAGTTCTTCTCGTAATATGAGATATATTTCTGTGCTATATTTTGTGATGACAGTAAAGATGATTTTGCCTCTTTTAAAAAATTTTCTTCTAAAAAATTTTCTCCTTGTATAATAAAAGATTCAAAAGAACTTTTCATTTCCCACAACTCTCCTTTTTTATCATTTATTTTTTTCTCTCTAGCTGCTTGTTTTTGTTTTAGTTGCTCGTTATTAAAAACCAATATCAAGCCGTCATCGAAATTAAAAATTATTTCACCTGTAGTTTGTCCCTTATCAACATTCCCTATTTTTGATTCTTTAAGAATGTCAAAACAATAATAACTGCCATAACAAATAATATTTGGAAATCCTTTTTTGGTAATTAAAGCTAACGTGTTATTACCTTTAGTCCAAGAAAAAGATTTTTCATATTGAAAACCCTTGAAAACCATTTGATCATCGGGAAGTGAAAAGTCTGACGGCTCATACCCTTCACTTGACAAAAAAGATTGAATATTTTGTTTATTTTCACGAGTCATTTTTATGAG
>Ga0209136_1002799_pt1 | contig 10379 bp, 6 predicted proteins | sample SaaInl0LU_22_DNA_FD_184640 | JGI IMG/M metagenome (GOLD analysis project Ga0209136, IMG submission 184640) | Marine microbial communities from expanding oxygen minimum zones in the Saanich Inlet - ESP_90LU_22_DNA (SPAdes) (version 2) | ecosystem: Environmental > Aquatic > Marine > Intertidal zone... | reverse complement strand
AGGTTTCGTGCTGTACAATCTCAAAATGGTTTTCGGCTTCGATAATTGCAGGTTTCACATAGCAACCACTTTCATAGCCTTCGCCTTCTAAAACTCCACCATCAACCAACACAGTACCGCCTTCGGCTTTTGCGTTTTCAATAGCCGCCAAATAGGTGTTTACTGCATCGTGATCAATCAAAGGTCCAATATGGTTGTTTTCATCCAAAGGATTTCCAATGGATAATTGTCCATAAGCGCCCACAATTGCAGCACCTACTTTGTCATACACCGACTCATGAATAATAAGTCGTCGTGTCGAAGTACAACGCTGACCGCAAGTGCCTACAGCACCAAATACAGCTCCAGGAACCACCACTTTTAAATCGGCAGTTGGGGTAATAATAATGGCATTGTTACCTCCTAATTCTAAGAGGGATTTTCCAAAACGCTGGGCAACTGTTGCGCCCACAATTCTTCCCATTCTTGTCGATCCTGTTGCAGACACTAAAGGAATTCGTGTATCTGTAGTCATCAGCTCTCCAACGGAATAATCGCCATTTATGATCGAGGAAATTCCTTCAGGTAAGTTGTTGTTTTTTAAAATTTCGGCAATGATGTGTTGACAGGCCACTGCACATAGGGGGGCTTTTTCAGAGCCTTTCCATACGCACACATCACCGCAAACCCAAGCCAATGCCGTATTCCAAGCCCACACCGCAACAGGAAAATTAAATGCAGAAATAATACCCACCACTCCAATCGGGTGCCATTGTTCTCTCATTACGTGTCCAGGACGTTCAGAGGGGATGGTTTGACCGTTTAATTGTCGAGATAATCCTACAGCAAAATCACAGATGTCAATCATTTCCTGAACTTCTCCGTAGCCTTCTTGCAGGGATTTTCCCATTTCATAGGACACCAATTTTCCGAGGGGTTCTTTCAGGTCTCTAAGTTTATTTCCAAACTGTCGGACAATTTCGCCACGTTGAGGTGCAGGCATTGCTCGCCACTCAGGAAACGCCGCTGTTGCCGCTGCCATAACCCTCTCATAGTCCTCTTTAGAAGTGCAAATTACACTTCCAATTTTTTTACCATCTACAGGTGAAAAACTATCAATCTGAGGGCCGTTAGAAAACCAGTTTACTCCGGTGGACGTTCCTGAATTTATAGCATCTATTCCAAGAGCATCGAGAGCCTCTTGAATTTTAAAATCACTTGAGCTTGTGTTCATTTGTTAGGGTTTTAAAATGGATTACAGTTGCGAATATAATAATTTTACCCCCATTTTAATGCCAATTATTCAATCATTTCCAATTGCAAACTGGGGTGGTGCTGAGGCTAGAATTGTAATACTTTGTGATTCCCGTGACTTCTTCTCCGAGCCAATCAGGTTTGGAGAATGACTCATCTTCTGAACCCAGTTCAACCTCCGCCACAACCAAGCCACTATTGTCGCCTAAAAATTCATCTACTTCAAACACATGAGCTCCAACCGGAACATTATAACGGGTTTTGCTAATAATGGTGTTTTCACAAAGTTTTAGAAGAGCTTCAGCCTCTGTTTTAGAGAGTTCTTTTTCCCATTCAAACCGGCTTAGCCCACTGGTATTGCTTTTTCCTTTTACGGTTAAAAACCCTGTTTGATTTGTGAGCCGAATTCTAACCGAGCGTTCAGGGTCAGAATTTAGATAGCCTTGAGTTATGGTAATTACTGAGGAGGCCTCGGTGCGATAGTTGTTAGAGTTCACCAAAAATTTACGTTCGATTTCAATCATAAAAAAACAGATAGCAATTAGAAAGCCTAAATTTACACCAACTCAACCGATTTATCACTACGACAAAGCGCTCAACTTTTTATAGACTCAACTTTTCTTTTGGATGAATTGCTAAAAAATATGGAACAAAATCTTGGGTTTGCTAAGATTTCACCCAGACAAGGCGTTTAATAAATAAATATTCATAAAAATTACAGTTTTATAGATGAGAATTGATGTGGCTTTAGTAATTTTGAAGGCAATTATTAAATGAATTGAATCAATGTCGACACAGCCAAAAATTACAAGGTTTAACCAAAATGTACTCTCAAAATATCAAATATACAACAGTATATTTATGACGTTACCCTTTGATTCCATTACCAAAACGGGGGCTTTATTGCCACTTTTTTTTGAGACCTGTCAAAAAGGATTTGCAAATAATGAAGACCCTAATACCATTGTAAATTCATTTTTTAAGAAATACCAAGCAAGGCGTTCTCCTAAAAGCCAGATCAATTTATTATTTCGTTTTATACAGTACATAGAGCGTCAAGTGGTGTTGTTTGATGCTATTGAAGATGCGGCGTTTCCTATTGTAAACAACATGGACGGAATTGGCACATTGCGAAGCTTAAAAGAAACAGCGACCTCCGAAAATAAACTAGAAAATCTTCAAAAATGTTTAGAAGATTTTAAAGTACGGATTGTGTTAACAGCGCACCCAACACAATTTTATCCAGGTTCTGTATTGGGGATCATCACAGATTTGACAGAAGCCATACGCGAAAATGATTTGTTTCGTATCAACGAACTTTTAGCACAACTCGGAAAAACCCCTTTCTTTAAACAAACCAAACCCACGCCTTACGATGAAGCGGTGAGTTTAATTTGGTATTTAGAGCATGTATTCTACAAGTCTTTTGGGACGGTTTACGATTACATCCAACAAAATATTTTTAACGGAAAACATATTGATAATGACATTATTAATATTGGATTTTGGCCTGGAGGTGACAGAGACGGCAACCCGTTTGTAACCCCAGAAATAACACTTAAAGTCGCAGCAAGACTTCGCGAAACGATTATGAAAAATTATTATCGCGACCTCCGAAAGCTGAAAAGAAAATTATCTTTTGCGGGAGTCGAAGATCGTGTGCTAGCACTAGAAGCCGAACTTTACAAGATTATCACAAATAAAAAATCGAGCCTAACATTAGAGCATTTAACTACAGAATTAAAAGCGATTAAAGCCGTTATTATTGAAAAACACCAATCGCTATATGCTTCTGAAGTGAATAGCCTGTTGAACAAAATTCATTTGTTTGGATTTCATTTTTCTACTTTGGATATCCGACAAGACAGTCGTGCACACGCTAAGGTTTTTAATACGATGGTAGATGTCTTGATAGAGAGTGGTAGCGATGTGTTTCCAAAAAATTATCATAGCCTATCAGAAACCGAACAAGTTGCAATACTATCAACAGTTAAAGGGTCCGTTGACCTGTCATTAATCTCAGATAAGGATACGTTAAAGGCACTCAAAACAATGGAGGCCATAAAAACAATCCAACACACCAATGGCGAAAAAGCTGCAAATCGCTATATTATAAGTAACAACCAAAGCACGCTTCACGTGATGCAATTGTATGCGATGCTAAAGCTTGTTGCCTTTCATGAAAAACTTACAGTTGATGTGGCTCCTCTTTTTGAAACGATAACTGACTTGGAAAATGCACCACAGGTGATGGAAGATTTGTATTCTAATCCAGAGTATGCAGCTCACCTAAAATCTCGAGGTAACAGACAAACCATAATGCTTGGATTTAGTGACGGGACAAAAGATGGCGGGTATTTAATGGCCAATTGGGCAATTTATAAAGCAAAAGAATTGCTAACAGCAATGTCTAGAAAATATGATATCACTGTGATTTTCTTTGACGGTCGTGGTGGACCACCGGCAAGAGGTGGTGGAAAAACACATAATTTCTATGCGTCTTTAGGACCTACAATTGAGGACAAAGAAGTTCAGCTCACAATACAGGGACAAACGATTAGCTCTAATTTTGGAACACTAGAATCTTCACAATACAATTTGGAACAATTGATTAGCTCGGGGGTTCATAACAGCCTTAGTGACAAAGACCTTAGAATGACCCCTGAAAACAGAGAAGTCATGGCGCAGTTGTCTAAATTGAGTTATGAAGCTTATGTCGCTTTTAAAGCACACCCTAAGTTTATATCGTACTTGGAGCACATGAGTACTTTAAAGTTTTATGCGAAAACCAATATTGGGAGTCGCCCATCAAAGCGAGGAAAAGCAGAAGGCTTAGTGTTTGAAGATTTACGAGCCATTCCATTTGTTGGGTCTTGGAGTCAACTGAAACAAAACGTTCCAGGATTTTTTGGAGTTGGAACTGCTCTTAAACACTACGAAGATATTGGCGAATTTGATAAAGCACAGCACTTATTTCAAACCTCAGATTTTTTCAAAACATTGATCGAAAATAGTATGATGTCTTTGTCGAAATCATTTTTTGATTTGACAAAGTACATGTCTGAAGACCCGGAATACGGTGCGTTTTGGAATGTTATTTATACCGAATATGTTACCACAAAGCGCTTGTTATTAAAGCTAACGGGTTATGATGAATTGATGCAAGAAGAGCCAGCAGGTAAGGCGTCAATTTCGGTAAGAGAATCCATAGTGTTGCCGCTATTAACGATCCAACAATATGCATTAAAGAAAATTCAGGAGCTCGAAAAAGAAACGCCTAGAGATGAAGCTCAGATTCAAACCTATGAGAAAATTGTTATGCGCTCTTTGTTTGGGAACATTAATGCGAGTCGAAACTCCGCATAACATTAAACCGATATTAAATCAAAAGAGGGTGTCTCAAAAGACTTGTTTTTGTCAATCTGAACTCGTTTCAGATTCTAAAAACATCTTGAAAATCAATAAAGATTCTGAAACGAGTTCAGAATGACAGATTTTCTACTTTTCAGACCCCCTTTTTTACTGACCAATTAAATGAGAGGATTAATGTTCATTTAATCTAAAATCGGGGTAGGCGTCCATTTTATGTTCGTGTGCATCTAGACCTTCTAGTTCTTCTCGTTCTGAAACTCGAATACCTACAGTTTTCTTTAAGGTATATATGATAATAAAAGAGGTTACTACACAAAATACAGCGTAACACAAAACACCAACGAGTTGAATTAGAAACTGATCAAAACCTGCTTTGGCTCCAAAAAGCCCTACAGCTAAGGTTCCCCATATTCCGCAAATAAGGTGTACTGCGATAGCACCTACAGGATCATCCAGCTTAATTTTATCGATTAAACTCACAGCAAATACAATAAGTGCACCAGCAACCGTTCCAATTAGGATTGCATCTCCTGGGCTCATTTGATCGGCCCCTGCCGTAATCCCCACAAGACCTCCTAAAACGCCGTTTAGGAACATTGTTAGGTCTAAATTTTTGTACAATACTGTTGAGGTAAGCATCGCAATAACGCCACCTGCAGCTGCAGCCAAACATGTTGTTACCAGTGTTATGGATGTTGCTTCAGGGTCTGCAGAGAGTACAGAACCCCCATTAAAACCAAACCACCCTAACCATAGAATAAGAACCCCAGCAGTTGCTAGTGGTATACTATGTCCAGGAATTGCCTGCGCGATTCCGTTATTGAATTTTCCAATTCGAGAACCTAAAAGGTAAACAGCTACTAAAGCAGCCCATCCACCTACGGAGTGTACAAGTGTAGATCCTGCAAAGTCATAAAATCCTTCGGTATCTCCGATAGTTAAAGTGGATAAAAAACCACCACCCCACTGCCAAGACCCAGCAATTGGATACACGAAACCGACATAAAAGACCGTGAAAATCATAAAAGCGCCAATTTTCATACGCTCTGCAACCGCACCAGAAACAATAGTAGCAGCAGTTGCTGCAAACATGCCTTGGAATAAGAAATCAGTCCAATAGGTGTAGCCTTCGTTATAAGCCAGGTCTAAAGAACCCTCAGCTAAAGGAGCGTCTAGCCCAAAACCAGCAAACCCAAGTACACCATTAAAGTCTCCTGGGTACATCAAGTTAAACCCGACGATGTAATAGAGCAAAAGCCCAACAGTGATAATAAAGATGTTTTTAAATAAAATATTAATCGTGTTTTTTTGACGGGTAAGTCCAATTTCGAGAAATGCAAACCCAGTATGCATAAAAAAGACGAGTGCCGTACAGATCATCATCCATACGTTATTGATAGTAAGTAATTCCATTGTTGTTATTTTAGTGTGTTTCCGCCTTTTTCGCCGGTTCTAATTCTGTATACTTCATCGACCTGTGACACAAAGACTTTTCCGTCTCCAACTTCTCCCGTGGATGCGGATTCTAGGATTGCCTTAATGGTCACTTCTTCATAATCATCGTTTACGACGATAGATAAGTAACGTCTTTGTATGTCACTCGTGCTGTAAGAAACACCTCTGTACACATGGCCTTCTTTTTCGTTTCCTAAGCCTGTGACATCCCAATAGGAAAAGAAGTTGACACCGACTTCGTGCAGTGCTTTTTTGACACTAGAAAACTTAGATTTTCTAATGATTGCCTCTACTTTTTTCATTGAATTAAATTTTTAGTTTGTTTTCAAAAGTAAATAAAAATATACACACCCTAAAAATTACGGGGGTATGTTGTTTTTTTTTATGATATTAACAAAATTACCCCACTTATAATAAAGGTGTGCGCATTAAAAGGTTTAAAAATAATTAAAAATAAAAACCCCAGAAGCACGAGGCTACTGGGGTTTTTAACACAAACTAAAAATCACAAACTAATCTTTAATTTTTTTGAGAGCATTTTAATGGCTCAATATATTTTTTGAAATTAGTCTTGACCTCTTTCTCTTTTACCAGGATATGCAATAGATCCATGTTCAGAGATGTCTAGTCCAGCAACTTCTTCTTCTTCTGTTACTCTTAATCCAACAGTTTTCTTAAGGATTCCAAATACAACAAACGAAAGAACCACAGCCCAAACAGCATAAGCAATTCCACCTGTTAGTTGAGCTATAAGTTGATCAGCTCCACCGCCGTTGAACAATCCAATAGCAGTGTCTCCGTCTATCCCCCAGAGTCCAATAACAATGGTTCCCCAGAACCCAACGACTCCGTGAACAGATGCTGCTCCAATAGCATCATCAATCTTAAGTTTTTTCTCGATAATCTCGATAGAGAAAACAACAATCACACCACCAATAAGTCCAGCCAAAACTGCACCACCAGCGCTCATGTTTCCACAACCTGCAGTAATACTCACCAAACCTGCCAAAGCGCCGTTTAGTGATTGTGCTAAGTGTGGCTTTCCATACCAGATCCAAGTTGTAATAAGTGCTCCTAATGCACCTGCAGCAGCAGCAAGATTAGTAATCAATACGACTGTAGAAGCAGCAACAGCATCGTCACCACCCCAAGCAAGTTGAGATCCACCGTTAAAACCAAACCACCCTAACCAAAGGATAAACACCCCTAGGGTTGCTAATATCTGGTTGTGCCCAGGGATAGGCATAACTTTTCCGTCTATATATTTTCCAATCCTAGGTCCTACCATATAAGCAGCAACTAAAGCAGCAAAACCACCGACAGCGTGAACGATTGAAGAACCTGCAAAGTCAATAAACCCGAGCTCAGTCAACCATCCTGACCCTTGCCATTGCCATCCACCTGCAATTGGATAGATGATAGCCGTCATAACGATTGAAAAAATAACATATGTTGAGTACTTTGTTCTTCCAGCAATTGCTCCAGAAACAATAGTGGCAGCAGTTGCAGCAAACATTGTTTGAAAGAATAAATCAGCACCTTCGCCTTGCATGATACCACTCCAGAAAAACCATCCGTTAGAAGTGTCGCCATACATTAGAGAGTAACCTACAAACCAGTAGGTAAGAGAACCTACAGCAATATCAAGCAAGTTTTTCATTGCGATATTCACTGCATTTTTTGAACGTGTCATTCCCGATTCTACTAAAGTAAAACCCGCCTGCATAAAGAATACTAAGATACCTGAAAGAAGCATCCACAACATTCCCATGTCGTCCTTAATCGCACCAGCAAGACTCTCAACCGTTGGGGCATCCTGAATTACTAGTGGTAAGTTGTTAATTAAATGTGACATAAATTATATATTTGATTGGTTAGTATTGGGCTTAGAAAGAGTAGATTGCTGCAACAGTAAATGCTGCTAAGCTCTTGGAGGCAACTCCGTCAGCGTCAACATAAGGCTCAAAATCATTACTCCAAGAGTCTAATCTTACTTCTGGCTTAATAGTTAAGTTTTCAACAGTGTAGCTTCCTGTTAAGGTTGTAGCAAATACACTTGGTAAATCGTCAACATCTTTTGCGTGAAGTCCAAAAAGCTCTCCTCTTAGTCCTATAGAAAATGTGTCAGATGTTGTGAGTTGTGGGTAAAGTGCCGCACCGTAAAAACCAGCGTCGTTACTAACTTGATATGCACCATTGATTCCTAAGAAAAAGGAGTCAGATAAGTCAAATCCACCTGTATAGTCAATTTCGAAACCTAACACAGAATCATTATCATAGTAGAGGTTTAAATACTGTCCTGCATACCCTAACTGAGCACCTAATCCGTAATCTCCAGTGGTATTGTTGTTAGTGTCTGTAGGGTTCATCACAGCAAGCATTAGGCTAAAATCTTCACTTAAAGCAAAATCAGCCTTTAATCCAACATGAGAAAAAGGACCGCTTGAGAATAAGTAAGAAGTACTGTAGTTAAAGTTTCCAGCAGGAGAAATAACCTCATACCCTAAGAAAGTATTGAAACGACCAACAGTTAAGGTGGTGTTTTCACTTACATTCCAGTAGGCATATAATTGGTTAAGGTATTGACCCAAATTACCTTCTCCGAGGTTTTGACCAATAGCTGCATCACCTCTTGGGCCAAATACTAGATCCGCAACTACGCCAGTTTTTTCGCCGTCATAGCTAAGAATAAGATTAGCCATCCCTAAAGCAAAACCAGCTTCATCTGCAAATGAAGTTCCAAAAGACTCTGAAACATCATCTGATGCTGTTAGGTAGGTTTGGTAATAAGCATCTACTGTTCCAGATACGGATAGTTTAGGGGCGTCATCCTGTGCGTTTAGAGACAAAGCTCCGATTAAAGCGACAGTACTTAAAATAATTTTTTTCATAATAATAATTTTTTTTAGTTAATGTTTTATTTAACGGTTCAAAACTAAAAATAATTAACTAAGCCCTTAAAAAAAGAGGGGTATTGTTTTTATTTTTATGTAATAATCATTTTAACCCCCTAAATTTTTAGGGTAGCATAATTATTGTTGTGATATTTTTAATATTTCAATAGTCTACAGCTGACACAAAAACATGTTTTGAGTTTTTTTGACTCTTTTTGACCCGAATGAAAAATCCCCAATTTTTTTGTTGAATATTCGATAGTGTAACAAGGCTTTAATTGTTCAAAATGCATTTATAGGTATTCTAAATTGGAATTTCGAAAAAGTGAATAGGCTTTTTTTTAAATAGGTTTTTACCAAGTATCTTTAAGACTTATTAAGAATAAACCAGAAACAACTTTAAGTATGTTAGAAAAGCAAGGACTTTATTTACCAGAATTTGAACACGACAATTGTGGTGCAGGATTTATATGTAGTTTGACAGGTAAACGATCCAATGATATTATTCATAAAGCATTAGAAATTTTAGTCAAACTAGAACACAGAGGGGCGGTTAGCTCGGACGGTGTAACGGGTGATGGCGCGGGAATTCTTATCGATATTCCTCATGAATTTTTTAAAACCTATTGTGAGTTTGACTTGCCAGAAGCTGGGGAATATGCAGTGAGTAATGTTTTTTTACCAAGAAAAGAAAATCAAAGAGCCTATTGTGTAGAGGTTTTTGAAACCGAAATAAAAAAACAAGGACTCCAAATCTTAGGCTGGAGAGAAGTTCCTGTTAACAGTGCTGTTTTGGGTGAAATAGCCAAAACCACAGAACCCTTTGTAATGCAAGTTTTTGTTGGAAAATCAGAACCAAAACAATCTGAGTTTGATTTCAATTTAAAATTATTTGCAGCACGAAAAATATCAGAACATACAATTTACGACTCAAAATTATCAGAGTCTAAATTCTTCTACCTTCCAAGTCTTTCAACAAAAATTATTATTTTCAAAGGGTTACTAAAACCAGAGCATATTAATGAGTACTATCTGGATCTTTTTAACTCCGCCTTAGACACTCGACTCGCATTAGTTCACCAACGGTTTTCAACCAATACATTTCCAACATGGGATTTGGCACAACCCTTCCGATACATCTGTCATAACGGAGAGATTAACACCTTAAGAGGAAATGTATCGCGCATGTTTTCCAGAGAAGAAATTATAAAAAGTGATGCCTTTGGAGACGATATAAAAAAAATAATACCTACAATTCTAAAAGGAAAATCAGATTCTGCAACCTTAGATATGGTGGTCGAATTATTATTAATGACAGGGCGCTCACTTCCTGAAGTTATGATGATGTTAGTGCCTGAGGCTTGGGAAAAAAACCCAGACATGTCCGACTCTAAAAAGGCATTCTACGAATATAATTCTTGTTTA
>Ga0209136_1002774_pt1 | contig 10420 bp, 8 predicted proteins | sample SaaInl0LU_22_DNA_FD_184640 | JGI IMG/M metagenome (GOLD analysis project Ga0209136, IMG submission 184640) | Marine microbial communities from expanding oxygen minimum zones in the Saanich Inlet - ESP_90LU_22_DNA (SPAdes) (version 2) | ecosystem: Environmental > Aquatic > Marine > Intertidal zone... | reverse complement strand
GTTTTACGCAGACCCGGACTACTTCTCCGAGGTTTTCGCTAGAGCCTGGTTCAAGCTAACTCACCGTGACATGGGACCGAAGGGCCGCTACTTCGGACCTGACGTTCCAGCAGAAGACCTGATTTGGCAGGATCCAGTTCCAGCTGGAAACAGGGACTATGACGTTTTGGCTCTCAAGGCAAAGATTGCCGCTGCGGGTCTTTCGGCCCAGGACATGGTTGCAACTGCTTGGGATTCAGCCCGAACCTTCCGCGGCAGTGACATGCGTGGTGGTGCTAACGGAGCCAGAATCCGACTAGAGCCACAACGCTCTTGGAAAGGTAACGAGCCAGAGCGCCTAGAACGGGTCCTGTCGGCTCTTGAGCCAATTGCGGCGGAGAACAACGTGAGTGTTGCTGACGTGATTGTTTTGGCTGGCAACTTAGGTATCGAGATGGCGGCTAAGGCTGCAGGTCACGACATTGTGGTTCCATTTGCCCCTGGCCGCGGAGACGCAACCCAGGAGTGGACTGACGGAGAGTCCTTCGCTCCACTTGAGCCGATTCACGATGGCTTCAGAAACTGGGTGAAGAAGGACTACACCGTCAGCCCAGAAGAGCTGTTGCTAGACAGAGCTCAACTGATGAGGCTTACCGCTCCTGATGTCACTGTTTTGGTCGGTGGCCTGAGGGCCATTGGAGCAAACCACGCAGGCAGCAAACACGGTGTTTTTACTGAGCGTGAAGGCCAGCTAACCACTGACTTCTTCGTGAACCTAACCGACATGACCTATGTTTGGGAGCCAACAGGCTACAACGCATACAACATGCGTGACCGCAACAACGGACAGGTCAAGTTCACTGCCACCAGGGTTGACCTAGTCTTTGGTTCAAACTCAGTGCTTCGTGCCTATGCTGAGGTTTACGCACAGGACGATTCGACTGAGAGATTCGTTGCTGATTTTGTTGCTGCCTGGGTAAAGGTCATGAATGCAGATCGGGTTGATCTGGACTAGTTCGCAAGGGCTGGGCCACCAACGCGCGAGATTAGCTCGAGCTTCACGCTTGGCCACTCGCTGGCGATAATGCTGAAGCAAACGGTGTCGCGAGGGTTTCCGAAGCGATCAATTTGGTGACTGCGCAGAATACCGTCTTGCTTAGCACCGAGACCTGCAATTCCGGTGCGGGACTGCATGTTCTGGATGTGGGTTCTGAATTCAACGGCGATGCAGTCCAGTTGCTCAAAGGCGTAGCTCAACATCAACAGCTTCATTGCTTGGTTTAGCCCAGTGCGTTGCACTTTTTCACTAATCCAGGTTGAACCAATCTCTAGGCGACGGTTCGGCTCATCAATGTTCATGTAGGTGGTCATGCCAACGGCCTGGTTTGTTTTGGTGTCAACAACAGCAAATGGTGCCATGCTGCCCTTTTGCTGCAGTGAAAGCCGGCGCTCTATTTCGGCGTTCATCTCATTCGGCGACGGGATGTGGGTGTACCAAATTTCCCAAAGGTTGCCTACATTCTCAGCCAAGTCCCCTGAGTGGTGCTGTCCAAGCTGCTCGAGTTTCACTAGCTCGTGAGTGAGCGTTGGAACATCGCTAAAAGACATGTGCTCAGCATAGGCGACTGAGGCCTTTCAGCCCTCTGAGCAAATTAGTGCCCGGCTCTCTTGTCTTGAAACTCGCATGGTCATCGGCAAGGGCCACTGGTTTAGACCCATGCACATAAATGGGGGTCTTGTTTCCTTAGTTTCATCCGATGCCTCTGGTCGAACCTAAGCTGGCACGAGCCTTGCTTTTGGCGAGCCAAACCGACTCCCCGGTTCGAAAGTGGACTCCCCCAACTTCTGAGGGGGGGTCACTGCTTTCGTCGACAGCGGTTGGTCTGTGTGAGATCCGAGCCGAGCCACCTCTATTGGCTAATCAACCTCGTTTAGGAGCCCAGTGGAGACATCAAAAATGAAGCCCCGAACATTGTCCGTGTGAGGGATGAATGGGCTCTGCTTGATGCGCGCTATTGACTGCCTAACATCTACCTCTAAATCATCAAAGGCCTCTGCTGCCCATTCGGGCTTCAACCCAATTTCCTCCTGAATGGTTTTCTTGAAGCTGTCGTCTGTGAACGTGAGCATTCCGCAGTCGGTGTGATGAATAAGAATGATTTCCTTGGTGCCCAAGAGTCTCTGGCTGATCGATAACGAGCGAATTTCATCATCAGTAACCACTCCTCCGGCGTTTCTGATCACGTGGGATTCGCCCTCTGCAATGCCTAATGCGGCATGCACGTTGAGCCTGGCATCCATGCAAGCCAGTACTGCAATTTGATTCTTGGGAGGAAGAGGCAGTGGTCCGCTAAATCCCTCGGCGTATTTCTTGTTGTTTTCTAGATATTGATCAGTTACTGACATTTGGGTCCTTTCCGACTCAAATTGAAACACGTGGTTGGCATCTCGCTTGCTGGGTTGCGTTTTGTTACCGCCCGTGAAGGCACCAAGCACAGCTTTCGGTACTGAAGGACGCCAATCAATAGGCAAAGTGAGTCCGACTGAGTCCGCCGGCTGACTGGCTGAGCTCTTCCGCATCTCAGGCAAAACCGTATCTGCACCCCACTAGCTATTTGACTTTCTTCCACCTGGCTGTGAGGGTGGGACTGGGCGAAACGGAGTCGGGATGAGCTGGTACTACTGGGTTGGATTTGTAATCGGCATTTACATGACCTGGGGTGGAGCAACTAAAGCCACGGCAAAGCCCTACTTCTTCCTCCACGCAAGGGCGAAGCTGCTTTGGAAGCACCAAGCCCACACTTTTCTCATGATCGCTGGAATTGCGGTGTCAATGGTGATGCTGTTTCTGGCATTGACTCGCTAGGAAGCTCGTGGCCGGCAACGGAGCAGAGCCCAGCAGCTATTCACGTAGTTTGCAAATAAGTAGTCCTCTTACATTGCTGATGGTGCCTGGCGGCTGGGCCTAGAGTTCCTTTGCTCTGAAATAGGCAACTAGAGCGTTCGCATGGCCGTGCCCCAGCCCATGTTCTGACTTGAGAATCGTGACCATCTCCATGTGCGGCTTCAACTTGTGTCTGCCTTGTGACGAAAGGGGGGCTCAAGTCAAAAGCTCAAAAGTGGTTCCGTTGTCTTTCGAGATGTGCACACCTTGATCATCCATGACAATGATTGACCCTGCGTCCGCAGCCAAGGCAGAAATATTGTTGAACTCCTCTGAAAGGGCAGTGAAGTTTCCGTCAGATTCAGGACTCAGGAAGATGGCTGTCTTTGTGGCATAGTAAATCCCGCTATCAGACCACTCGATGAGATTTACGGTGGTAGGAGTGGCAACTGGCTCAAATGGCTTACCGACTTCACTGGCCTTGAGAAGTACCCCTTCCGATGCAAGGAGCATTTCTGTACCGTTATCAGGATTCAAGTCAAGGCTTGTCAAAGAGGGAACCTCGATTTGGGACCAAGTCTGTCCTCCGTCAATCGAGCTGATAACAATCCCGTAGTTTGCTGCCACGCCAACCATGGTCTCGCCCACTACCTTCAGTAGATGAAAATCAACCTCCCCAGTCAATCCATCGGGAGTCCAGGACTGACCACCATCATCTGATACCAAAATTCCCAGCGGGTCCGGGAGGTTTTGGCCAGGTCCTGGATGGCCGCTTCCATAGAAAGTACCCTCCGAAATTGAGAAACCCATGAGGTCCATTTCTTCCCCACGCAGGTCCCATGAGTCTCCCGCCAAAACGTATAGCCCGTGGTGGCTGGCGAGAAAAAACTGTTCCCCATCGGTGGCGACGCTGTGGACATGTTCCAGGTCGCCTAGAGACAGACCGGATTTACTTTCCGCGCAACCGCTCAACAGTGATAAGCCGAACAAGCCGATTCCAATTGCTGTCAAAGTTCTGGTTCTGACCCGTAACGATGGCATTCAGCACCCTCCTGTTGTTTAGTGGCAAGCTCCAAAAGTAAACAACCAAACTGACTTTTTCCTGGTAAATGAAAAAGACCCGCCATTTCTGACGGATCTTTCTCCATTGTGGAGACTAGGGGGGTCTATTTGGCCCGCCAAACCAATGGTGGAGAGCCTACGTTGTGTGAAATCAGACTATAAATCCGTCTATTTTTTGACCCCAATAGGGTGTCTCCTGCCATTCAGCAGGGTAGAAATCAACGTGTGCCTGACGAGGAGCTTGTAACTAATTAGGCCAATGAAGATAGTCATAAGGGTGGTGAGCAAGATCGTGGGCAGGGAGCCAATGCCCAGCTGACTGAAGGAAATCAAGAAGAAAAACACCAGCGGCAAGTGAATTAGGTAGATCCAATAACTTGCGTCTGAAACGAACTTCAGTGTTTTGCCCTGCCTGGTTGCGAATCTAAGAAACAGGCCTAGCGCACCAAAGGTCCCTGAGACTACGGATGCAGCGTAAACCCAGCCAGTAACCAGAAGCTCCCAGTCTTGAATGACAAAGAACACGAAAAAAGTTGCGACGAAGAGAGTGGCCAACCGAACGGCCCTTTGCCTTAGAAATTGCAACCAGCGATCCTGTTGGAAGTAGGCAACTACGCCAGAGAAGAAAATGAGGAAGTACAAAAGCAAAAGCCCCGGATCAGGAACGATGCGGGTGCTGGTCGCAAGAGTGCCTTCCTTGTCAAAGACACCCGGAATTAGTGGAAAGACGGCGACTAGTAAGGCGAGAAACAGTGTCGGTGAGGTTGATTTGGTTAGTAGGAGTTGAAGTGGCTTAGCCAGAGCCCATGTTGCCAGAACGAACAGCGTTAGAAAATAAAGAAACCAGAGGTGTCCAAAATCAATTGGCAGTATGTCGAAAGTGTTTCTCCCGGTGAGCCAAGCACCTTGGCTGGTCCAACTATTGGCAAAAACCAGCGGGATCCAGAAAATGCTAAGAGGCAACGTGATTCGAGCCAGTCTGTTCTGGAGAAACATCGTTGTTCCCCGAGATTGCAAGAGATAGGCGGCGAAGAAGCCTGCAATGACAAAGAATGCTGGCATTCTGAATGTATGCAGTGACTGGTGAACAAAAACTACTGAGAGAAATTCGCCCAAAGTCGCAGGCTGTTGATAAAGATAGACGAACACGGCAGCATGAAATAGGACTCCGAGTAGCAATAGCGTTGCTCTCGCATTATCAAATGCCGCAATCCTCTCCATTTCCTTAGCCTAAATGGCTCACCGGGAGAAAAGCGAAACCCTCCCCGAAGGGAGGGTATCTGTGGAGACTAAGGGGATCCACATAGCCCGCCAAACCAGCGAATTAGGGTCTACCTTTTCCAAATCAGACTATAAATCAGACAATAGAAATAGTCTCGTTCCGCCTGTCGGGATGTTCGTGCCATCCTCGAAAAGCTTCTCCTCACCTTCGACGGGGCTCCAAATAAAACGACAGCTACACAGTCACCTAACCCCGTGCAAGCTAACAGTCTGCTCGTTTTGAAAAATATGGTGGAGTCTGGACTTATAGACCACGAAGAATACAAGCTGGCTAAAGCCAAGATTCTTGGGATTTAGCCGCTCCTCACTATCAGGTTGGCCAACGCAAGCCATCCCTTCTGCGAGGTGAGTCACAAGCGGATGTCTTCAAGAAATTCCCAAAGGATTTCATTTGGTGAGCGACCATTGATGTCTTGACTAAACCACTCGTGCCCGCCACCCTCGAGGGTATATAGAACAACGGCTGAGTGATCTCCCAAGTATTCATCCAGCCGAACCGCACCGCCATCAAACTCGGTCTTAATTACGTCTTGCGCAGTCAACCCATTGTGTTCTACCCAGAAGTCCACCACGTCAGGTACAGCCTGCCAACCCTGGCCTCCCTCGTAGGGCAAAACGCTGTCTCTGGTGCCATGAAAGGCAATGACCGAGGGAGTGTGGTCCTCGTTGCACCTCTCTGGAATCATGGTTGTAGCCATCCCGCCCACTGCTGCGAATGCACCTCCGGAATTGCACCCAAGGCTGAAGGCCATCATGCCGCCGTTGGAATACCCAAGTGCAAAGATTTGCTCCTCATCGATGTTGTATCTTGACTTGATATCGTCTAAGAGACGTTGGATGAAGTAGACGTCATCCAGAGCGATGTCCTCTTCTCCTGTATCGCCAGTTTGCCAGACAACACATTCATCTTTTTTTATCACGGCTTGCGGGTACGCTACAAGGAAACCATGCTGGTCTGCCAGAAGGTGGAGCCCTTTTTTCTCCCCAACCACACCTCGGTAGCTTTCAGCATCTCCGCAAGCGCCATGCATGTTCAGAATTAGCGGGGCTGGGTCATCTTCTTGGTATGCGTCTGGGACGTGAATCAAGTACTCACGAACTGTGTCTCCCTGAGCAATAGTTCTTCGATCGCTGGCAGAGGAGTCCCCGAGTTTTTCTGGGTCACCCCGCCAATAGACGCGAACTCGCAGAGCCTCTGAAATCTTGGTGCCCCAGTACTCCGCATCTGTTTTTGAAACGACACCTTTTGTGACAGCCTCACTAACCCAAGGAGTGTAGCTGTCCTCGAGAGTAAGAAGGAGGTTCTCGGGATCAAAACCAAACCTCTCGCAGACACCCGCCAGATTTAGGTTTTCCTGCTCCATGAGAGCGTGCATCTCATCGTGGGAGATACCAAGAAAAGCCTCCAGCACATTTCCAATCTCATCGTGGCCTCGGTGTAAATCCAACGAGCCGTCGCCTAACGCCGAAGTAACGAGGTCCTCTAGGTCTCTGGGGTCATCCATCATCCCATCGAAGGGGGATATGCGACCTGTTGCTGTCGCTGTCAAACCAGTAATGACTTCACCGGAAGCGGACGTAATTATGTCTGCGGCATTGATCTCCGATGAGCAGCCCGCCAGCAATGCAACCAAGCTCAAGCACGCAATACCCCTGGATTTTTTCATCGATTTATTCATTCCGACAATTTAGCGCTCTGGGCTTATAGCGCTCTGACAGAACCATGTGAATTGACTGAAAGCACAGCGCCCTTGGTCCCACAAGGTGGATAACTTGTGGAAACAGGAAATCTCCACTTAGGCAACTCTTTTTGGCTCTAGTAAGGCAGACTTTGTGAAATTCAGACGGAGTATATGTCGTTAAGTGGAAAGACCCTCCCATTTCTGGGAGGGTTTTCCACCTTGTGGAGACTAGGGGGGTCGAACCCCTGACCCCCTGCTTGCAAAGCAGGTGCTCTACCAACTGAGCTAAGTCCCCAAAGCGAGCCTTCCCTTGTGGAAAGTGCTCACCGTGGGCCTAGGAGGACTTGAACCTCCGACCTCTTCATTATCAGTGAAGCGCTCTAACCACCTGAGCTATAGGCCCGTTGAGCAAGTTGATGCTACTAGAAAAAACCAACCGCCACAAACTCTAATATCTTAGTTATTGGTAAAGGTCAGCGAAAGCCCGCCAACCAGCTTAGAAATTAGGTTGAAAATAACCGCCCAAACTGCCCAAAGTGCAGTGGTTAGCACAACGTTTAGCAGGGCCAGGGTGGTGGCAGTTGTCATAACATTCGTGAAAGAAAAGTCTTCCTCGAGGTTAATGTTGCTGCCATCTCCAAGGATGGAGCCCAGCAGGCTCCCAATCGAGGAGAAGATTCCGGAGTTTGCAAGTACCGACCAGATAAGCCAGGCGCCAACGATCAGGGCTATTGATGAAGCGATAGAAATAAGGAAGCCAACCTTCACCGCTGACCAGACATCTACGGAACGTAGTTTTAGTCGGATCTGCTTCTTAGGCTCTTTAGGTTGCTTATTCCGGTTGAACAGCTGTGTCACTGGCCGCTCCTTCGGTTTCGGTTTCGATCTCGTCGTTTGTCTCTAGGTTGCGCTCTGAGTTCCGAGCTATCGAAAGCACCGAGTCGTTGTCGTCAAATCTAGCAAAGACTACGCCCATGGTGTCGCGGCCCTTGGCAGGAACCTCGGTCGCAGCCGATCGGATCACCTTTCCGGAGGAAAGCACTGCCAGCACCTCGTCGGTTTCATCAACCATTAGTGCGCCAACTAGGTCGCCACGCTTTTCATCAAGCTTGGCTACCTTGATTCCGATGCCTCCACGCTTTTGAACGCGGTATTGGTCGGCTGCGGTTCGCTTGGCATAACCCCCCTCAGTTACAACAAAGACAAATCCAGATTCACCGATAACCGAGGCCGATAGCAGCTCGTCGCCCTTACGGAACGCCATGCCAATCACACCTGAGGTGTCGCGACCCATCGGGCGCATCGAATCATTGGCGGCAGAGAACCTAATAGACATGCCCTTGCGGCTCACCAGCAGAACATCGTTGTCTTCGCTTACCAACATGGCGTTGACAAGCTCATCGTCCTCACGGAGCTTGATTGCAATGATGCCACCGGTGCGGGCGGTGTCATAAAGCTCAAGTGAGGTCTTTTTGACAAGCCCGTTTCTAGTTGCCATCACCAGATATGGCTGCTCCTGGTAGTCCTTCAGATCTAGAACCTTGACCACGCGTTCCTCGGGCTGCAGAGCCAATAGGTTTGCAACATGCTGACCCTTGGCGTCTCTGCCTGATTCTTGAATCTCATAGACCTTGGAACGGTAAACGCGACCGGTGTTTGTAAAGAACATCAACCAGTGGTGAGTGGTGGAGACGATGAAGTTCTGAACCACATCATCGGCTCGAAGGCTCGCACCTCTAACACCGCGGCCACCGCGGTGTTGAATGCGGTAGTTATCGCTTCTGGTGCGCTTGATGTAACCACCCTGAGTCAAGGTGACAACCATTTCTTCCTGAGGAATCAGGTCCTCAACGCTGACATCGCCGTCGTAGCCAAGCATGATCTCAGAGCGGCGATCGTCACCGTACTTGTTGGTGATTTCAGCTAGTTCCTCGGCAACAATCTCGCGCTGTGCGTTTTCGTCGGCAATGATGCGCTGGAACTCAACGATTTGCTTCTCAAGTTCGGCTGCCTCATCGATGATCTTCTGGCGCTCAAGAGCCGCAAGCTGTCTTAGTTGCATGTTCAAAATTGCACGGGCCTGGAGCTCATCGATCTTGAGAAGCTTGATCAGGCCATCACGTGCATCTTCAACCGTTGGGCTCTTGCGGATAAGTGCGATTACCTCGTCCAGAGAATCCAGGGCCTTTAGGTAACCGCGAAGGATGTGGGCACGCTCTTCGGCCTTGCGCAAGCGGAACTGGGTTCTGCGCACAATGATGTCGATCTGGTGAGTTACCCAGTTGGTGATAAAGCCATCGATGGACAGCGTCCTTGGAACACCATCGACCAATGCCAGCATGTTGGCACCGAAGTTGTCCTGGAGCTGGGTGTACTTGAACAAATTGTTTAGAACAACCCTGGCAACAGCGTCCTTCTTCAGAACAATCACAAGGCGCTGACCGGTTCGACCAGAGGTCTCGTCGCGAATGTCCGCAATTCCAGTTAGCTTGCCCTCTTTTGTTAGCTCGGCAATCTTCAGGGCCAGGTTGTCCGGGTTCACCTGATACGGAAGCTCGGTTACCACTAGGCAGGTGCGGTTGTGGATTTCCTCAACATTCACAACAGCGCGCATGGTGATTGAACCGCGACCGGTTCGGTAGGCATCTTCGATGCCGCGGCGACCAAGGATTTGGGCTCCGGTTGGGAAATCTGGACCCTTCACGATCTTGATTAGTTCGTCGATTAGCTCGTCACCCAAAATGGTCGGGTTCTTGAGCACGAACTGGGCCGCCTCAGCTACCTCACGGAGGTTGTGAGGCGGGATGTTTGTCGCCATACCAACGGCAATACCGATTGAACCGTTGACCAGTAGGTTTGGGAACCTGGCTGGCAGAATTGTTGGCTCTTGGGTGCGACCGTCATAGTTGTCCTGAAAATCAACGGTTTCTTCGTCGATGTCCCGGACCATTTCCATTGCCAAAGGTGCCATCTTGCACTCGGTGTAACGAGGAGCGGCAGCCGGGTCATTACCTGGGGATCCAAAGTTTCCCTGCCCCCAAACAAGCGGGTAGCGAAGGTTCCAGTCCTGAACCAAACGAACCAGGGTGTCATAGATGGCAGTGTCACCGTGAGGGTGGAACTGGCCCATAACATCACCGACGACACGTGAGCACTTGGAGAACTGCTTGTCTGGACGATATCCGCCGTCATACATCGCATAGAGAACCCTGCGGTGCACTGGCTTTAGTCCGTCCCTCACATCCGGCAGTGCTCGGCCCACGATAACGCTCATTGCGTAGTCGAGGTAGCTTCGCTGCATTTCGACCTGGAGGTCGATTTGTTCTATCTTGTCGATCTGATTTTCTGACATTTGTCTCTCCTGCCTAGATGTCCAAGAAGCGGACGTCTTTGGCGTTTCGCTGGATAAAGTTTCTGCGGCTTTCAACGTCTTCACCCATCAGGGTTGAGAAGACCTCGTCTGCTAGGGCGGCATCGTCCAGGGTTACCTGAAGCAGGGTTCTGGTTGCTGGGTTCATGGTTGTTTCCCAGA